>JAABUV010004927.1_pt1 | contig 15544 bp, 14 predicted proteins | sample 5559971 | NCBI WGS metagenome assembly JAABUV01 (sample SAMN10711881, study PRJNA513362) | rock metagenome | isolation source: Antarctica rocks | place: Antarctica: Victoria Land, Knobhead nord | collected 2015-12-19
TTTTGAAGGGGAGGGAGTAAGTGACATGGGGGTGCTGGAGAAGATGGTGGGGAGGATTGTGGAAGAGAAGATGAGAAGGACGTAGATGGTTCGAGATAACTTAGACAATGCTGCGAGTGGCTAATACGTTGATGAACGCCAGTACGTAGGCTCTTGACAAAACACTTCCAACAGCTTGCAAGTTTGGCTGCAGAAGGAAGAAGTTATTCTAGTGCTGCACCTCAATCCTATAGAACGTTCCCCAACTCAGGTAGCGCCTTTTTTTGTCCAATTATGCGTGACAGAACCTGATATATGGCAAATCTTAAATGTGCGCACATACAATTGCAGCATACATCAACATCGTCCGCTTCTTGGACAAATCATCTCAACATTGGTTCCAGAAAGATAGGCGGAAACAAACACACATGATTAACCCTCAATCTATTGTTGCCATACCAGCGGTGGTCATGCCCGTAAGTGCCCAGATTGCCTTGCAGGCACAGCGATTCTAGCTGTCCTTGATCTTTACCTCGAAGGGAGCTTGGCAGGGAGCGTAGACCGCAACTGATAGCGCAGCTTCTTTGCTTCCTTGGCCACGCCTGGTTAAGCTGTCAGTGTCAAAGTTCGCTTCCGAGACTTATCTACTATGTAGTAATTGGGTTGTCGGACACGTCATCAGTCAGGGTCTTGGCGATCATGTCTGTGTTTACTGTCACGCATTGCAAGCAAGCAAAACAACATGAAGATAAAAATATTGGAGGCTATACGATAAGACCTCCAGCAGTGTTTTCAGGAGTTGGATGAGTTCTCCGAAAATTACGGATTTTGAGTCTAAAAGAAGAATGTTACAATACAATGGAATGGATCGAGGCATGCCGCCCGCCTTGCAGCATCAGGCTGTCGAACAGATGCAAGGCGAATTCCTCGCCGAGAGACCTTGAAGACGAGAGTGTGAGCTCAGCGGGTGACGACCATTCCATCCGTCAGTCATCGCCGGCGGAGGCACCGATCTCATGGACGAGGAGGAGGCTAAAGTCGAATCCCGTCGTCGCCGGAGAGGGTGAGGTATTTCACGAGATCGGCTCGCATCATGTTGTCCTCCAGGTCGAGGAAGGTTTCTGCGATGTCTGGCCGGTGCGAGAACTTCTCAAGAACGTAGCTCTCGGCGCTGTGCTTTGTCACGACCTCGTAGTGGTGCTTCTGGTTTAGCTTCACCCAGGTCTAGATAGCTTTTCGCTCTGCCTCCTCCAGACCTGCGGCGCTGGTCTTCGCGGTTTGCCAGATTTTCCTAGGAAATTCTGGGGGGTTCAAAGCTGAGGACCTATTGGTAGGCAGATCTGTGAGGGCTTCTGCGGGCTGGCTGCAGAGAGAGGCATTGAATTTGGCGAGGTTTGCAATTTATAATGAGCAAGCGATTGATCTTGAGATCTAGGGGAGCTTGCCACGACATAATTGTAGCTTAGTGAAACAGGTGAAACGACTTGACACAAGCATAGAAATTATACAGAGTCGTGGCAGACGTTCAGTATCATAATTCCGACAGGAAACACTTAATTGACTAAGGAACGAGCGTATGATCTTTAAAGGCAGAGCGTTATGAAGGCTCCTTTGATTGAGAAGAAGCGCTCGATTATTAATCAAAAGAAACTGAGCCCGTTGAAGCAGGGAAGCACATGAGCACATTGCTGATAACTCCCGAGTCCCACGAGCTTGGTTGCAAGAGAGCTAAGATTGATAAGGTTCAGGACTCGAGAGAGGCGAAGCTCCTTTAACACGTTATGATTGATCTTTAGCTTCGAAGTGTGTGCCTATTGCGGTAATCATCGCAAAAATAAGCGTAAGGTTGTTCTTGATCTATACTTTGAGATTAAATAGATTTAAGATTCTTATTTGAAAAGATTAAGAATAATTTTGAGTGCGCTTCTGAGAGCTTTTTTCTCCTTGCGCCTTTATGCTTTCAGCGTCTTTTCTCTTAACTGCAGCGCTTCTTTCGTCCGCCCGACGTTATCATAAGAAACGGCGAGGTCAGTCATAGATGTGAGGGTATCAGGATGTTCTTCACCCAATATAAACCTTCGTTCTTTCAGCGTCTTTTCTCTCAACTGCAGCGCTTCTTTCTCCCGCCCGGCGCTATCATAAGAAACGGCGAGGTCAGCCATAGATGTGAGAGTATCAGGATGTTCTTCATTCAATGTACGTCTCTGTACTTCCAGTCTCTTTTCTCTCAACTGCAGCGCTTCTTTCCTTCGTTCGACGTCATCATAAGAAAAAGCGAGGCTAGTCATAGAATTAAGAGTATAAGGATGTTCTTCACCCAATATACGCCTTCGTGCTTTCAGCGTCTTTTCTCTCAACTGCAGCGCTTCTTTCTTCCGCCCGACGTCATAATAAGAAACGGCGAGATCAGCCATAGAATTAAGAGTACCAGGATGTTCTTCACCCAATGTACGTCTCTGTACTTCCAGCCTCTTTTCTCTTAAATCCAGCGCTTCTTTCTTCCGTCCGACGTCATTATAAGAAGTAACGAGGTTTGCCGGAGACGTGAAGGTATCAGAGTGTTGTTTGCTCAGCTTGCGTGCTTCCAGCATCGTTTCATGAGAGTCTGCCGATGAATCAATTCTTATTGACGAAGGACTAGTCCCCTTCGATTCCTGGGAAAGTGAAGTCCCCTTAGGCTCGTGAACAAGCGAGTGGTACTGCAATATACGTGGTGTATCATCGCCTGAAACTGACGGTGAGAGCGCTGCAGTGGTGTAAGAGTGTGACGTTGAAGAGCTTCGTTGCGATGCAGGGGACGAAGGAGGTAGTGAACTATAGTCGGGATTATTTGGTGGCGGATCGGTTGAGGTATACGGGGATTTGGGATGGGGCGACGTTGCAGAAGAGTGAAGTGGTGAGGGCGACCGAGGGTGGAGAGAGGAGAAGGAGGAGGAGGAGGAGGAGGAAGAAGGTGCCGACTTTTGAGAAGCTGTGAGCTGGGGTGAGGCCATGAGGGAAGAATGGAGAGGAAGAGAATACTGCTGAGCAGCAACGGGCTTCAGGAAATCGTGAGACCGAGGGCGTAAAGAATTCGAAGCCGCTGCAAGTAATTGCTGTTTACAACACCGATTGTAAAAAGCGGACGGTACATAGTCATTACCAAAGCTTTGCACTAGAGAGGAACTTGATGGTCTTTCTTCCGGTGCAAAAGACAGCATTATAGATACCAAGGACATAGCAGTTGTGGCCATCTGTCCAAGCGCTGCAGGTGGATCAACCTCTGCCAGAAGCCATGAGCTGATCGCGTCAGGGTTATCTTTGAAGTTCAATCTCCTGGAGCCAGTCTTCTTGAAGAATGTCTTCAATTCTGCTATCGATGATCCTCTCAAGGCTGATATGATCTCATAGAAGACACATCCCATGGACCAGACATCAGATGCCTCATCTCTGCGAAAACCATCATCAACCTCCGGAGAGCAATAGCGTGGTGTGTTACTGGCCAAACTCGTTGAGTCGCTAATGGTGTCGGCGCTCAAGCCAAAGTCGGTCAGAAGCAGTGTATTGATATGAATGAGAATATTTTGTGGCTTTATATCCTTATGCCGTATACCATTCTCATGCAAGTAGGCAAGCGCAACGCTTAGACATCCAAAGGATGTCTGCAGCAAGTCCTTCCGGTCCGTAGGTATAGGTGCAGCGTCGAGGAATGTGCCTAAATTCATATCCGCGACAGGTTCGGAAAGCATAGCTATGACTCTCGTATCGGTGTAGCTACCTATCAGAGAGACACAGTGGTGATGGTCCACGGCTTTGAGCATCTTGATCTCCTTGGCGAATAGGCGGAGGCCTTCGGGACTGCGAGTAATAACCTTCCGAGCATAATTCTTGCGAAATGAAAGACACCAGACATGATCCACGAAACCTGTTCCACCGGACCCGAGATCTTTCAGCTTGTCCAAGTATTCATCGTCGTCGCGCGTGAAATTGAGATGAACATCTTCGGCCCAACGTGAGCTGCAGACGTGCTGTTGAGCTTGTGTAAATGCTCTTGGCGATGAAGAATTCTGGAAGAAACTCCGCGCCAACGAAGATTGAGGGAATGGGAACCATAGATCGTTAAAGCCCTTCGCATGGAGAAATGGCAAGCGGTCAAGCTCTTGTATAGTGCGAAGGATATAGTATAGCTTTGGTGTCTCTCCTGCATCTGCTTTACCACTGAATCGGAGCAGACGACTTATCTGCTGGAAATCGATATCCTCTAGGGGATGCTTCTTTATATTGCGCGCCGGTGGGAAGTAAGCATCAAGTCTATCTTCATACACGGCGTTCTCGTGCTTCACGATCTGCTCTTGACACCGCAAGAAGTCGTTGATGATATCGTTGTATTCGAAAGTCTAGTTCAGTTTTCGGGTTTTAGCGAATTTGGCGGGGAAAACCCACAAATCAGCCTCAAATTTGGTGCAAATAGAGCAAATACCTAGATATCATCCCCACATCCCCAAAACACCCCAAAGCTTCATTTTTGAAGCTATACAAATCTCAGCCTCACACGGGGGCAATCCTGTCCTACCTACCATGCCTCAAGCTCTTATCCAGGATCTTAGAGACGAGATTCAGTTTCACCTAGCCCGTGGCGATAGCACAACGTTCATACACAAAGTCACTCATGTTATCAGACAGCAGATCAATCGTATGCGTAAAAAACATCTTCATTTCAGCGATGTGACATCTGCATTTGATATGATTGATAGATCAAGACTTTTGAGTGAGTATCATGCTCAGAAGCTTCTTGACTTTCTCAGTCAATGATTCATCATCTATCAGAATGACATGATCTGATTTCTGTACGACGAGTTTGTATCAGCAGAATGCTCAAAGAAGCTAGATACAGCAGAAAGATCACTCAAAGAGTCGCTGCTGAGCGCGATGAGAAGCTTCGCAATGAATGAGAACAACGACTTATGAGCTGAACATTTGATCAGCTAATCTTTCTCGATGAAAGCGTTGCTTGTGAGTGAACAGATAAATTCAACTTTCTTTTCTTCTTTACTCTTTTTAATCATGCTAATGCTTGCTCGTTAGCTGATCAAAAGTATGATTGAGTCTTAATTAATTTATCTTTGCACGTCACTTAAAGTTTAAAATGATCAAAGAGATGAAGCATTTTATCAGCATTTTTTATTGATGAATACATTACATGAAAGATGCATTACAACTTCATAACAAAAAAGATCTTTCTGAACTTCATGTGATCACAGATGCTTTCTATATGCAATTTTGAAAAGATAGAATCACATTCAATGATGATCATGAATAATGCTAGAATTTATCAATCAGCAGAGCTTGATGAGTTATGTGAAAGCTTTAAGATGCATCTTGTCAAATTGTCACTTTACTCGCTTGACTATAATCTCATAGAAAACTCATTTTCAGTGTTGAAAGTTTAAATTAAAAGAAATGATCAGCTTGTTCAATAATATGATGAATTTAATAAGAAATTTGATGAATTTTTAAAAGTAGCAGTCAGATCACAAAGAGAGCGAGTTAATGATTCTGAAGCACTTTTTCATCTGATTGATATAGTTCATATATTCAAATGATATCTAGATATAGATAGACTCATCATAGTCAAGCTCATTATGCTTCTTCACTATCTCTGAATAATCATCTAAAGTCTTCTTCATCTTCTTCATTTTCTTCATTTTCTTCAAACTTTTATCTTCAATTGATATTTGCAAGACTGAAATCTTGACTTGAGACTTTAAAGCAGATCTTCAAGCTTAAGAATTATATAAATGACTTCATGTTTGCATTGTCAAAGTACAAGCTTGTTGAGCTGATGTAAAAGATGTAAAGTGTGCTGTTGATGTATCTTTAATCATTGATTCAAATGATAATTTGTCATTTGAATCAAAATCTCTAAAGTGAGCATACTTCATTGACAGTTTGTAAAGAGTGACAGAGACAGATTTTAGCGCTTTTAGTGATTAATATCTTAAATATTTATTTAATCTCATGTTTCAGATTTGCGTCAATTTTAGCTGAGACATATTCATAAAAGCGCTAAAATCTCTAGAATTTCTATGAGCGCAGTATGCATCTTTATTGTTTGATTCAACAAACACGATTCTGACTCTTGTAGCATTGATAGTTGCAACGTTGAATAATTAATAATTAATTTGACTATTTAAATAATAGCTATTTACACAGTTTAATATATGCGCTGAGAAAGTCAATGAGAAAGTTAATGAGAAAGTTAATGAAAGAGTTAATGAGTAAACTAATGAGGTAGAGAGTCATGTAGAATGTTTGATAGAGAGTCATGTAGAATGTTCAGTAGAATCATATTTGATGCTCAATAGAGAACAAATTTGATTCTTGAATGATGAGTAGAATGATGAGTAAAGTGATGAGTAGAATGATCAGTAGAATGATCAGTAAAGTGATCAGTAAAATGATCAATAGATAGCTCAGTAGAATGATCAGTAGAGTGATTAGTAGAATAATCAGTAGATAGCTCGATCAAAAGCTCAGTAGATAGCTCAGTGAAAAGCTCAGTAGAAAGCATTGTTTGAAGCACTGTTTGACGTGTTTTATGCGCTTGATTGACGCGTTTTATAGAGTGTTTGATAAAGCGTTTGATAAAGCGAGTAGATGAGTGAGTAGATGAGCGAGTAGATGAGCGAGTAAATAAGTGAGTAAATGAGCGAGTAGATAAGCGAGTAGATAAGCGAGTAAAGTGAGCGAGTAGATGAGCGAGTAGATGAGCGAGTAAATGAGTGAGTAAATGAGCGAGTAGATGAGCGAGTAGATGAGCGAGTAAAGTGAGCGAGTAAATGAGCGAGTAGATGAGTGAGTAAATGAGCGAGTAGATGAGCGAGTAGAGTGATGAGCATGTAAAGTGATGAGCATGTAGATGAGCGAGTAGATGAGTGAGTAGATGAGTGAGTAGAGTGATGAGCATGTAAAATGATGAGCATGTAAATGAGCGAGTAGATGAGCGAGTAAAGTGATGAGCATGTAGATGAGCGAGTAGATGAGCGAGTAAATGAGCGAGTAAATGAGCGAGTAAAGTGAGCGAGTAAATGAGCGAGTAAATGAGCAAGTAGAATGAGCGAGTAAATGAGCGAGTAGAGTGATGAGCATGTAGATGAGCGAGTAAATGAGCGAGTAAATGAGCGAGTAAATGAGCGAGTAAATGAGCGAGTAGATGAGCGAGTAAAGTGAGCGAGTAAATGAGCGAGTAGATGAGCGAGTAGAATGATGAGCATGTAGATAAATATTTTAGCTGAATTAGCTGTATTAACTGAGTTAGTTGAATTTAGTTCAGCGCATATGAACAAATGCAAATTATATCGACAAAAGCGAGATTCAATGCAGTGACATATGAACAAATGCAGATTTTATTGACAAAAGCAGAACTTAATTCAGCGAAATCAGCTAAAATTTCGATTTTATTCAGCTTTAAGCAACAAATGTCACTTTAGCTAAACTTTAAAATTTAGTTCACTTTACAAACTGTCAATGTTGCTGACATCATGAATCAGCTGTATGTCAATGTCAGCAGATATGTTTAAGCTCTTTCAATGATTCTCATCATGCTCTTTTCAGCTTTGTATTGTTTGTAGATCATAATATTAAGCATTTAGCTCATCAAAGACGTGTCAAAAAAACGTGCTTAAGTGTTATTAACTTCAAAGACATGTCAGAAGATATAATCACAAAGATCATCGTTCTGAACAGAACTGCTAGAAAAAACAAACAATGTATATCAATGTTAATTGAGCATAGAAGAAGTCTCAATCTTCTTAAGTGTCAGAAACTGAGTTAAACTAAAGATACTATTAATATAAAAGACTGATATTATTATTACTTTGATAAAATCTAGATACAAGACAATACATTAAATAATGTACAAGATGAAAGACAAAAAGTGAAAGAAAAGAATGAAAGCTTAACTTTTATTGTGATGATCTGATCTATCAGATAAATAGACGAGATCTATAAGAGTGATATGACAATGTGATATTCTAAGCAGACACAGAATGAGTATATATTATGATAGAGCTAATTATTAAGAAGCTCTCGATAACTCGAGAGAATCAATCGACTATAGAGAGTTTGTCAAGCATTGTCAAGTCAAGCACGACATAACTCATGACATATTAAGTCGAAGATATGACGTAGTCTAAACGATGTCTTGACAAAGTCATAGAATTTCAGAGCTAACTCAGATCTGACCTTCAACTCAGTCTCTGACTCTAGTCTCTAATCTAATTTCTATGAGTCAATTCATCATGACAATTGTCTTCTCTTCTAAGTGAGTTCATTCTCGATTTCAATAATTAATGTCTTTGTTTACTTTGATAAACAATGACGCGCACTCATTGATTCGCTCTAGAAGTTCTCGATAAAAATCTTCAAATCTCTGTGAGAAAACAAGAAAAAAAGAAACTTTCGATCGAATGATGATTCGCCTTCGATTATAATGTGTATAGATGACATTATAGATAGTATATGTGATGTGTAGTTGATGTAGATGACAGCAATGATGACGTGTAGATAGCACATAGACATTGTTTATCTTTCAAGTAGATGATGTTGTTGAGACGATAAAGCGTAAACAAAAGTGAATAATAATTGTTGATTTGTTTATCGCTCTTTCAGTTTCTTTCAACTTTTCATTTTCTTCAACTTCATCTTTTTTCAATCACGATTGTATCTTTATCATTGTGTGATTACTTTTGACAAACTTTGAGTATATCTGTATAGTAAGAGTAAGAGATCTAGATCATGAATCGTGAACGCGCAGCGACGCTCAAAGAAAGTCGTAAGATGATGAAGTTGACTGATGCTCAAGTCAAGATCATTACGAAAGTAAGTGATGTCACAACTTGAGATTTCACAACTATTTCTGCGACTAACAGTATTATAAGTTTGCTCAAAAGACATCGATCAGACGTGATGATCATGATGCTGCTGATGCTGAATCACTCGTGATGATGCAGACGTCGTCAAATTCTGATCGAAAGCTTATCGCTTCTACTATTCAAACTTTTGAGTACATCTCAGCTATCGAAGAGAAAATTCGAAAGACGATGAGAAAAGAAATGATTGCTGACGCTTCGTCGACGATCTTGTCAAACTCACAGACTTCGCGAAATCAAAGAATAATGATGAGATTCACTTATTTCACTTCTTGATGTCGTTACTGATGCTTTTCAGCTGTCAATTGTGAGAATAAGCGAAAGAAGCGTTGCTGATCTTGAAACTCTAAATAAAGTGATTTGTAGGAAGTGTGCTCGAGTTCTACACATCGAGAATAAAGCATCGCGATGTGACGTTGTCTTTCAGAGAAAGACAATGTACAAGAAGTGTGCTCATTGTGCAAGTAATGAAAGTTTCTGTATCGCAGTGAGTATACTTATCTGATACATCTGCTAATGCTCATGATTCGATGTTTAGATTTTCGACATCTGCATTTCGACTGTCAATGAATTCTTTCGTCTGCAGAATATTCATGATAGTGCGATTGAGAATGAAGAAAAGAACGTCGCTCTGAAGACATTCACTGCTCATCAGAAAATTCTTTGCAAGAAGTTGATGACAGCGACTCATGTGAAGAATCATCTCAAGAAAATTCACAAACTCGAGTCTCTAGAGATTCAAAAGCTCATTCTCAAAGAGATGATGATTGTCAATGACATTGTCAGAGAAATTCTGAATGTAAAGCGCTTTGCAATACATTCAATCTCGATTATATATTGTTTTGTCAGCATTTCTAATTGTTCTGATATATTTTAGCACAATTTGTCGTCTCTCGAATCTCTGTCTTCACGTCTCAATGTAAATCTGACAATAAGAAAAAAGAAGAAGTTTGTGATCTTGCTTCGTGTGAGAGATGTTTGATGAAGTGATGATTGCATGATGTTTGTTGTGTCGTGATGATTGCGCTCTCTTGTCGAACGCGTTTGAGCGTCTTTGCGCTTTTTTCTTCTGTCTGTTAATTTACATATGTGATCGTTTCATTAGAAGACGAAACTATCATAATACAGTGATTCTTCTTTTCTAATAATGAGTTTATGCTTGAAAGTGAGTGATTATGCTTTTCGCTCACGTTTCAGCCTCGTTTCGAAAGCTTCTATAAGCTTCAAGACATCTTTCATATCTTCGCTCAATATTCATTGATCATATTCAATGAAATATTTTTTTCATTGTATCTTATAATATAAGATTCTCTTTCTTTTTCGCTTCTGTAGAATCTTTTCTATCTTTCATTCTTGCTCATCATCAATAAGCTCGAGTACGAAAAAATCGAGTATAGAGTCATCATTTAGCCTACGATTATACGACTTTAGAAGAAATACATGAAAGACAGAATGAACTCTATAGATGACTGAAAGATCAAGACGATACGTCTGCTTGTCTATGAATTCTTGTATACGAAAGAACTCTATCATCTTATTTGATAACTTCTTGCTCGACTTCTTCTGCTTCAGATTTTTTGCTGATAGCATGACTAAATCATCAACATTAAAGAACTTAGACTTATGTTTTCGATTATAGTACTTTGTCTGAGCATCGATCGCATTTTGTCATCGTTGCATTAACGTGTTTCACACGTCTTGCAGCATTTCAACGCGTTTTTTTGCTGCTGACACTTCTTCTTTCATAGCATCGTTCTCGATGTGTATGTCAAAGATTGACTCGTAGTCATACATGACTTTAAAGAGACTACAGTTCAACGAAGCGTGCTTCGTCTGATGATAAATGAACTCGACTATAAGTAGAAGCGTAGCTCAGTCGTCTTGCTTTTTGAAACAATACACTCTTAGATAATGTTTCAACGTTTGATTCTGTCGTTCTGTCTGATCGTCTGTTTGCGAATGAAAAGCAATGCTTAGTCGTCGTTTTATCTTGACATGATAGCAGATTTCTGATCAGAACGCACTGATAAATAGACTATCTTTATCGATAACTATATCACTTGAGATCTCATATCTTAAAGCAATCTTCTTGAAGAACAACTCTACTAACTCTACGACAGTCAGAGTTTTCTTCATAGACAGATAACACGTTATCTTCGTGTAGTGATCGACTATCACGAGAATCGAGTCATACACGACTTTTTTTCATTTACTAGACGACAGATCTGTTATGAAATTCATAGTGATTTTCTTTCATGAATCTGTGAGTCGAGATAACGATCTCAACTCGTCATATGATAGATGACGTTTCATCTTTACTCTCTGACAAATGTCACAAGTATCTATATACTCTTTGACATTCTTGATCATACTTTTTCAGTAATATTTGCGATCTAATAGCTCGCTGATCTTGTCAGCATCAAAATGTCTTGCTAACGAGTCATCATGATGACGTTTCAACAGTTCTTCTCTGACAGAAAGATTTTCTGAAACATACAACAATTCATTGTACTTTATCATTTCTTGACTATTCAATGTTCAAGCTTCGACGTCACTCTTTCATATACTCGTCGTTTCGTCTGCTTTTAGTCTCACAGCAAATTCATCTTCTTGCTGTAAGATCTTGATGAGCTCGACTACGAATTTACTACTGAAGTTGTATGTTGTTTCATGAATTGTCAGTACTCTGACAATTGCACGTGAAAAGAGTTGTTTGCAATCAACAGTTTCAGCAACAGAATTAAGCTGTTTCTCAGCTACGTTGCGATCTCTATAAGTCGACGTTTTGACGTCTGTGCTCTTCGAAGTTGTTGATTCGAATTGAGAAATTCTATCTCTCAAGAAATGTACTTTGTCTAGATGCGTTTCTCGCACTGCTAGAGTCATGACTTTCAGCAGCATACTTCTGACATGCACTGCTGAACACATACTTGTGTTTTCACTGACATTGTGAACAGACATCTTCTCGACTTCGTTAATCATTCATGTACAGTAGATTTCATCTTGCGATCTGCTTTCAACATGTTTCGCTGAATATCTTCGTTCACTGACACTGTGAACGAACGTCTTCTCGACATCGTTAATCATTCATGTTCATCAATGAATTTCATCTTGCAGTCTGCTCTCGACATGTTCTGCTGAATATTTGTTCATACTTATACTGTGAACGAACGTCTTCTCGACATCGTTAATCACTCGTATACAGTATAGTTCTCTGATCGCTACGAATATAGAGCTATTTAAGCTTTCTATTCTAGTCAGCTTTCGCTGCAGAGTGAGCAGCAAATGATTCGCAGAGATGTTCTCACTCTTATAGTCAGATCGTCTCGACAACGCATCGATTGAGTTTGTCTTTCCTGATCTATGCGCTATTTCAAAGTCGCAGATCGACAATCTCATGACTCATCTGACTTGTCTTTCGTTTAGCTTTTGAACGTTCATAAAACTCTTTAGATTATTATGATCAGTCAGAACTTCGACAGTATGATAACTGTCTTTCACATAGTGTCATCAATGTTTAAACATCGCTATTATGACTAGAAGCTTCTGATCATGTATTTCATAGTTTCTTTCGACGTCTATCATCATTCTGAATCAGAATGCAATTGAATGTCACTGATCTTCGTCATCTGACTGAGACAAAATACTCGCGACTGCATAATCGAACGCGTCAATCTTGATGCGTATATGTCGCTCTGAGTCAAAATATCTTAGTATAGACGCTCTCATAAAGGCGTCGCGAAGCTGATTAAAAGCTTGTTTCGCTTCGCTCGATCATATGAATGAGCTCATTTTTACATCTTTTACACTATCTCTCAGCAGTTCTGTTAAAGACTCTGCTATCTGAGAGTAGTGATGTATAAAACGTCGATAGAAATTGACGAACCTCAGAAAAACTTGTATTTCTCGATACATCTTCGATCTGAGTCATGTTTTAATGATGTCTACTCTACTTAGATTCATCGAAACACTCTCTGTAAATACGACAAATTCTAGAAAGTTCACTTTAGTGATGAAGAATGCACACTTCTTCAAGCTAGCATATAGCTTAAACTTTCTTAGTCTCTTCAGAATCTGCTTCATGTGATCTACGTGATCAGTCTTCTCTACGAAGAAGATTAGAATGTCATTCAGATAGACAACACAAAAGTCATTTAAAAGCTCTGTTAAGATCTTATTAATATAAGTCTGAAAGATGACAGATGCATTGATCAAATCAAACGACATGATCATATATTTGAAGTGATCATAACGAGTACGAAACGTCGTCTTTCATTCGTCTTCATGTTGAATTCTGAGACAATGATAAGCGTTCTTCAGATCTAACTTAGTGAATCGCTTGACTCTACTGAGTCTGTCTAGAGTTTCACTAATTAGAGGCAGCGAATGATGATTTTTGACAGTGATCTTATTCAGATCTCGATAGTTCATGCATAGATGAAGACTATCGTTCTTTTTGAGAATAAATAGAATAGATGCATCAGTCGAGCTGACGAAGTGCTTAATTCATTCTTTCGCTAAGACATCGTCTAAATACTGTCTCAGAGTCGCTAACTCTGTGTTTGACAGATTATACAACGATTCATACCACAACTCTGCAGTGATTTCGATTGCATGATCGTGATCTTCATGCAAAAGCAATTTGTCGACACTTTCTGTCGAGAATACATCTTCGTATTCTTTCAATTCGACGAGTAAAGTCTGCGTTTCAAGCGCGTTTGTGATACGACTCGTCACGTTATTCATTGCTTTCACTTGATGTTCAACGATTGACTCTTTGACGACGTTGATCATGACAAGAGCATACACAGTAGACTCATCTTGTAGAGCTTTCGCAAATGCTTGTGCGAAGAACAACTCAAATGCGTGCTCATTCACGTTGAAACGTCATGTTCTTGCAATCGTGTCTATTCAAATACGCTCGAATTGCATATTTGACATACTCAGAATCAGAGAAGATTCTTTCTTGTCAATAGCATAGAAGATACTTATATCTTTTTTCTCTATGTCTCAGCTGTCTCTCAGTCGATAACACATCTTATAAACGTCATAATAATAGACACTCTGATCGTTTATTCAGATAGATCTTGAGAGATCAACGTTCAGCAATGACATATTCTGCTCGATGACAAAACGTTGACTAATCACGTTCATCTCGACATTGATATTCATGTGAATCTTCGTTTCTGTCTTCTGATCTCTCTGAATTACATGCTCTTTATATATAAGAGTCTTTACGAAGAGAACTTCTTGTTTTTTCCTCGACGATTTGAAGCGTTCGTCAAGAGCTTGTCTTTTCTTGAAATCTTGAGACGACTCATATGCAACATCGAATCGATGAATACTCAATTCATCTCAGATTCATTTGATCTATTCTTGATCTTTTCGTCTCTACAATCAGTAGAGTAATGATTCTTTCGATTGCATGTGTAGCACATTATGTTGAACAAATTCTTGCTATAACGTGACGAAGCATGTGAACTTGTCTTTGATGAAGAGTTGAGTTTAGTCAATTGATGAGATTTCTTTCGCTTTGAATGAGTCTTCTTGTTGACTCTATCTCGATCATGCAAGTTCTCGTCTCGAAATCGTTTCGATGACAAGACGTGTTCTTTTCGCAAATTTGTTTTCAATCGAGCGACAAGATCAATTAACGCATCTCGTGTGATAGAAATCAACTGCACATTAGTAATGATCACACGCAGCTCAGATCTCAACTTGATGAATAAATGAGCTCGCTTATGCTCATCACTATATTACGAAAGTTGATGTTTCAGAATGCTCAGATGAGCTGCAAACGTTCGTATCGTCTGATCTGAACGTTGCAATGCGTTCGCGTACTGCTGAGTCATGTCTATGTCTCGATTCATTGAGTCTTCGATTAGATTCAGAAGAAAGTCAATAAAATTGAATCACGTCTGCTGAGCTGCAGACATAGTCTCTTCGTGATTGAATCAAAGCTTCTTTGATTCATTCTTCAGATAGATCATGCAATACAAAATCTTTTTCTCATCACTTTCAAAATGTCAAGAGATATTTCAGAATGAGATTTCAACGTCGCGAATTCATTCTCTATGTTTTCTTATGATTTTGTCATGATACTTCTTCAAAGACATTGAGAGTCTTTGCTTCTACAAGACGATCTCGTGATGACTTCGTTTCGTCATCGTTGACACTATGAAGACGATGCGTAGATCGTTCGAATTCTTCGTGAGAGCTCGAGTGAAGACTCGACGACTTTTCTTCGTCGTTTCAACGACTTGCAGAATCTCAATCTCTGATTGAATAGCTGCTAGCTGCTAGCTTCTGTTTCTTTCGCAGTTCATCACGTTGAAGCATTGCTCATGTCAGCTGTTCATTAATATCAAGAGAGAATTCATCTTCTGCTTCTTCGCTTTCTGTTTTTTTTGATATTTCAATTTCGGTTTCTACGCTACTGTCGAAGTGGGGTTAGCGGCCCTTGATTGTGTTAAGCGAGCGTCGCACACTCAAGAGATTGTTTTTTCATCCAGATCCTCCTCGCAACGTATCCACCAACAGCACTGATAACTGATAGATACCCCACCACTCTCCATAATTCTCAGGTTCATCAACCACAGAGAAGATCTGATACTCGTGTTGCAATGTCTTCGTGGGTATACTGTTGCTATGAGCCG
>JAABUV010004928.1_pt1 | contig 15544 bp, 8 predicted proteins | sample 5559971 | NCBI WGS metagenome assembly JAABUV01 (sample SAMN10711881, study PRJNA513362) | rock metagenome | isolation source: Antarctica rocks | place: Antarctica: Victoria Land, Knobhead nord | collected 2015-12-19
GGGCCCGTCTATCAGGACGGTAACCCGTATCATACTGGGGGACTGCCCCCACCACCTATGGCGCCACCGCATGCTAGGTATTAGACCTGTGGCAGGTTGGATGATAGACGGGGAGTTTAGCTTGACGGGGTGACGACTAATGCTGATATGAGCTGGGGAATACTGGGAGAATTGGAATGGGCCTAACGACCATGGCTAAGCTTGAATGGAAATGGGCAGTGGAGGTTTGCACGGTTGTATCTGGACCCGAAACTACAATGGAACCAGGGGTCAAGCGTTCGATCTCTTAGGACATTGTTATGGCTTCTTGCTTGTCTGAGCATCTAGATTAGGGCCGACCTAGCACACAAACACGAAGTAACGACTTGAGCAACTAGGGGTCTTTTCTGAGAGCCATGAAATGATCTTGATGTGTTGTATCATTTGCTTTCTTAATGTTCGGCTAGGTACTTTACCTAGCCACACGGTTGGAAGACGCTGAATGCAGGCTACCGGCAGATACATGGTCCATGTGATGCCAACTTTAAGCATGTATGTGCTGCGCTCATTCAAAACAGTCCAACCAATGAATCGGTGTCAAGAACATTCTCGATACCTCTATTTCACATTGAGTGTTCCGGATTTTAGAATTTCCAAAATCGAGAATTCACCTCTGCAAATTTTGCCCCGCAACCAACCAACTCGCTGAAGAAGCCTAGTCACCATCTCACAGACCTTTGATTTCTTTCATTTGATATGTAATATGAGGTTATACAAAGATGATTTCTTCATGTATATCTAATGTGTTGCAGAATCAATTTCAGCGCGATTTCAGCGCAATTTCAGCGCGATTTCAGAGTTCTATGTCTTCTCTCTCTTGTTTCACTCAGAAGAATTGAATAGCAATGCATCTACAGCAGAGACTGTCGTCTAAGATCATTGTTGACGTCGAAGAGATCATAAAACTGTCAGAAAGATCAGAGATAAATTAAAAACATGAGATCAGCACTCATCTTTTAAAATGAGTGCTTTGAGATCGATGTTCTTGATTCAAGTGCTTAAAATCTGACTCAAAAGACATTACAAGCTGATTGAAGACATAAGTTATGAAGTCTATTTGCACATGATGATGAAAGCTTGTAGCAAAGATTATTTTGCAGTCGATCACTTCAGACATGCAAGCATAACAGTAAATATAAATACGAATTGATTTGTTTTCTTGTCAATACTTCATATGTTTACTATTTTTGCTGATATGACTGTGAGAATGCATCTCATTGACTATGAATGATGCATGTCTGCAAGGCTAGCTTGAGAGATTAGATCAAAGAAACTAACAAATGAATAAAGATAACAACTTAACAGAAGATGAAAACTCTGCAAGCTATTGCTTTCATTTCTTAACAATTAGTTCTATCATCAATAAAGTGTTATCTTATTATTTTTTACTATGCAGTTTCACATAAAAAAATCTTGTTGTCTCACAGTTTTAATTGCTTCATTTGCACGAAGCTGCTTAGTAAAAGATGTCAAACATGCAGTGACTCATCAGAAGTTGCACAATTGAAAGAAGTAATAACTTTTTTTACATTGAGAATTTGTTGTTTCATCAAAACAAATCTGAGAATCACGCATTCAAACATGCAAATGAGAAGTTCAAATTGCAAGAATTTAATGAACAGATAAATTATATTTCTTGATGATCAACAAGCAAAGTATGCAAGCAGTTAAAGAATTTAAAAACACAGAACATATTGTTTGTCTTGCAACTTTACATATCAAAACTTGAGCGAGAGATTTAATTAATTTCTGATCATTAACATCAACATAATGATGATTATTATTGAAGCAATGCACGCAAGCGTGCTAATCAATCTTGCGAGTTTAAAGAGCAAAGCATCATGAACTATGATTTCTTGATGTTCTGACTGCAAAACTGCAAAAACTTCATAATCATGATATCATTTAATTTCATCATGAAACAAGAGAAGCTGCAATTATTATGAGCATATTAAGACTGAACAAGACTGAAGCTTTAATCAATTTGCAGTGAATGCTAGCAAGTTCTTTGCATAATGATTAAAACTAGTCAAGATTTAGTTGAGATCTGATTTAAATCTGACTCAAATTTGATTCAAATATGACTCAGCATCTTTTTTCTGTTCTAGCATCTTTTAATCAGCTTCTATTGTCTTTTAAATAAATATACTTCTTTGTATTATGAGTAATTAACAGATGTTTATGATAAACACATTTCTTTGTGTCACAAACATTTTTCAAATCAACATCTTTCTTGTGTTTTAACATGTTCTCTTTGAGACTAGCGTTGATCTGAATAACTACTATATAGAGTGTATTTTTCTTGCTTTTTGTATCTTCTTTCTTCTGTATTCTTAAAGTCTTAATTATAACTATCTTTATAGATTAAACATTCTAGTCACGTATGCACTCTGATTAGTTTCTAAACATGATCTCAACATTACTTTAAGAATTCATTAATTACATGATACTGATTTTTATACTCATTCAAATTCACTCAACTGATAACAAAACAAGTATAAAGAAATTTGTGTATCTGATGATCAACAACATTGAAAGACAGAACAACATCAAGAAATCAATAAAATCAATGAGAACATATGATCATGTGATTGCTGAAGAATTTATAACTCAGTCAGTAGCATCAGTTCAGATCGATTGATAGAATCAAGAAATTAAGATCTTGATTGCTTAAAAATCATCAAAAAATTCTCTCAAATCAGCAACATTCTTCTTTGAAGACTAAACACTAGAACAGCAATCTTATCACATACTGTTGAGCATCACTCTTCGCTCGATCATCAATTCTTTGCTATGACTCAATTATCTGTGAAAAATTTCTTCAAGAATTATCAAAGTCTTTATTCTTCTGTCACTTTAAATTCAATCATTTATTCTGAGCTATCATCTTGCATATTGAAATATCTTAAAATTGACTTTGTATGAAAACATCATTAATCTTTGTCTCATTCTCAAACTTTTGATGAATTTCTGAAAGCTTCTACTTTCTGAAATATAAAAAATGTAAAACAGCTACAACATTAAGTTAAACAAGATTCAGAAGTTTTTCTAGAAGATTTGAACAGTCTTTGAACTCAACGAGATTTAAGCATGAAAGCTTGTGAGCTATTTGACAAGATATCAAGCGAACAAATATGAAAGACTCGTTTCAAGAAAATGAATAAAGTTAAAAAACATTCAAATTAATTAAATCAGACATTTTGAAATCAGATGACTGAATTGTAACATCAACTGCAATCATTTAAAGAAGTCATTTCTTTCTCTTTTATTCTGTTTAATTTCTTTAAGTGATTTCAAAAGCTTTCAAATTCATCTTTGTTTACTGATGAAAAAGAATTTATCTGAGATGATTGACAAGAAAAGATTCGTGACAAGTTAGAAATCAATGTCAATCATTTTGATATCAATAAAGTTATTCTGATTTACGTTCACTTCAGAATTGAAGAAGACACAGTCAAGACTATTTTAACTTGACATCAACAAGATTCATTGAATCTTTATGTCACAGTCAATGATTTGTTAAATGAACTTGCTCAGCTTTACAATGATTTCTGTTAGAGATCAGCATAGAGCGAGTCATATGAGTGTAATGTAACGAGTATATAAATGCTAAGAAAGAAAAGTATCTAGAAGAAAAGTATCTAGAAGAAAAGAGTTGACTATCTATATGACTCAGAAGAACATAAGCTAATTCTGAATAGAATTGACTTCGAAACAAGTCTATGCTCTAGCGACAAGCGATCGACGATAGTTCTCAGAATAGTCATCAACATAGTCATCAACATAGTCATCAACAAAGATGCGTAGCTAGAGTCGTAACAATTTCAACAAAGAGACAAACTTTCGAAGAAAATATACTAATTTCTTTCAAGAAAAGAGCAAATTCAGCAACTTTTATTCAATGTTTCAATGTTCATTTGCAGTTTGAGAAGTGAACTGAATTATTGAGTTTAGCTAAAGAGACATTTGTCGCTTAAAGCGAGATAAAGTCGAAATTTTAGCTGAGCTCATTTGAATGTGATCAGATTTTATGAATAAAATCTGCGATCATTTCATATTTCGTTGAACTGAATCTGCGTTTGTTCATATGTCATTGAACTGAATCACGCTTTCGTCGCTTTCATCACTTTCATCGCTTTCATTGCTTTCGTTTCTTTCGTTGCATTCAGCCTACTACTCGTTTATTTACTCACTCATTTACTCGCTCATCTACTCACTTATTTACTTGTCTATCTACTCGCTCATTTACTTTTCATTCTACTCATTTATCTACTCACTCATCTACTCGTCACTTTACTCGCTCATTTACTCTTCATTCTACTCGCTCATCTACTCTTCACTTTACTTGTCTAGCTACTCACTCATTTACTCGTCATTCTACTCGCTCATCTACTCGCTCATTTACTCTTCATTCTACTCATCTATTTACTCGCTCATTTACTCATCACTCTACTTTCTATCAAACTTTCTATCAAATGCTCTATCAAACACTCTATCAAATGCGTTGATCAAGCGCATAAAACACATCAAACAGTGCTTCAAACAATGCTTTCTACTGAGCTTTTCACTAATCTTTCTACTGATCTTTCGATCAACCTTTCTATTAATCTTTCTACTAGTGAGCTTTCTACTGATCTTTCAATCGAGTTATTTAGTGAGCTTTCTACTGATCTTTTGATCGAGTCATTTAGTGAGCTTTCTACTGATCTTTCAATCGAGTCATCTAGTGAGCTTTCTACTGATCTTTCAATCAATCTTTCTATCAATCTTTCTATTGATCTTTCTATCAATCTTTCTATCGACTTTTCTATCAATCTTTCTATCAATCTTTCTATCAATCTTTCTATTGATCTTTCTACTGAGCTATTTATTGAGCTATTGACTGAGCTTTCTATCAAATGCTCTATCAAACATTCTACATGCTTCAAAATACGCGTTGATCAAGCGCATAACACGAATCAAACAATGCTTTCTACATGACTTTCTACATGACTTTCTATCAAGCACTCTTCATGACTCTTTATCAAGCACTCTTCATGTTTTTCTATCAAGCATTCTCGCTGATCTTTCTACTGATCTTTCGATCAAGTCATCTAGTAAGCTTTTCACTGATCTTTCGATCGATCTTTCTATTGATCTTTCTACTAGTAAGCTTTCTACTGATCTTTTAATCGAGTCATCTACTGATTTTTTTACTACATGACTTTCTACATGACTTTCTACATGACTTTCTTCAAGCTTTGAATTGCTTCGTAATCAAGAATCAAATTTGTTCTCTATCAAGCTTCAAACACAATTCTATCAACTATTTTACATGACTCTCTACTTCTTTAGTTTACTCATTAACTTTCTCATTAACTTTCTCATTGACTTTCTCATTGACTTTCCCGACGCATATATTAAATAGCTATTATTTAGATAGTCAAATCAATCATTAATTATTCAACGTTGCAACTACGTATCAATGTTATAAATATCAAAATAGTCATGTTTATTAAATTAAATGATAAAAACGCATACTGCGCTCATGAGAATGCTAGAGATGCTAGAAATGTTGAGAATATTGATGCTTTTATGAATATGCATCAGCTAAAAGTAATGCAAATCTGAGACATGAGATTAAATGAATATTTGAGATATAGATCACTAAAAGCATTAAAATCTGTCTCTGTCACTCTTTACAAATTGCAAATGTCTGTTCTTCTATCTAAATGAAGTATCATGAAAAGCAATTGATCATTGATTTATGAGACAAGATAGTTTATCATCTTCATGCAGCTTAAAGTAATTAATTAATTCAGTCAGAATCTTTCAATGAAATTTGTAGTTATTTGATTCATTTGAACAATGAGCATCAAGTTATAAATGACATCAAAGAAAAGAAATCTCTGATCAAAGTCAGAAAGCAAGTCATCTTTGCTGAGAAATAAGATTCATTAAATCTTTATAGAAAGATTAAAGTGATTACACTCGTCAATCATTCAAAATCATGTGACGTGATTTTAACTAGCATCAAAGACTTTAATTTACAAGCTGAAATCTGTTTCATCTGTCACAAATCAAATCATACTTTTAAAGAGTGTTCTGATCAAACTTCAAGAATCAATGCATTAAAAAATGATGAGTTTGATCAATTTACATTAAACTCTGAGTCAGATTCTGATTCAAAAAACTAGTTATTTCTTTCAAAGTTATTAAAAAGATAGAGATCATATCTTTGTGCAGTTAAATCGAAGTTCTATTGAAAGAAAACTATTTTAAAAAGTCATTTCTGATCAATGCTTTTCTTATCTCTTAGAGCAATTCTTTTAGTCTTTGTTCTTTGATAGATAGTGATTTCATCGTCTACATGCTGATACATGACAAGCTAGTTGATAAGATATGTCAGAAACTTGAAATATAATTTATATTACTAGCAAAAGAGAAGTTAATATAAAACTATGATGAGAAGTTAGCTAGAAAGACTATTACTCATAAGATTCTACTCAATCTTACGATTGAAAGTCATAAGAAATTGACTATGTCAATGCTAATAGCTGATATTGAGCATCATGAAGCTATATTGAGCAAACTCTGAATAAATAAAAATGAAATATTATTGAACATAAAACATGATACTATTGTATTCTCTGATCAATTAAATATTTCAATTTCGATTTTTTCAATCTCGTCAAATACAAAGTACTCAAGTTGATCACGATCAACTTTGATCTCTTCAGCGACTTATAGCAATGCTTCAAAGATTCTTCAGCACTCAGTTTTAATCATTCAGAAAGAGTCATTTGTTACAAGCATATCAAGATTAAACAAGACTGAAGCTTTAATCAATTTGCAGTAAACACTAATGAGTTTTCTGCATAATGATTAAAGCTGATCAAGATCTAGTTGAGATCTGATACAGATTTGACTCAAATATGACTCAGCATCTTTTTTCTTTTCTAGCATCTTCTAATCAGCTTCTATTATCTTCTAGATAAACATACTTCTTTATATTACGAGTGATCAACAGATTTCTATAACAAACACATTTCTTTGTGTTGCAAACATCTTTTGAATCAACATCTTTCTTATGTTTTAACACGTTTTCTTTAAGACTAATGTTGATCTGAGTAACTACTATATAAAGTGTGTTCTTCTTGTCTTTTGTATCTTCTTTCTTCTGTATTCTTAAAGTCTTAGTTATAACTATCTTTATAGATTAAACATTTTAGTCACGCATGCACTTTGATTAGTTTCTAGACACGATCTCAACATTACTTTAAGAATTCATTAATCACATGATACTGATTTCTATATTCATTTAAATTTACTCAACTGACAACAAAATGAATATAAATAAATTTATGTATCTGATGATCAACAACATTGAAAGACAGAATAACATCAAGAGATTAATAAAATCAATGAGAACATATGATCATGTGATTGCTAGAGAATCTATCGCTCAGTCAGTAGCATCAGTTCAAATCAATTGATAGAATCAAGAAATTAAGATCTTGATTGCTTAAGAATCATCAAAAAAATTCTCTCAAATTAGCAACATTCTTCTTTGAAGATTAAACACTTTAACAAATGATCTCACTACATACTATCAAGCATCATTCTTTACTTGATCATCAATTCTTCGCTATGATTCAATCATCTGTGAACAATCTCTTCAAGAGTAATCAAAGCTCTTATTTTTCTGATATTACAGATTCAATCATTTATTCTGAACTATCATCTTGCATATCAAAGTATCTTAGAATCGATGCTGTATGAAAACATCAGTACTTTTTGTCTCATTCTCAGACTTTCAATGAATCTCATGAAGCTTCTACTTCATGAGATATAAAAAATGTAAAGCAGCTACAACATTGAGTTGAACAAGACTCAAAAGTTTTTCTAGAAGATTTGAACAGTCTTTGAACTCAACGAGATTTAAACATGAAAGCTTGTGAGCTATTTAACAAGATATCAAGTGAACAAATATGAAAGACTTGTTTCGAGAAAATAAATAAAGTCAAAGAATGCTTGAATCAATTAAATCAAACATTTTGAAATCAAGTGACTGAATTGCAACATCAACTGTGATCATTTAAAGAAGTCACTTCTTTCTCTTCTATTCTGTTCAATTTCTTCAAGTGATCTCAAAAGCTTTTAAATTTATTTCTGTTTACTGATGAAAAAGAATCTATCTGAGATAATTGATAAGAAAAGTTTCGTGACAAGCTAGAAATCAACGTTGATCATTTCAATATCAATAAAGCTATTCTGATCTACGTTCACTTCAGAATCAAAGAAGACGTAGTCAAGATTACTTTAACTTAACATTAACAAGATTCATTGAATCTTTATGTCACAGTTGATGATTTGTTAAATGAACTTGCTCAACTTTATGATAATTTCAACAAAGAGATAAACTTTCAAAGAAAATATGCTAATCTCTTTCAAGAAAAGAGCAAATTCAGCAACTTTTATTTGATGTTTCAACATTTATTTTTCTATTTAAAGTATCATGAAAAGCAATTAATCATTGATTTACAAGATAAGATAGTTTATCATCTTCATGCAGCTTAAAGTAGTCAGTTGATTCAGTCAGAATCTTTCAATGAAATTCATAGTTATTTGATTCATTTGAACAATGAGCATCGAGTCATGAATGACATCAAAGAAAAGAAATCTCTGATTAAAGTCAGAAAGTAAGTCATCTTTGCTGAGAAATAAGATTCATTGAATCTTTATAGAAAGATCGAAGTCATTACACTCATCAATCATTCAAAATCGCGCGACGCAATTTTGACTAACGTTAAAGAGATAAATTTACAAACTGAAAGCTGCTTCATTTATTATAAGTCAGATCATTTCTTTAAAGAGTGCTTTGATTGAATCTTGAGAGTCAATGCATTAGAAGATGACAAGTTTGATTGATTTACATTGAACTCTGAGTCAGATTTTGATTCAAAAAACTAACTATCTTTTTCAGAATTATTAAAAAGATAGAGATTATATTTTTGTGCAGTCAAATCAAAGTTTTATCAAAAGAAAACTATTTTGAAAAGTCATTTCTGATCAATGCTTCTTTTATCTCTCAGAGCAATTCTTTCAGTCTTCGCTCTTTGATAAACAGTGATTTTGTTGTTTACACGCTGATACATGACAAGTTAATCAATAAAGTATGTCAAAAACTTGAAATACAATTTATATTGCTAGTCAAAGAGAAGTTAATACGAGACTATGATGAGAAGTTAGTCAGAAAGACTATTACTCATAAGATTCTACTCAATCTCACGATCGAAAGTCATAAGAAATTGACTATGTCAATGCTGATAGCTGATATTGAGCATCATGAAGCTATATTGAGCAAATTCTGAATGAACAAAAATGAAATATTATTGAACATAAGACATGATACTATCATATTCTCTGACTCATTAAATATTTCTATTTCGATTTTTTCAGTCTCATTAAATACAAAGCACTCAAGTTGATTGCGATCAACTTTGATCTTTTCAGCAGCTCACAGCAAGATCTTTAAAATGCTTAAGCACTCAGTTTCATTCATTCAGAAAGAGTCATTCTCGATTCAAAACATAGACGTCATCTTTTTTTAAGCACTAGTAAAACGAAAAAAGAAGAATCAAACAGAGATTTTTGCTATGTTCATCAAAGACATTGATAGAAAAATCATCTACAATACTCAATGCAAACTAGATGTCATAAACGTCTTCTTTACTGATGAAACAACTCAGAATCTAGAGAATATTAAAGTCAAGCTATCATTGAAATATCAGAATTTTCTAAACGTCTTTGATCAAGTTCAAGCAGATAAATTATTGTCTCATCAATCATATGATCATAAGATAGAGCTTACTAGTGACGCAACATCATCTCACTGTCAAGCATATTGAATGTCTCTTTACAAGCTTCAGAAAGTTAAGAAATATCTAAACAAGAATCTTTTCAAAGAATTTATAATTTCTAGCAAAGCTTCGTATTTCTCACTCGTTCTGTTCATTTTGAAAGCAAATGAAGATCTACGATTCTGCGTTAACTATTGAAAGCTCAATGCTATTATCAAAAGAAATCGCTATTCTCTACTTCTGATAGATGAGATGATTGATAAAATAGTTGATTGCAAGCATCTGACTCAATTAAATATCATTTCAACTTTTAACAAACTACGAATGCATTCTGATAGTGAGAACTACACTATCTTTATTATTGCTTTAAAAGTGTACAAATCAAAGATGTTATTTTTTGAACTTATCAATGATTCTGTCTCGTTTCAGCAGTATATGAATGACATTCTTTGAAACTTTCTAAATGACTTTTGTCAAGTCTATCTAGATGACATTCTGATCTACAGCAAAACTTAACGAGAACATCAACAACATGTCAAGATAATATTAAATCATCTACAAGAAGCTGATTTACAAGTAAATATTTAAAAGTACGAATTCAACGTAGAAGAAACTATCTTCTTAAAAGTCATAGTTTTAAAACAAGATCTTTGTATGAATTCTATCAAAGTGAAAGTCATAGTCAACTGAACTACGTTGATCAATCTAAAAGAAGTTCAAAGCTTCGTGAGATTTATTAACTTCTATCATCGTTTCATTAAAAACTTCTCGAAGCTAGTCAAATTGTTCATTCAACTGATTAGAAAGAACACGTCTTTTGTTTGAAACAAAGTCTGTGTTCAAGCTTTTAATGATTTAAAGAAACAAATCAGCTCGATCTCAGTTCTACGACATTTTAATTCAAAATAACAAACTATTCTGAAAATCAATGTCTTTAACTACGTCAAAGATAAAATACTATCTCAGTATAATGATGAGAATGTTTTTCACTCAGTAGCATTCTACAGCAAAAGCATGATTCTCGCTGAATGCAATTATCACATTTATGACAAGAAATTACTAGTCATTATTTAATGTTTTGAACATTGAAGACTTAAGCTAGAATGCACGAAGCTGCTCATTCAGATGTTCATTGATCATCAAACTTTGAAAATCTTCATGAAAAATAAACAGTTAACTTGATGTCAAGTTAATTATCTAAACATTTTATTTAAGTTTAACTTTTAGATCATTTTTTGATCAGACAAGATGAACATTAAAGTCAATGCTTTAATCAGAATGTTTCTGATCGACATCTTTGAATTAACTCAGCATACTGAAGATTGCTATCAGATCATTCTGACATTCAATAGAATAAATATTCTAGCTATTGAATCTGAAGTTGATCTCTATCAGTGAGTAAAAGATGTCAACAAGACAAATGAGCTTTGCAATGAGTATAAACAAGTCATAAGCGAAAACAAGCTCAAGCTACATAGCATTGAATTGAAGCACTGTGAGATCATTGATGACGTTTTGTTCAGAAAAGATTTACTGTGAGTTTCTGAGAATATGCATATGAAATTACTAAAGAAAATTCATGATCAGTCTTTTATCTTTCACTCTGACAATCAAAGAACTACTGATCTAGTTCAACATTTTTACTATTGATCAAATCATTGAGCAACGATTAAACATTACATTTGAAACTGTCATGTTTGTTAACAAAGCAAGACATTTAAAGATAACATCAATGAACTTTTTCATTCTTTATTGATTTTATAGAAACACTGAAAAGATATAGTTATAAACTTCATCACTGAGTTATCTTTATCAAAAGATTATAACATCATTTGCATAATCATATGTTGTTTCATCAAGAAACATCACTATGTTTTCTGTCATTGAAGAGATGATGACATTTCAGTTGAAGAAACGATTTGAATCATGCTATGAAACGTTGTCGTGAGACTGTTTGCATCATTTTCATGAGATAGTTAGTAAGGAAAAAGAGATTGAGGTCTGAGTCAATGATAAAAGAGTCGAGAGACGTTTCTCAAGTGTACATATAGATGTTATTGCAACTTGTAGATAAAGACAGAAACATACACGTTTTACAGTATCTTTCTACTAGCATGATCATTGCATGTGTTTATTGTTTGCTTTCTCTGTTGCTTTGATACAACTTTTTATATCACATCTGTATTCTATCTCTTGACAACGTCTATCAACTTCATGATCTATCTAGTTCTATTGTTTCAAACAGAAACTTTCAGTTCATATCAATCATGTGACAAAGTCTTTGCAAACGACTAAAGATCATAGCTAGTTTATCAACAACTTATCATTCTGAGATCAATGATCAATTGAAATGAGCTAATCAAGATGTTGAACGCGAACTAAGAATCTACTGCAATTACATGCAGAATGACTGAACAAAATGACTATCAATGATAAAATTCAGCGAGAATTTCAATATCTTCTCAATCATCTCAATGACTTCGTTTTACTTCAATAAAAGTTTTCACTTACGAATGAGTTTCGATTCAAATACGACTGACTACAAAATTATTCATGAAGGTCTTGAAGCTAGAAAAGTAAATGATATTATCATTTGAATGAAAAAGCTTTTTATCTTTGATCATCAGCAATTGAAAAAGATGAAGCAAATCATTGAAGCTCAAATCAATAAACATAAACGAGACGTCATTTATGAAGTAAACGACTGAATTTGATTATTCTTTAGAAATATAAAGACAACTAGATCATGTAAGAATTTGAAAGATAAACAGTTAAAACTTTATCAAATCATTGTTAAAGTTGAAATCTTTTATCATCTTCGTTTATTGATAAGCATGAAGCAGCTGCATTTGATGTTCAGTTCAAAGCTATTACATTCTTATTTCAACAATCTTTTATCAGAACAGCATTCAGAATCATCTAGATCTTTCATTATCAAAGATGATGAACATTAAAAGATAGATAATATTTTGAACTTTAGATGCTATCAAGATTAAATACAATACAAGATTAAATGAACAAGACTAGATTGAAACAACAAATGATACTATGTCAATAAAGAAGAATTCAAGAACTTGAAAGAAGTTTTAGTTGAATTTCATAAGCTTTATTCAGACAAGTCATACTAAATTAAAAAACAGTGAAAATTTTTGCGTTTCATTTGTTCTATTCATGCAAACATGAATTTTCAAAAAGAAGAGTAATATTATGAGTGTATCAAGATTGAACAAGACTGAAGCTTTAATCAATTTGCAGTGAATGTTAACAAGTTTTCTGTGTAATGATTAAAGCTAGTCAAGATCTAGTCAAAATCTGATCTGAATCTGACTCAGATTTGACTCAAATATGACTCAGCATCTTTTCTCTTTTCTAGCATCTTCTAATCAGCTTTTATTGTCTTCTAGATAAACACACTTCTTTGTGTTATGAATAGTTAATAAATGTTTATGACAAACACATTTCTTTGTGTCACAAACATCTTTCAAATCAACATCTTTCTTGTATTTCAACATGTTCTCTTTGAAACTAACGTTGATCTGAGTAACTACTATATAAAGCGTGTTTTTCTTGCTTTTTGTATCTTCTTTCTTCTGTATTCTTAAAGTTTTAGTTATAACTATCTTTATAAATCAAACATTCTAGTCATGCATGCACTTTGATTAGTTTCTAGACACGATTTCAACAAAAATAAATGAAAAATCAATGATATATTGAACTCTCAATGATATCAAAGATGACTTTAATATCAAGTTAAATGAAAAAACTATGACAATGATCTCAACTGATATAACGTTGATGACGATGAATTTATAAACACTCAAAAGATGATTGATGACTTTCATATTAAATATTCAAGAAAAGCGCACTAAGAAACAACATTCATGTAAACATGAATAGTTAAGAGAGAAGAATAATGTTATGATTTTAATCTTTATTTATTCTTCATTTAATCTTCATCTGATTTTATTTTAATTAAATCTAGTGAAAATCTGATTTAGTCATAATGTCATTGAGACTCTGCATCATATGTGTAAAACATCAATTCAATCGAGTTTAGCACAGAGTTAAGAAATACACATATAAGAATTAAGTTCTTTTCTGTAGATACTTTTCTTTCTTAGCATTTATTTATTAGTTAAATGACATTCATATGACTCGCTCTATGCTGATTTTTAACAGATCTCATACTTCATCAGTTTGAAAAAGCAGTACTCATGAAAGAATATGCTGAGATAAAACAAGAAGAAAAGAAAGAAAGAAAGAAAGCAAAGCTGAAGAATTGATATCAACAATCTTGCACTAGCTTTGTTTATACTTATTAACATGATCAACTCACGACACTTCTACACAGATGCTAAAGCGCTGAAGAAGTCATTGCTACGCTGTCAGCTGCAAGAAAACAATACAATGCTATAAAGACTCAGAGATCAAGTCTTTAAAAGAGAATGCAGTTGTGAAAATGCATCTCATTGACTATGAATGATGCGTGTTTGCAAGACTAGTTCGCGAGATTAGATCAAAGAGATTAATGAATGAATAGAAGTAATAACTTGACAGAAGATGAAAACTCTGCGAGCTCTTGCTTTCGTTTCTTAGCAATTAATTCTATCATCAATAGAATGCTACTTTATTATCTTCTACTACGCAGTTTCACGTAAAGAGATCTCGTTGTCTCACAATGACAGATACTTTCGAGTAAATGTATACTTAATGAAATATATACTCTATAATTCACGATCATTCAATATACTACTATTCAAAAAACTTCTCAAGCTTTCGTCTTTTAATGTTGCATTAACGAGAACATCAAGATTGCATGCAGATTGCTGAGATTTTCGCTGAGCATCTAATCTGCACTGTCTCTTTCAAAAAAATGTTTCAGTCAACAGTATAAACTATAGAGAGATAGAGCTGAAGTTGAAGAAAGAATTTTGAGAGTAGAAACTCTGACTTTTACTGTCGTCGTGACTGAATCATCGATGACAGCTGTTGCTTTGACGGCAGCTGCTTTGAAAGAAGCTTTGAAAGAAGCTTTGAAAGAGACTTTGAAAGGGGCTTTGAAAGGGGCTTTGGAAGTAGTTTTCTGCTTCGAAAGAGTTCACATTTTCGTCGATTGCCTGCGTTTGTTTGCTGACTGTAGTCTAGTCATGACTAAATGAAATGAAGATTCATATGTATGACTGTTTGATTTGTGGGGTGGTGGCTAGGCTTCTCCAGCGAGTTGGTTGGTTGCGGGGCAAAATTTGCAGAGGTGAATTCTCGATTTTGGAAATTCTAAAATCCGGAACACTCAATGTGAAATAGGGGTACTCGATATGTGATTTCTTAAGGTACCTAAGTACCTTATCTATGAGCATCTCAATGCAGTCTAGTTTGATTTCTTTAGCCCAGCGACGTCATGCCTTGAAGATGCGTTGCCAACATCTCGTGTGAAGTTGTGCTTCGATTCTCGTACTCAATCTCAGTTCAACTTGCATCCTTCAGCATGTCAGACGGCCTCAAAACCTCCTTTCTAGGCGCTCTGCAAGCTTCTCTATCCGTTCTTTTGACCATAGGTTATGGCGTTATTGCAGCACAATTCGATCTTTTGAAAGGACCTGCCACCAAACAGATAAGCACAGTATGCGTGCGCATGTTCCTGCCTGCGCTGTTGATCACAAATG
>JAABUV010004930.1_pt1 | contig 15541 bp, 18 predicted proteins | sample 5559971 | NCBI WGS metagenome assembly JAABUV01 (sample SAMN10711881, study PRJNA513362) | rock metagenome | isolation source: Antarctica rocks | place: Antarctica: Victoria Land, Knobhead nord | collected 2015-12-19
CTCCTCCTCAATCCACATCCTCAAAAACTCCCCATCCCCCATCTCCTCCACACTCGTCACCCTCGTCTTCACCTGCGCCTCCTGCCTACTAAACGCCATCAACGTCGGCACGCTCGTAATCTGCCCGACCCCACCAACCCCCAAAAAGTCAGCCCAAACCCCTCACTCCCCATCCAAACCAGCACACACACCACCAGCACCAACAAGCAAAGCAAAATCACGCACCGTATACCGCCCCGCCAAATCCCCACCAGTAGGGCTATCAACCTCCACCTCCACAAACCCAACCCCGCCCTCTTTCTCGCCAATGCCGTCCTTCTCAATCGCGGCCCGGATCAGCGGCGCAATGGTCTTGCAGGAGGAACACCAAGAGGCGGTCCAGAAGGTAAGGAGAGGGGTGCGGGCAGTGGCGGAGAGGAGGAGGAGGGTGTCGAGGTCCGGGGGGGAGCGGACGCTGGGAGGAGGTTAATTGTGGGGGGAGGAAATGAGGGGGAGGAAACGGTACGTACTTACGAGGTGTAGATGCGGTTTTTGGCGCGCGGGGAGGGAGAGGTGGCGAGGGTGCGGGATTGGGTGGGTGAGAAGGGATGGATCTGCCTGCTATGTTTGGCCAGGAGCCGGATTTGGGGGGGTACGGGTTTCATTGTTGGGTGGTGATTGCTTAGGCTTTTGGATTGGGAGCTAAAGCAGTCAGGTACTCATCATATCTCAGGCTCGTAGCTGGTGATAGACGCTCCTACACGTGACTTTTGCGCTAATTCTTGAGGAGTAAGGTACCGCTGAATTCGTATGCCTGCAACTATGTTAGCTATATATTATCAACCTCGTTCATTTAGGAGTATTCCCGGCCCGATGCACGTTCCGGTCCCGTGCACACCCTAAACCCGATTAGCAACCCATACTTTTTTTATTATTATTCAACCACCATTCATAGAATCAAATTGCAATTAATATAGAGAGTTGTCGATATTTATATGAAGCTTCCAAGCTATAAGAATCAATCATCAAATCGCTTAGAAGCTTTGAATTGTCTTTCAGCTCGCGTAAACCTGATTTGACTTGGCTCTCTTTTCACCTTCTCAATAGCAACAAAATCAGTGAATTGCTGTACTTTTACCTCTTTAGACTTCTTCTTTTGCTCTTTCTGAAGCTCTTTAGCCTTCAGCTTTTGCTTCTGAATTAGACGTCGTTGCTTCAATTTCTTCGCTCGTAGCTTCTTTTTTCGCTTCGCTTTCTTCTTTCGCTTCGTCTTCTTTTTTTCTTGTTTCACCTTTCTTTCAGCTATTAAACGCTGTTTCTCTAGCTTTCTAAGCTTTCTTTGTTTCTTTTCTTTCGCCTTTTGAATAGCAGCTTGCTGTTTCTCTTCGATTCTTTAAATTTGACGATCACGAGTCATCTGAATCTTATTAGAACTAAAAAACATTCTCTTTGTCTCATCATTAACTTCTAAATCGTCAAATAAAGACTTTTCACGTCGTCTGCGACTTCTCTCAATACGTACTGTTCATCGAAGATCTTTATTTTCTGCTTTCAGAAGAGCAACATCTGTAGTAAGCTTTTCAATCATATTGTTCAACTTACGAGCTTGCAAATCAATTACTTCTTCTACAACTGACTTCATTAATCGTTGAATCTTTCTTCAATCAGCTTCTGACAATGCTGAAGAAGAAGAATGACTTGAAACAGATCTAGCATTCAATTTAATCTGCTTTATGATCTGTGATGAATTGAAAGACAGCAATTCTGTCTTTTCTCATTCACTTTTGATGTTGACAGACGTGAAAGCAGCTTGCTATGCAGATCAAAATAGATCAAAGAAGTCTCTTTTTAATATTCAAGAAAGTTCTTGACTTTTAAAGATTCAGTCGTTCAGATTTTGCAAGTAGTAATTGATCAAAGAATTGAATAAGCTGACATTCAGAGATTGAAGATGATGCGTAGAATGAGAAGAATATAAAGTCATGAGCATCTTGTTCTGCTTACATCAGTTAAGAAACTTCATATTGATATAACTGTCATGCTTGTCAATGAATAGAAAATGATAATCGCGTGAATTTCTGACTTTTGATCTCATATTTCAATCAAATACAATAGTGAGTCAAGAGTAAATCAATTCATCATTAGTTCAGTCAGTAGCGAAGAAAGCAAAGAAGCAGAATTGCTCTTTGAAATCATATTCAGTAAGTCAGCTATTCTGAATATTGCCTGATATCATCTGATAAATGATCAAAGAGAATATATGAGTCATATTCATGCAAATGATTGCAATCAAGATAATTCATTTTCTATTGTTGTCTTGATCAGCACTCAGCAATTTATCACTGTCAAGATGCTTTAAACTAAAGACTCTTCAAGTCTTTTGAAGAAGTTCAAGTAAAAAGTTCTTTTCGTTCATATTGTATGTGTTTGAAGAAAGAATCTCATATTCTTTGATTTTTTGCTTTATCTACTCTTATATTAGTATGAAGCTAAACGTAATGAAGACACTTACAAGGTCAAAATAAAGCTGATATTGATATGCATTATTGACTTTCTTTTGCTTTAGATCAACGTCTTGTAGAAACTTTGACTGCAGTATATCTGAATGACGTCGAACGAACTCATAAGATCAGTTTTTGCCTGACTGTTTTTCAGATATATTATATGCAAAAACGCGAATCATGACATTGAAAGAAGATATATCACGCTCGATAAGCTTGTTAATATAGCGAATAAGCTCTTTTTCTTGTTGATTCAAAAGAATTGACATCATTTGCTTGCTTTTCTTCACGAAGATCGTTTTGTCTCTATGTCGTCGTGACAGCGTGCTTTGATTGATATTGAATTTCTTTGCAGTTGCAGTGTAGTTAAATGAGTCTTGCAAAGCTAGATCTGCAAGCGTTGTCTCAATTGAAGTCATATTGAATTTGTAATTGATTTTTGAAGAAAGATGAAAGTAGTAAAGTGAGATGTGCATAAGATTGAAACATGCATCGAGTCAAAAATACTTCTATAAGTGATTTAAAAAGAACAATCAACTGCAAAAAGAATAAAATCAACAGCTAATTGACTATTTCAATTTCTATCAACTTTACTACTGCTTCAAATTAATCAGATTTGCTCTTGTTTTTTAATAAATAATTTACGACATTATTTACATGATATACAAATACACATAAAGTTGTACTGATGATGTATGTAGTATGAAAAAACTCTTTGCATAAAACAGACTCTTAAAGTTAAAAAATTTCATAATTGTTTATTCTAGTAATCGCTGTATCTAATTTGAATATACTTTTCATACTCAGTTGAATGAGTTTAAGAAAATTCTGCTGCAAGCAGTCATGACTTAAAATTCTAAACAGTGTATTTCATAAATCAGTAGTATATTGTGTAATCACATTGATAAAATGAATGATGAAGAGCTATGCTTAAGATTGTGAGCTGATCATGCAAGTAACAGATCACATTATTGTGAACTGTTTATATGATCAATTTCGAGTTGTCTATGTGATCATTTGTAAAAGCTGATCACTTCGACATGAGCTTTCGAATTGACTGTATGATCATCTAGCTGAGCGAGCTAAATGAGCTTTGCTTTATGTATGTGAAAGCTGATCACTTCGACATGAGCTTTCGTTCGCTGTTTGACCACATGATCATCTAGTCACGTGAACTTTTCGACTGCGTATGAGCTCAACGCGTGAGTAAAGCGCTGTTACTGCTCTGTCAATGAGATTGTTCAGCTCTTCTGACAAGCATAGCTTGCAGAAGATTCGTAGTCAGCATCTTGTAGAGATGAATCTCGTTGTCAACCAGTCTGATAGAAAGTCTGGTAGAAAAACATGAAGGCTGTTGAGTAAAAAGTCATGAAGACTGCTTTCTGTTGAGCTAGTTATGAAGCAGATCACGAAGCGAACAACGTGTATTAAAGCGCGTTGCATGAAGCATGTTAAAAAGCGTGTTCTGAAGAATATTTAATGCGCAGCTATCGAAAAAGTAAGAAGCGAATTGACTGCATGACTATAATGTCAATTTAAGATATGACAGTCATTATGTCTTTTAATTCAGATTACGTTCTACTAGCGAAGCTTCAGCTTAATGATCAGTATCTTGCCTGTCAAGTTTCTTCTCGTTCTTTTCTTTCTTCTCAGAAGACTTCATCTCTTCTTTCAGTCATTTTACTAGATCACGCTGCTTTAGTGACTCATAATTCAATTCTCAGATTTTCACTCTTTCAATTTCTTGAAGAAAGCAAAGCTCACGAATTTCAGAATTGACTTTAAAGACGTTTGAGAATATGTCATTTATGAGATCTTTCTCAAAATATAGACGCAAGAATGTGAGTCTCTTGCACTGCTTAAGCAGCTGAACACATCTCACAACATGAAGAATTGACAACGTTAAAAATGAGTCTTCAGAGTTTGAAGCTTCGTCTCATTTACACTCAGAATCGACTCTGCTTTTTCAAGTAAGCTTCAGTGACTCAATGCTGTCGCGACCAATTTTGCCAATCGCAATGAGAAGCTTAATGAGATCATTCATATCATTCAAATGAAAAATCGTTCTGCAATACGCAAGAAGCAATGTCTCTTGATGCATCTGTCTGTTAATTCTAAGAACAGTAAGTTTCTTACTCAGCGAAAAATAGAAATCGCTAGAATCGCTCATGCCTTCAGTAAAGTTGAGCTCATCAAAAGTGCTCATGTCTTCTATTTTTCATTCTGCTTTTGAGAGTGCGAAGATATAAATTCTGTTGCGAAGTTCTTTAGAAAGCTTGTAAAACATGAAAGTTACGCTATAAGATGTATTGAATTGCAGCTATGCATCGACTCAATTTATCTTTAAGAAGTTTCAATTTAACGCTGATGTATCTTTGCAACAAATATGATTCTAAATGCTTCATCATTGATAACTAGCAATGACAAGTCAAATTCGAAATCAAGTTTAATATTCACAGTAAAACTGTAGAATACAACATGACTTCTACGCGTGATTGTTATTGTGTCTTCATCATGCGCAATCATTTATGACTGTGTCAGCTTGATGAATCTAGAGTCAAGATCTGCTTACTTGAACTACGCTTAGCTCTGAAAGAACTTTCTTGAAGATGATTATATAGTCTTTATGATATCTCTTCTTTTCATACACTTTGAATTCTTCTTTAGTTCTCTCATAAATACTGTTAGAAATTGATCTGAGATTGAAATAAAAACGCTTCGCGTTCTCTTCAAGACAAGTCAAGAAATCAACTTTGTATTTCAACTTACTTTTCATCTTCACAATCATCAACGATGATTTAACTTTGATCAGATGAGTTGATTGAATCAATTAATCTTTTTCGTATAATATTTGAGAATGCTGATGATATATGATGTCTTTTTATCTCATGTTATTTGCTCTTTGTAAAACAGAACTGACGCTGAATCAAATAATTACTCACTCTTGACATCTTGAATTTTTCTTCAGCTGACTTTAGCATTTAGTAGCGCAGAGAGCGTACATTCTTTCACATCAACAGTAACAGTTTCTTTTTCAGATCTCTTTCAAGAAACTATGCAAAATGAAACGTTGCAGATCTTTGTGAATCTCGAACTTGAAAAACAATGACTGCATTTGTCTCGTACTGCGTCTGAAATACAAGTATTCATCTTCATGAAGATCTTTGCTTCTTCAACTTTGTCAGATAATGTAAATCATTTTCATATCATGAACAAAGATTCAAGAGTAAACGAGAAAAGTCATACTAGATTCAGAGTGCGTAACAGAGAAAGAAGTCGAGATCAAATATGCTGTCAAGAAGATAAGAGAACATGATTGAATCGAAGTTGAAGACAACATCAGCGAGAGTAAGATTTATATCTGCATTAAACATTAAAGTATCTGAACGAATTTAAGTGATTTACAGAACAGTTGCAAGAACTTTGACAGCTTAACTTCTCTGCGCAAACAAGAAGAGATCATAGAACAGCAAACTTCATCAAATTCGCTTGAATGCTTTCTTCTCTGAACAAGAATCAAAATTGTTGCAAGATCATGTGAGAGACTTCTGAAGTCATCGCTTGCAAGATCTGTCAGCGCTGTCATAGCTCGCTGAACAATCAGATCGTTTTATATTTGCATATAATACAGCTCTCTACACATCTCTTTCTCGCTTGCATGTCGACGTTGAATCGCGAATTGTCAGTGCTTTTTCTAGCAGTATGATCTCTGAGATTTGACTAATGAGAATAATAGACATTCTTCTCACATTTGATTCAGCCAAACCTGCTCTCTTACATATACTCTCAAATATAGTGTTCTACATATTACTGAGACGAGAAGCACGCATCTTCTCTGCATCATCTCAGATCAGGTTGTTGATGAAAACGTTTAAAGTGCATTTCTGAGCATCATCTGTTGTAGCATTGCGCTAGCTGTATCACTAAAAGGAAATTTACTAGCTTGAAGACTCTGTAATTCACAGATTTGAGCAACAATGCATGTGACTCATCTCTTCAGAGTCACTTCAGCGATAATTGATAGCAATGACAGATTTATCTTGTAATGCATCAGACTTCTTACGCGCAACATTTCGCTTCAAACATAAGATATCTTATCTTATCAAAGATTATATGTTAGTCACGCTACTGCAAGAAACTTGAAATCTCATCTATCTGATGCTGTCAAGCTGTCTGATCTGCAAGCATCAACGTGTGACTCAATGTCAAATCTCAATCAGATTCAGATCATGCATGATCACAGATTGTTCATAAGATGCTGTCAGAATGCAAATTGATGAAGAGCAAATACTATCAATTCGTGATGAACATTGCATTTATCAGTAGACATTTCAGACAAACAATTACTTCAGCAATCACTTCTATATATATATATTATCAACGCTCAGCTTGGTTTCATGATGCACAATATAGTCTAGTACTGCATACCTTATTTAAAGCTTGCTCATGATTATTCTAGCAGTCGTTGTACTGCTACATGTCTGTCGCTAGCTGCAAGCTGTCACGTCGTCAATTCATGCTGTGCTTTTGCCTCATTAATAATGATTTCTTGCTCGAGAAGCAATTGGCGCAGAAGCTTACTTAAGAACTTCATTCTCGCTGTATCTGTCATGTCATCATCATATTCATCATCATTCTCGTCATTCTCATCATCATCATTCTCAAGCTCTCGTCATTGAGCTTCTGCCTTGACGTTGACTTCTCTTCTCAGAAGCAGCTGCATCACTGTCTCACATCTCATGAAAGTCGCTATGTGTAGTGCAATAAACTTGACTTAAGTCTTTGCTTCAACGCTAGTCTCTCTCTCAAGCAGCTGCTGCATCACTACTTTCTTTCACTTTAAGATCATCAGATGAAGCGCAGTAAATTCATCTTGTGCCTTTGCTTCAACGTTGATCTCAATCTCTAGCAGTAACTTCACTATCACTAGTTGCATATTCTCGATCGCTCACATCAGTGCTGTTCTTTTCCAACAATTCATCACGTTGAAATCGACTCTCTTATTTATCAGCAGTCACATCATTGATTTGTGATCGTATCTGACAGCTCAATGCAGCGCTCTTCATTCGTAGTAATTCTTCATATTGACATCAGCTTCGTTCTTAATCAGAGACTGCACAATCATCATGTACTCATTCTTTGTCGCTAGAAGCATTGATGTTCATTCATGCTTACTTGCGTTAACATCAGCCTCATTCTCAATCAATAAATGTACTACTGTCTCTTCTTTGCTCTTGAACACTCAGTGCAGTGTTGATCATTCACTACGTTCACTCATATTAACGTCAATCTCATTCTGCAGCAGAAGCTGCACGACTTTCTTGTGTTTGCATTCAATCACTATCATTAAAGTCGTTCATTCTTTAATATCTTTTGCATTAACATTTGCTTTCTTCTTCAGCAGCATTTGCAATCTCGAAATGTTTCGTTTCTGAATGATCAAGCGCAGACTCGTAATTACAGTACTCTTCTTCATCTTCTTCTCTACAATCTTCTTTAATAATGCGTGCTTTTTTGTATTCTGCTGTTGTAATGTCACTCAATTTAGTATCGCTCTTTCATTATTAATCTTCTTGAACAGCACTTACACTAATTTCTCATATTGTTTCAAAGCTGTCATGTGCAGAGCTGTTTATTCATTCTTATTCTTCGCATTAAGATTAGCTTCATGCTTCAATAGTACTTTTAGCATTGCTTCATGTTCTCTTAAGACTGCTTCATATAGCGCTGTACATTCATACTTGTTCTTTATATTGACATTGATGATATATTCAAGAAGCAGTTGCGCAACTGTCACTGAATCATCTCAAGCAGCTCAGCAAAGTATCATCTGTTCACAGTCATTCTTGACATTAACGTTCATCTCGTTTTCTAGTAGTAGTTGTACTATTGTCTCATGCGAAATCGCTCAATGCAGTGCAGTATTTTCATACGCATCTCTTAAATTCAAGTTGAATTAATTTTATAGAAGTATTTGAACTGTTATTTCATGCTTCTTCAACGCTGCTCAGTCTAGTGTCGTACTTTCAAGCTAATTCATTGCATTGACATTGACTTTGTTATCTAGTAGCATTTGCATCGTTATCTCATGCTCTTTCTCAGTCACTAGATAAAGCATCTTATTTCTTTCATCATTTTTGACATCGACGTCATATTTCAATAGCATCTTCATCACATCATTTTTTCCTTCAATAACTGCTCAGTCTAGTGCACTTTATTCTTTGTTATTCTTTGTTATGACGTTGACTTTATTCATAAGAAGCAGCTTTACTACGATCTTGTGTTCATTTCTAGCTGCTCAGTATAAAGCTGTCTCTTTGCTTTTATTTTTTATGTTGATGTTAATCTCGTTCTTCAGCAGTAACAGCACTACTCGCTTGTGATCATGCTTGACAGCTAGCTGTAGTGTCATCGCTTCGTAGCTGTCTTGAATGTTAATATCTATGTCTTTTTCAAAGAAAAGAGAAAGAATCTTATCAAAATCTCAGTACGCTAAAACATGAAAAGAATCAAAGTTTTTAGAAAAACGATTCTGTCAGTCAATCATTTAATATGAAGCTAGATGCAAAATCTGAACAAAAGAAGATAGCTTTTGATCATTCTTCAAATATGTTAAGATTGAGTTCATTTGAAGCTGATTCTCAATTACATGATGATCTTAATAATGAGAAGTGTAGTCAAGAAACTGATACACTTGCAAGCGTTGATCTAGTGCTTCTTCATCACTGCAAGATTCGCTGTCGAAGACATCAAATGATAAGTATGTGAAACATGTCGTTGCAAGCTTAACTTCAAGATCTGACAGAAGTTTTTCATGATTCTTTTCTAGATACTTCTGTAAGATATAATGAACTAATTGTGTGATGCTGCTCTTCTCATCAACGCTGATCAGATCAACAGAAATGTTGAGTAGAATCTCAGTCTCTGAAAAAGCAATCTCGTTTAATTCAATATCTTTGACTTCAACAGTCAAGACATGACGTAGCTCTTTCACTTTTAGTGATCTTCTTGCACAGAATATGTAGAAAAGTGCTCTCTTCGCTAATTGATTATCTTTCTCTGATTGCTTCTCGATTCTCTTGATGACATCTTTATATGTTGCATATACTTCTGTTGATAGTGCATTTATATTCTTTCAAATCGTCTTGAGATTCATTTGTCTACAGAGATGATCAATTTGTAAATGAGCAAGTAGAAATCTGAGTCATTTGAGTTAATATTTGCGAGTAAACAGTCTAGAGATGAACATCTTTGTGTCAATTCATATGTCAGTCGCTTTTTTATTCACACTTTTGATGATTTCATTCTGCAGCTTGAAATCTTTAGCAGTGAACATAAACAATCTATTGTTTGTGTTGATTTCGAAAATCAAGAATGTTTTGATGTCAGAGAAACTAATCAGAATGTCGATTCAATGTATGTTAGTAAGTTTCACTTGAAAATCAATGTGTGAACGAGAGATGATAAACACTCAAGCGAAAGACTTCATTTTCTTAATGAAGAAAAGAAACTTTTCTTTATTTGATTCAAAGCATATATTCTAGTTTGCAAAATTATCACTTTGAAAATTATTAAAGAATTAATCAGATAAGAGAATGTTATCAGAGCATTAATAAAGACGTAGATTGTTTAAAAGAGAAGACAAAGAGATTTAAGAAGTGAGATTCACTCATCATTTGTTAAATTTCTTCTTTTTTGAGTATTCTTATCACGAAATGTCTTCATCTCTGAAGACATGAGACTGATTTGCTCGACTAACTGTTGAGTTATACTAGACAGAATTTCGACTTTGAACTGAGTCTTCGCATCTTTATAGTTGCAATATATATATGCAATCGCAGCTTTTCTTTCTTGAGTTGCTTTCTCAACATGATTAACAACGATAGATTTATTAGCTATATAAGCTTGTGAATTATGCAACGAGTAGTGATGAGTTGCAGCAATCACTTCATGTACAATTCTTACGTCATGACAGTCTTTCTTGCATTGACTTTTTCATATGTTAGCAAGCGAATCAAGATGCTAAGATTGAGAATGTTCAAAAGATAAACATATGAATCTTGAAGCATTAAAGAGTTGAGTTCTGTTTACTCATGAATCACTTTCGAAACTCATCAATCTTCAACAGTCACTGATCAGTGCTCTGATGATGTTTTTGAAACACATCTCTTTGCTTATCATGAAAGTTAAGTGATGACAACTCTTTAAGAATTTCGTCGCGTTCAAGAGCAACTTCTTGATCTTCAAATCATTTTAAACGTCAAAACAAGAAATGATCAGAAACAGTCTTACTCTTTAAATATATATGCATGCATTCAGTGCTAGTCATCAAAGTCTTGATGTTTATCTTCGTGCATTTTATCATAGCTAAAACTACGCTGACATCTGTATGCATAAAGTTAGTTTTCTTTTTGACTTGCTTTATAACTATCAGAGTTGCATTTCTAACTGCATCTTGTTCTTGCTCGATCATTTTATGAAAGTGTGCATAGACAACAATAAGTTCATCGTCTTTCTCAAAGACTAAGTTTCGAAAAGCTTTCACTAAGAAAACGCTTATATCAGTTGCTGAATGATTGCTTGATTTAGAATATAATGAGCGAAGATGAATGTGAAGAGACTTCAAGCATATGAATGTAAGTGACGTATCTTTCAGGCAGATTCTTTTGCATAGATGACATTGTAAAGTATCTGAGAAAGAACATCATACAATTGAGTATGAAATATGTGCATCAGACAGTTTTTCAAAAAACTTTCTAGAAAAGACACACTGAAGAAGATGCAATTATCAAATTGCTTCATCAAGACATATTTTGCACAAATCTTGTAAAGAACTAGCACGAAGATGAGAATCTGTGCTAGAGCTATCTTCAGCTCTGATACAGATGAGACTCATTTCTTCAAGATCTTGAGTTAACTGAGATATAAATTCAAGTTCTTGAAGAACTCAACAATCTTATTGTAATCAACTGACATGACGTTTGCACTCTAACACTTGTTAAGAATCATACTGTATAAGAATATAAATATAATACGTTGATAAAATAATGAACAGTCGTAAAGATGACAATGCTGAAAGAAAAGAACTTTCGTAATATAAACATAAGTTAATCTCAATCAATGAGCAAACAGAGACTCTTTTCTTATCGTCGAAGCAATCAACGCGATCATATCGCTCAGCTTTTTCGATGAAATTCAAACTCTTATTCACGAGCGTTCTAAACTTATTCAACTTAGAATCATCATGATGATGAGCTTTGAACTTTGTCTCTCTCTCATGTATATCATTCAAGATCTCGTTAACATTGTTGACTTCGACTAAAGATTGAATCTTGATCATAGTGATCTTCTCATAGCAATCTATCGCTACTCTTCATATTGCGTCAAACTCAATGATGACATCTGCTTTTGATTCAACAGACAATGAAAGTGTCGTCATTGTGATGAACGAAAGCAAAGACAACGTGTTTCAGCGCAAATGATATAAGAGTCACTCAACTGATGATTATTTCTTTGTTCAGCTATCATGTTAGACTCGATCATCGTGACAGACGATGCTTGAACTTCACGAAGAGATTCATCATTTAACTTGCTTAAACGTACGTTTGCAGTCGAGACTACTCTCGACTGAAGATGTACATCTGTGCAAATACATCATGTGTTGCAGAAACTGATCAAGTAAATCATATCAAACTGCAAAAAGTTATCATGACAAGTACTTCTTTGAATGATCTTGTCATATTGACTTCAAGTACTAAATTAACCTTTCTACAATATCTGCATGATAATTCAAACAATCGTCGTGTATCTCAAATCGACAAAGAGATTCTAATCAATTGATTGACAAATTTTCACAAACGATCTTCATTTCAGAAGAAGTTCAGTCGAAGAAACTATGTCTGAAAGATCTTCGCTTGAGACGAAAAGACGCGAAATCTGATCGCAGTCGCAAAGACGAATGAAGTCAAGAATCATATGATGATTACTGATGACATGATTTCGAACGTAGTGAAAATCGTGCATAAAGACAATGATCATGCCGAATGAGATGTTGTCTGAAAGAAAGTTAGCACTTTCTATTACGGCATTCTACGATCGAACGTTATATTTCTACTTAAGCAATGTTAGATCTGCGTCTCGAACCTCTTCAAACGTTCAAAGAGCTTCGCAATCATGATGCTAAGCTTTCAGTCGATTGATCACGAAGTTCTTGACTTTCTAAATGTCGACGACATGCAGTGTGACATGTTCGCCTGAAATGTATCGAATAATGAGAAACACTCGAGTGAATGATTTCGGAAGATCTGACAGAGTGTCTTAATTGAGCAACGAACTATGTATCTGAATGTCGACGAGGTCGTGAATGGAAGGAGCAATGCAGAACTGTCGAGTTGTACGACATGGGAAATATTTTCTTATATAGTGCGTTTATGGGAAAAGGGCCAAGTCGATATTTGTAGTGAAATAGGCTGCGGAATTGATCATAGTATGAGTAAGCATGAACGATCAACCGTTACCTCTCGGCATCAACCCGTCCTGCCATTCTTTCGACGCAATCTTCTGTGGGGAAATTGACATAGTGAATCAGGAGCCTGCAGTCTTCCCTCGATGATTCGATGGCCTGATTCCCCAAGTCACTGTCGCCCTTGAACTTTCTGGCTGAGAGCTTGCAGGAAGACAAAACATCTTCAATGAGGACAGTGCTTCTACATATACCTTTTTTCACCCTTATACCTGTTTCATGCACAATGCTCTCGAGTCTTTTAGGCGACAGTATCACTGTACCCGCTTAACGTCTAGAATTTGCTAACTTCCGCTCTTGATCATTCATCAACTGTATGAGGAAATAAATTCATTGATCGATAAATTCTTATCTTGAAAATTTCTGATATGAAAATGCAACAGACACTTGCGGAACGAAGAAGTCGATAGTTCACTCTGAGATTGACAAATCAGATCAGAATCGATGTTGAAGAGCAGGTAATTCAGATTGACGTTTGTTCTTTCGATCTTTTCAGTGAAAACTCAAGGTCTGGTAAGCAGCTGCACATCTAGTAAGGCTAAGTTTTTTAAACTTATCGTCGTCTTTGCGCCTTTTTTGACGTCGATTTCTGTGCTTTCGTCAGTACTTATCTCTTGTTCGCAATCACATTGACATATCATTGCTTAAAGAAATCAAGCTGTTCAATTCTGCCTTAACAGCAAGCCTCTACAGTTTATCGATCTACGCTCAATCATCTTGACACTCATCTTCATCATCAGCAGTGAATATGACTAGCAAGTGCACTCTGCCTTCAATTCAAAGCTTGATTGGCATGGAAGACAGCTTTGCCCTCAAGCTCGAGCAGCAAATTAAATTTCCCACATCGGCAAAACAACTTCCTGGCCTGGGCCGAGCTGGGCCAATCTGCCTATGTTCAGCCCTTGCGCTAGCTGAGCTACATACCAGAGTCATTATTCAACATGGAAAAAACTTTCACAATTCGCTCGAATTCAATTAAAGCTCGATTACTTAGCAACTACGACCGATAATTTCCCTCTGAACTCGTGAAACTACTTCATCGCAATAGGGCTATCGACCAATAGTCATATTGCTATAGTTGCCTTTGACGTTGTCAATCGCGACGATGGTTGCAGGTTTTTCACTCGTTGGAGCGCATCCGTACCCACCAGAACTCAAAGAGCATGCGTTCATATTAGCAGATGAACTTCAAAAATTGCAACAGTTAGAAGCCTTCGTAGACAATAAGTCAATGCCTACGAGAATATACATTCCCATGATCTCGGCAATGTTAATGTATCTACAGAAAGCGCGTAACGACATCGACAACTTGACTTTCATGACAGCTACTCTAACAGCCATTAAAGAACACGTACAGAACATCGAGGAGAAAGCAGTGACTATCTATCACAAGATGAACACAACACGATTCACAACATCATCGACAATCACAGACTACAGACAGACATGAACTTGAGCGCAAAAGGCAGGCTCAAAGACTTTGTTCTTTGACCTGACTGCATTAATTCTTAACTCATCTACGACATCAGCATCAGTACAGCATAGCTTTGCGAAGACTCGCAAGATCATCTGCAAGCTACAGAACAAGAATCTCTCTAATGATCTCAAGAAGTTGACTTCTCAGCAGCTTAGAAATCGCGTACATGCGTCGATCATTAGCGTGTTCTCAAACCAAAACAAACAACGCGTTTCTCAGATCGTGACTGCTAGAATTCTTCTCAGTGATGATCTTTTGATAACAGAAACTGAAATGAAAGACACAGTAACATTAAGAAACAATGAAAAATGAGCTTGAAACATCAGCTCAACCTTCAAAATATTACGATCAATGTATGATGCAATGACACACGACATTTCTTTGAATTACAACATTGAGAACTCGAAAGACATGCGAAGAACGATATTTAAGATATGTTACGAAGCGTGTCGGCATTGAATAGGGCCTAGCCAATAGGCCCTAGGGATTTCGGTATGTGGACAAGGAACAGCGATGTTCCGAATCGGAATATGCTGGAACATTTCATCTATCCGAGCCCTAGCAAACCGGCTACTTCGCCCCTTTGTTCGGCCTACTATAGATACAGCTCGGAACTGTCTTCTTCCTTCTGTATTCTTAGTTTTCTAGTTATAGCTATCTCTATTGATCAAACATTCTATTCAGCTACGCACTACCTCGCTGCAGTGTGGTTAGATTCTAGGCACGGTCCCAACATTATATTAAGAATCCGTTAATCCTACGATACGGGTACCAATATTCATTCAAGACACTCGGCGGACAACGGAACGAGTCTAAAGAAATTTGTTTATCTGGTGGTCGACGACTCCGAAAGACAGAACAACACCAGAGGGTCAATAGGATCAACGGCGAGGCTGTTGGATTGCTAGAGGACTTACCGCTCATTCAGTAGCACCGGTTCACCCGATCAATAGAATCAACGGGAACATATGGCCGTTGATTGCTAGAGGATCACAAACTCCCCCCCCCCCCCCAAAAAGCTCGTGAATCAGTCGAGTCAAAATAATCTGTGTCATCAAATTC
>JAABUV010004933.1_pt1 | contig 15537 bp, 15 predicted proteins | sample 5559971 | NCBI WGS metagenome assembly JAABUV01 (sample SAMN10711881, study PRJNA513362) | rock metagenome | isolation source: Antarctica rocks | place: Antarctica: Victoria Land, Knobhead nord | collected 2015-12-19
CCAGCCGCTCGACCCGATCCTTGGACCTATTCTCCCACGAGCAGGTCCCCAATCAGCGGACGTGAGTATCGAAACCCGCTGCGCCGCAACGACTCAGGCTCCGACTTTTTCATGGGAAAGTAGCTAGGGCATTTTCGACTAGTTCGATAGCGCCGTTCACGTCGCCGTGGCGGGCACTGAGCGTTGCCTGGGTGAGGTCTGGCCTCAGCCAATCTCATTGGGCTGAGTACGCGGCCGTCAGGGGCCGTGCTGGTCATGACGACGGTGTCGGCCATGGCCTGGGCGAGGTCGTCGGCGCCGATTACTCGGTAGGCGTCCATCGCGTAAAAGTTTGCCTTGGTGGGGTCGACCACGAAGTGGTTGCGCAGGTTCGATACCGGCGGTTGCGAGTCGAGAACTTTCCTGATCCGATCTAGGGACAGTTCGGTCTTGTGCCGATCTTTCATTCGTGCCCATGCCTTTGCGGACTGGGCGTGAAGCTGGGCTGCGACCGATGCGTGTGGGGCGTACTGAACGCCGGCATCGGTGCTGGCGATTACTTGGGGGAGATCGCCCGAAGTGAGCGCAACCCACGCGGTGACTTCGTGTGTCCAGGCCATCAGCGGTCCGTCGTCAAGTTCCTGAGCAATAATTGAAACCTGTGGATGAGCGTGGAGGACGTACCTCCCCGTTGGTCCTGACAATTCGATAAGCAAGACCGGCGCTGGCGGGCGCGGGTTGGGAAGGCACGTCCGATGTTGAAGGTAGTCGGTTCCGAGCACGGAGAAAAGGTGGACACCACAGCGACGGGGTCGCTGTTGGATGAGCTGGTCCGCGGTGGTGCGCGGCAGATGCTGGCGGCGGCGTTGCAGGCCGAGGTCGCCGCCTACGTTGATCAGTTCGCCGATGTGGTCGACGAGCGCGGTCACCGGTTGGTGGTCCGCAACGGCTCGCACCAGCAGCGGGATGTGGCGACCGGGGCCGGCGCGGTGACGGTGACCGCGCCGCGGGTCAACGACAAGCGCATCGATGAGGAGAGCGGTGAGCGGCGGAGGTTTTCCTCGAAGATCCTGCCTGCGTGGTCGCGGAAGTCGCCGAAGGTTGCCGAGGTGTTGCCGTTGCTGTATTTGCACGGGCTGTCCTCGTTGGACTTCGCGCCGGCGTTGGAGCAGTTTCTGGGTTCGGGGTCCGGGTTGTCGGCCTCGACGGTGACCCGGTTGACGACGCAGTGGCAGGAGGAGGCGAAAGCGTTTGCTGTGCGGGACCTTTCGCAGGTGGACTACGTGTATCTGTGGGTCGACGGCATCCACCTCAAGGTCCGCCTGGAGCAGGAGAAGCTGTGCCTGTTGGTGATGATCGGTGTCCGCGCCGACGGCAAGAAGGAGTTGGTGGCGTTGACCGACGGGTTCCGGGAGGCCACCGAGTCCTGGGCTGGGTTGCTGCGCGGGGCCAAGAATCGGGGGATGCGGGCTCCGGTGCTGGCGATGGGTGATGGGGCGTTGGGGTTCTGGGCGGCGTTGCGGGATGTGTTCCCGCAGACGAGGGAGCAGCGTTGCTGGTTCCACAAGTCGGCCAATGTGCTCGCGGCGCTGCCGAAGTCGGCTCACCCGGGGGCGATTCTGGCGATGCAGCAGATCTACAACGCCGAGGACCTGGACCACGCGAAGGTCGCGGCGAAGGCGTTCGCGATCGACTACGGCACGAAGTTCCCCAAGGCCGTAGCCAAAATCACCGAAGACCTGGATGTGCTGTTGGAGTTCTACCGCTACCCGGCCGAGCATTGGGTCCATCTGCGCACGACCAATCCGATCGAGTCGACCTTTGCGACCGTGCGGCACCGGACCAAGGTCACCAAAGGACCGGGCTCGCGGGTGGCCGGATTGGCGATGGCGTTCAAGCTCATCGAGGCTGCTCAGCAACGGTGGCGTGCGGTAAACGCACCGCAGCTGGTGGCGCTGGTTCGGGCCGGCGCGAAGTTCCACCACGGCAAGCTCGTCGAACGATCAGACGATGAATGTGAGGTCTCAGCGGTGGCTTAAAAGATCTTGATCCACAGGTATTGACAATATCTCCAAGTTCCTTGGCAAATTGGATTGCGGCACGCCGTGCCAATTCCGCCCCGTCACGGTCGTTGAGGTCGTAAAGCAGGCATGCACGAAGTAGAGAAAGCTTTCCGAGTAGGTCGTAGGCGCGGGTCATGCTGCGTAGGTCGAGCCCACCCCGGACACCGACAAGGTATCGACCCCATTGCTCGGTTTCGTCCAGTACGACGCCGGTCGGTTCGCTGGCGTACGCCGTGCGCAATCGCTCGACTTCTGCCTCGGCGGTGTCCAGAACTCCGCTGGACACGGTCGACTTGTCGAGCTGGGCCATGAGGTCGGTCCATGCGTCGGCGGTAAGTCGCGCCGGCAGTGCAGCGGCCGGTTCTTTTGGTGGGAAGAACGCCCGGATCGGCAAATCGAACATGCGAGCAATCGCCGCCTGGTTTTCACGGCTCGGTTCTTCGATGCCGCCCTGCTCCCATCGAGTGATGGTTCGGCGCACTGAGTCGAGCTGATCCGGGCTGTGCAAGGCGGATACGGCGATGAACGCGCGGGCGGCTTCGGTCAGGGACCAGCCCTTAGCCGCGCGGTATCGGCTGAACGTGTCAGACCACATCTCGCTCATCTATCGGCCTTCCAGTTGAGGGTGGACACCGAGTGACCGCTATGCGAGTGCTGGGACCGTCGTTGTTGCTGCCAGGCAATGATGCGCGATGGCTTCCAAACGTGGATCTGCCGGCCGAGGGTTTGATCTGGTGCCGGCATCTGGCCCCGTCCTCGGTAGGCCGAGATGGTTCCCACTGTCACTCCGATATGGGCGGCGACGTCCGTTGTCGTCCACCATTCGGCGTCGGATCGAGGCACGGTCACCCTTCGGACTTTACTGGCGCACAGCCTGGCCGTAGGTCGACGGGTCGAGCAGCTCACCGCCGACTTCCCCGCCGCGGGCCGCGACGTCATTGTGGCTGCGGCCTACCTGCACGACATCGGATACAGCCCGCAATGCGTGGACACCACCTGGCATCCGCTGGACGGAGCCCGGTGGCTGGCCCGGCACGGCTGGGCACCGGCGATCTGTCGGCTGGTTCTGTGGCACACCGCGGCCTGGCACGAAGGCCGGCTACGCGGTCTGTATGCCGCAGCCGCCGATGAATCGATTCGCAGCCGACATGCGGCACCTAGCCTGCAACCCGGACCGCCTGAAACTATCCGAGGTGCGGAACCGTCGACCCCGACAACGCCCGTCGATCCGCAGCCGCATCGACGGGCGCATGCAGATCGAGAACTGCTGCTGGCGGACCTCCCCATCGTCATAGGCGATGACGTGCCGCAGATCGATGTAGACCCCGACCAGCCCAGTATCTGCACCTGCAGGCTCCCGACGTCGACCCCGAACGGCGGCGCGCTATGGGACAGTTGGGTGGTGACTGTAAAACAAGTCTTCATGCCCGGGATCGGTCGATGAGAGGTGCCGGCGACCACCTGACGGTCGGTCAGAGAGTCGCCTTTTACCGAGGGCGTCGAGGGTTGACCCAGGCAGTGCTCGCGGGCCTAGTTGGCCGCAGTGAAGATTGGTTGAGCAAGATTGAGCGCGGAGATCGATCACTCAGACGAGTCGACATCTTGTGCCTGCTGGCGCAGGAACTGCGCGTCACTCTCGAAGATCTTCTAGGCCAGCCTGTTCTGACTGAGGACGACAGCGACTTCGATGACATTCCTGCAGTGCGAAGAGTCCTGATGGCTCCCCGGAGACTCTCCAGAGTGCTCTACACGACCAGCTTCGAGGAGCCCCCTAGCCCTCATCTAGCGGACGAATTCGTCAATCATGCTCGAAGCCACTATCAGCAGGGTGACATCGGCCGGGTGATCGCCGCGCTACCTGGGATGATCACCACGGCTCAGCGACTCGAAGACATCGCTCCACGCCAGCAGACCGACGCTCGACAGTGCTGGGCCGTCTCTGCGCGAACTCACCATCTCGCATCGAGCACTCTCATCAAGGTCGGCGAATCTGATCTGGCCTGGATCGCTGCAGAACGGGCAATGAGCGCCGCCGATCAATCTGACAATGACCTTGTCTTGGCCGCCGCGAGCCGAGCCGGAGTTCACGCACTGATGGCCTCTGGCCGCTTTACCGAGGCCATCGATTTTAGTGACAGAGTCACGTCCTGGCTGCGGACTCGCATGAGCCAGGACGATCCGGCCGCCCAGAGTTTGTACGGCATGTTGAACCTCAGCGCGGCCATGGCCGCCGCTCGCAATCAGGACAGAAGTTCCTCAAACGAACTGCTCCACAAGGCGGAATCCGCGGCGGCGCTGATTGGCCACGACGCCAACTACTGGCAAACCAACTTTGGCCCGACAAACGTAGAACTGCACAGGATGGCCGCCGCGCTGGATATGGGAGATGTGCAGTACGTCGTCGACAAAGCACCCCGAATTGACGCATCTTCGCTATCACTCGAACGACAGACCACTCACCTAATTGACCTTGCCAAGGCCTACAGCTATGCCGGCCGCGACGACAGTGCGGTCCAGTCGCTCTTGACTGCTGAACAGAGCGCTCCAACTCTCGCTCGCACTAGCGCAACTGTGCGGGAGACCGTGAAGGTCGTGCAGCGTCGGTCGCTTCGCGGCACGCAGAGGTTCGCGGCTGCCACCGAGCTGGCGAACCGATGCAGGGCAACTGGATGAGCCCGCCTGTCATTGGGGTCGTCGGCAGCGGCGCCGGTGGGATCGAGCACCTCCGAGGCGGTCTCGTGGAACCGCTGCTCAGCCGCGGCTACACCGTGGCGGTGACACTCACGCCGACCGCCTACAGATGGCTCGAATCCACCAGCGAAATCGATTCGATCGCCGCAGCCACGGGTTTTCCAGTCCGGTCAGCGCCACGGCTGCCGTCGGAACTCAGCCCGCACCCGACAGTGTCTTGTTACGTAATCGCGCCGGCCAGCGCCAATACCGTCGCCAAGCTGGCGCTCGGGATCGCAGACAGCCAAGCGCTCACGGGTCCGTGCGAAGCGCTTGGCACATCCACTCCGATCGTTGTGTTCCCCCGAGTCAACGCTGCCCACGCTGGACATCCCATGTGGGAACACCACCTGGCCACCCTGCGAAACGGGGGGGCGAATCTGATCTATGGCGAAGAGGTTTGGCCGCTCCAGACTCCGCGCAGCAACCCCCACCGCGCCCTTCCGTGGAAGGCCATCATCGACGCTGTCGCAGCGGTATGCCGGATCTCTTCTTCCTACCCGGACGGTTTGTCCGGGTAGGAAGTCCGGGGCCGTCGTTCACTACACGGCATGGATCAGATACTCACCGCCAAACGATCTGCGCGACCGACCTCCTTGCGAGGGTGGACACCGGGCGGAACGATGAATGTCCGCAGATGTCCCTACCTGTGTCGCTAGTCCCGCGCCGCGCTGTCTCGTGAAGTGGACGAGTGACCGCTATGCGAGTGCTGGGACCGTCGTTGTTGCTGCCAGGCAATGATGCGCGATGGCTTCCAAACGTGGATCTGCCGGCCGAGGGTTTGATCTGGTGCCGGCATCTGGCCCCGTCCTCGGTAGGCCGAGATGGTTCCCACTGTGACTCCGATGTACGTGGCGACGTCCGTTGTCGTCCACCATTCGGCGTCGGATCGAGGCACGGTCACCCTTCGGACTTTACAGCGCAAGTTTTACAGACAGACTCTGTACAGATACAGAGTCTGTCTGTAGCGTTGGGACGTTCCTTCATTTATAAACGTCCCTGCAATGGCCGGTGTGGCGTCCCGGAACGTCCGCTGATGTGGACCTCGACCGCTTCGACGAAGGAAGGCCCGTCATGACCAAGCCCCCGTGCACAGCGGATCCGCAGAAGTGGGATCTGGCGTTCGGCTCGTTCGTCGACTGGGATAACGCCCGCAACGACTGTCTGTTGCGCTGTCCGATGCTGGTCGCCTGCCGTGCGCAGCTGGCCGCGCTGCCGAAGCGAGATCAACCGAAAGGTGTGGTCTGGGGTGGCAAGGCGTACGGCGAGCGCGGCCAGATCCTCGACACCGACGGCATGAAGGGCCGGTCGGATCGGCGTCGCAAGGTGTTGCCGACGACCACTGACGACGACGACCAGTCGCCTGCGGTTGATAGTCACGGAACTCGCATCGGAAGAAACGCTGCCTGATGACCGAATCCCAGTTGGTTCTTGCAGATAAGCAGGATTCGCCGGCGACACACCGCCAGAGGTTCCCGGTTCTGAATCACCCTCGCTGTACATGTAGTCCATGGGATCTGGAAAATCTGGCCGACCGAGCAAAGGCCCACGTCTCCCCATCACTGTTCGGATACCTCCGGAGCAGATGGCTAAGTACAGGGAGCTCGCTGCCGAGGCGGGACTCGCGCTTGGTGAATACCTGGCTCTCAAACTCGCTGAGGACCACGGCTTCGAGGCGCCGGCGTATCTCCGCGAGCACGCTCAACAGGAGTTGCCGCTGGGTGCCTGACCCTGGCCCAGACGCGACGAAACCCCCCATTGCTTGGCGGCTGCCGGGGGGCTCGTCATCACTAGATACATGACCCTGAAAGGTCTACTCAGGATGGTACCGGAGCATGGATCGCGCGCAAGCAATTCCCAATACGAATTGCGACTGTGTCTTGCACCTAACTGTGGTTGCGGTGGTCAGGTGTGACTGCCACAACGGGTGCATCCGGGGATCGGTCCAGTTTCGAGCGGGTTATCCGCGCTGCTGACGAGCTGGGTCTGCGGCAGGCGAACCGCCGCGGCGACGACGTGATGGTGCAGTGCCCGGCCCACGATGATGCCGGCCGGCCGTCGCTGCATGTGACCTACAAGCCGGCCGTGGGTCAGACGGTGCTGATCTGTTTCGCCGCGTGCGAGACCGACGCCGTTGTTGAACGGCTCGGGTTGACGATGGCGGATCTGTTCGACGCGCCGCTGCCTGCGACCAAACGCTCACCCACTCGCAGTCGAGGACCGCGGGCCACGACGAAGACGACGAATCCGAAGGCCACCCCGGCTCCGAAGGTTAAGAAGGTTGCGGAGGATCTGGGTCGCAAGGTCGGCGGAGTGGTCGAGACGCCTTACCTGTACTGCGACGCTGACGGAGTGGTACTGGGTCGCCAGGTCCGGCATGAGCAGCGTTACGAGCGCGGCCACACGAAGCGGTTCGTCCAGCAGCACCCGGGCACGGACGGGGAGTGGGTCAACGGGGGTTGGAGTCCTCGGGGCCTGTACCGGTTGCCGGAGATCGTCGAGGCGATCGCCGCGGGTCGGCCGATCATCGTCTGCGAGGGCGAGAAGGACGCTGACAGCGCCGTGGAGCGGCTGGAGCTGCCCGGCACGACGAACTGCGGCGGCGCGCCCAACTGGACGACCGAATGCGCCGAGCAACTCACCGGCGCCGGCGAGGTCTGGTTGATCCTGGACCGGGACCAGGCCGGATACCTGCGGGGCCTGGATGTACCGGCAACGTTGACCGGCAAGGTCGGGCAGGTGCGGTGCTGGTTGCCGGCCGGACGGGACGGCGTCAAAGATTTGACCGATCACCTCGATGCTGGGCTGACCGTCGATGACCTGATCGAGGTACCGCGGCTGGAGCTGGTCCGGCTGCTGCTGGCCCTGGGTGACAACGGCGCCGCGGCCGCGGCGCGGTGGCTGGCCGGCCGGATCACCGGCGACCAGGCCGACCTGGCTGCGGTGCTCGGTGATGAAGCCGCGGAAACGTTGCAGCTGGTCGTCGAACGCACACCGGACGGGCAACACCTCAACGAGATTCAGGCGCACCTGGCGCAGCTGCTCGGAAAGGGCGCCGGCCCGGCGCGGGCGACCAGCTCGGACGGGCGGCGATCGGGTGATGTGTACCTGCGGCCGGAGTTCGCGTTGATCAGCGGCGAGTTGTTCAAGCTGAGCAAAAGGACCGCGACCGGCGATGTGTGGAAGATCGTGTTCGGCTGCGAAGCGGTCGTCGAGCGCACCGAGTACGCCGACATGGGCGAGGACAAGGAACACCTGGCCGACCCGGACCAGGCACCGGAAACCGCCATCTACGTGGTGCGGTTCCGTCGGCACACCGACGACGGGGTGAAGGACCTGGGTGTGCAGCGAGTCTCGGTGAAGGACTTCCCCAAGGGTGAATGGCTGACCAAGTCGCCGGCGGTGGCCGGTGGAGTGTTCCTCCCCGCCACTCGAGCTGGTCTAAGCGATGCAGCGGAAGCGATCCTGAACAGCTCCGTCGACCTGCAAGCGCCGACCCCGGTCTACAAAACCGTCGGGTGGCGGCAGGACGCGGACGGTTGGTACTACGTCCACGCCGGCGCCGGGCAGGGCAGCGGCGCGGCGATCACCGCCCACGGTCAACGTGAGGTGCGGACACATCTGTCCGGGCCCGCCGCTTACGTGTCGTTCCCGCACCCGCCGCAGGTGGACGCCTGGCGGGCCGGGGTGCAGGAACTGGTGCACCTGATGGACCAACTGCCGGACCGGATAGGGGCGGTGCTGGTCGGCCTGGCCGCCCGGGCCGCGGTGGGCTGGACCGGTACCTCACTTGTGCTCTCCGGCGACTACGAAGCCGGCAAGACGTCCCTGGCCACCTTGCTGGGGTCTTTCTACGATCCGACGCTGCTGTGGGACCGGGCCAGGATGAGCCTGGCCAAGAACGGTGCCACCGCGATCGCAGCGCGCCGGATCACCAACCGGCTGGCCGACTGCATCGCGCTACTTGACGACGCGAACCCCGACGACGGCACCGCGGCCGCGGCCAAGCTGATGGCGCTGCACGCCAGAGCCCAGTACGGCGGAGTGGAACGTGACCGGGCCACCCGCGGTGGGGATGACGACGCGTCCCTGCCGCCGACCCGCAGCGACGGCAAACCCCGCGGCACCCAGGTGATGACCGGTGAACTTTCCCCCGGTGACGCCGGACTGAATTCGGCCGAGTCCCGCATCTTCCCGGTGCGCATAGGAAGCGGTGAAGTGGCGGTCAAGACCGTGATGCCGGATCTGCACAGCACCCGCCGCCGGAACCGGCGCAGCGATGTCATGGCCGGGCTGATCCAGTGGATGGCCGGCCAGCTCGACGAGGTGCGGACGGATCTGGAGGCCTTCACCGGCCGGGAATCAGACGACTCGTACACCAAGGTGTTCGACAACATGGGTATGCCGACTCGGGTCAGCCGAGCACTGGCCGACTACCTGTTCGGCTGGCGGTTGTGGCTCGCAGCGGCCACCGACGCAGGCGCCTTGGACGACGCCGGCGCCGAGGTGCTGTGGAACCGGGCGTTCGCCGGGCTGGTCGAAGCCGGCCGGGCCGCCCAGGAATTTTCCGGGCAGTCCCACTACGACGGCCAGATGCGCGAATACCTGGCCTCCGCGCTGAACATGGGCGACAGCCACCTGATCGGATGGGGCCAAGCCGACCTGGACGTCGATCTGGCATTGGCCTGCGGCTGGAAAGAAGATCCGCGGCCGCAGTACGCCGGCCGCACCCCCGGTGGCGAATTGCTCACCGAGAAGCTGGTCCAGCCCTCCGGCCGGCGAGTCGGCTGGGTAAACGTCGACGACCGCCGCGCCTACCTCGACCCCGAGGCGGTGCTGCGGATCTGCACCACAATGGCCAAAGCCGCCGGCACCCAGTGGGACACCACCCGCAGAGTGGTCGGGGCTGCGCTGCTGGCCAGCAACCGGTCCCGCCCGGAAGTCGAGCGGGTCGGGGACCGGATCAAGAACCGATCGGAACGTCGGATCCGCGACGGAATCCGGAAGGTGCCCGTGTGGGACGTCGACCTGGACTGGCTGCTCGGTCTGGACGATGACGACCCCCGCGGCGACGCGGCCGCCGCACCGCCGGTGCCGGTGCCCACACCACCGAGCGGCTTCACCGCGGCCGAGCCCGCCGGCGAGGCGGCCTTCGGGATTGCGGCGATGGCCGTCGGCGCGGAGAACATTCCCATTCCATGGCCGGCTGCTCACCGGCCGACGACCGTGGCGCTGCACAGCACAACACCCACCAAGGCCGAGCCGCCGGCGCGGCCGGCGCGGCTCGGACTGCACGTCGGGGTGCACCCGATTGAGGTGATGCGCCCCGAATTCGACCTGCGGGCACCGGAGCAGATGGACCGGTGCATCACCTGCGGCGATCCATGCGCAATGCGGTTCGGTCAGATCGTGCTGCACCCGAGCTGCGAACTGCCTACCGGCGCGGCCTATGACGACCGCGGCCAGCTCGCCTCCCTCCACCAGGTAGACACCACCGCGGCGCTGTTCGCCCACGACCCCGCCGATGATGCCGCCGCCGTCCGCGACGCGCCGACCGACCAGATCCCAACGCCAGCGCCAGCACCGGCGCCCGCCGTCCAAGCGGCCGCAGTCGAACCGGCGCCGACCCCCGGTGAGATCACCGGTGGCGCGAAGACGTGGCAGCCGTGGCGAGCACTGGCAGCCGTGGCCGACGTGGACGGGCTGCACCTGGCCGACGGGGACCGCGTGGACCTGCCCGAGGACCTGCGGCACCTGGGGCAGCTCGCCCAGGCCGGCATCGACCTGAACCTGGGCTGGGGCGACTACGACGAGCACTGGCAGCCCGAGCGTGGACAGATTTGGTTGACCTCAGCGCTTGCCCGCAAGGTCGGACTGCCGGCGACGCTGCCCCCGGAACGGGAGACCAAGGCGTGGAAGAAGCTGGGCGATCACCCGTGGCTCGCCGGCGCAGCCGAAGACGGCTGGCAGTTCGGGCAGAAGCCGGACCAGCCGCTGCCCCGGATCAAGCCCTGGACCACGATCTGGCGACCCGGTGGCCGGGGTATCACCGTTGCCGTACCGGACTGGACAGCCAGTGGCCTGCACCGGATCCACACCCGCGGCAGCTCCACACCGGACGAGCCGACAGCGCAGCAGCTGGCGCAGCGGATCGAACGGTACGCGGCGCTGATGGGCCGCCCCTACTACTGGTCCCACGCGGTGACCGGGCTGCGGATACTGCAGTTCCTGCACCGTGATCCCCGCTACACCCAGATCAGCAGGGCCATCGAACTGCCCGCACCTGCCCTGGACCGGCACGCCGGCGAACGGGAGCTGATCTGGCACCGGCCACCGACCGAAGCCGAAGCATCCTGCAGCTGGGTGCACGGCTACGACGTCACCGCGATGTACCTGGCCGGGGCCAACTCTCTGTCCGTCGGCCTCGATGTGGAACCCGATCACCTCATCGACCAGGCCATCAGCTTCGACGCCAGCCGGCCCGGATTCTGGCGGCTCGCCCATCCGGTCACCTATCCCGGCGCCGGGATGATGCCCACCCTTGACGACGACCGCGCCGAATACCGGCCGGTCACCGTGGAACCGGACGGCAGCTGCTGGGTCACCACCCCAACCCTGGGCCTGCTGGTGCGCGACTGGAAGCTCCAGGTGAGCATCACCGAGGCCTACCTCTGGCCGGCGAAAGCCAAGGGCGCCAGAATGTTCGACTCGTTCTACGAAGCCGGCCGTGATGCGCTCTACCAGCTCTCACGCGGCGGATCCGAAGAGGACAAGCGGATTCGGACGGCGGTCAAAGCCACCTACACCGACGCGATCGGGCGGCTGGCGCAGATCCTGCCCGCCGGTCAGCAGCCCGGCACCTGGTGGCGGCCGGACTGGCAGCAGGCGATCGTTGCCAACTCGGCCGCGAAGCTGCTCCGCGTCGTCGCCAAGGTAGGAGCAGAGACCGGGCGGTGGCCGTTGGCGATCGTCACCGACTGCCTCTACTACGCCTCCGACGATCCGGACTCCGTCACCGCCGCCCCGCGCGGCCTTCCACTGGATGAGACGCAGCTCGGAAAGTTCAAGCGCGCCGGGTCGGCGCCCATGGCCAAGGTGATCGAGCAGCTCACCGGCCCCCGCAAGCTCCGCGACTTCGGTGATGACTTTTCCGCCGGTGAGCAGTGATGGCCCGCCGTACCGCTCGAAGCTCCCAGCAACCGCAACCGCGGTCTTGGGAGCGCAGCACCGACGAATTCCTGTTCACTGCGGCGACCAACCAGCCGGCACCCAGAATCGGTGACACCGGCGTCCGGTCGCTGCGGTCACTGGTCAACCGGCTCGGTGGGAAAAGGGCCGCGGCGCAACAGCTCGGCGTCTCGGTGCGCACCGTACAGCGCTGGACCGCGCAGGACGTGGCAGCTCGAGCCAAACCAGGTCGAGCTGCCCAGACGGCGGTGCAACGTGAGCAGCGGCGGCTACGCGACCAGCGGATGACCCAAGCCGCCACCGGCAGGCGGGCGGCCCGGATGAAAACTACCGGGGCGACCCTTCGGGTTCAGGGCAGCGGAGGACTTCAACAGCGGTCACCGGCCATCAGCATCAAGCCGCGGCCGGAACTGCCCATCAACTTGAGCGGCGACGAAGTCGGCCAGCTCTACTCGGCCATGGCCCAAAGTGAAGACGCCGCAATGCAATTCATCGGCCTGATGTACGACAAGCACTACATGAACGACCCCCGGCAAGCAGGCGACGGGGACTGGACGTGGGAGAGCGTCGACCGCTTGACCCTCGACGAATACTGAGTCACTCTCAACAGAAGTTAGATCTAACCTCTACTAGCCTGTTTCCTAGGTTGCATGTAACCTAGGAAACACCTAACTAGCTTCAGCCAAACCTCGGAAGGTCGCTCATGAACATGTCCACTGCCGGCTTGCTGTGCATCACCGGGCATCTGCCCGCACCAGCACCCGCCGACCCGACCCCGGACTGGTCGCCCCGAGCCGAATGCCGAGGCATGTACGACCTGTTCGACGAAACCCTCAACCCGGTGGGCAGCAGCCGGCGCAATGCCGTCTCGGACCTGCAGGAAATGTGCGTTGAGTGCCCGGTCCGACGGCAGTGCCTGCTCAGCGGCAAGCAAACCCGCTCCTGGGGTGTCTGGGGCGGTTTCTACCTCTACGCTGGCCAGCCGCAGCAGCGTGACCGCGCCGCCGTCGCCGGCTACCTGGACGACACCGAGTTGCTGCCGGAGACACACGTCGAGCTGACCGACCCGGCCCTACCAGGGCACATGACACCCGCCACCGCAGCCTGACCCAACAGCACGCGACCGAACCCGCTGCACAGGAGGAAAGGGCAGCCCACATGACAACCACCAGCTACCGGGAAGACCTGGCCGACCTGCACCACCTGCTCAGCGGCGACCTCACCCACATCTTGACCGACATCCGCTGCGCCATCGCCGCACTGACCTGGCTGACCCAACTCGACGGCCCGCAACCGATCGAAATCAGCACCGGCATCACCACAGCCGAACGAGCCATCCGCACCGCACAACGGGCACTCGAACAAGCCACCGAGCCCACACCCGCCGGAACTTTCCATGACTGACAAGGCAACAGAGGCAACAATCCAAACCTTGTCCGACTCCGGCCATCCCTGCCAGCTACTCCCTGCCGACGATCACCGCCGCAACACCGTGATCGTGTGCGCCTTCGCGCCGTGCCGACAGCGATGGGCGCTCACCCGCAGAGGCTGGCGCCCACTACGCCGGCACCACTTCGCCGCGCACTGGCGCTACCGCTGGGTGCTGTCCACCGCCGGCTGGAAACACCACTGGCTGCCCAACACCGCGAACCCATCAGCACGAAACCCACAGTCAGCAAAGGAGAAGCGATCATGAGCATCCTCGCGGCCGAACCCAACATGACCATCGCCGAGAAACAGCACCGGACCATCAAATGGGCAAACCGAGTCCTCACCTGCGAATCGTCGCGGTCGACACCGACGGCGGCGTACTGCTGAACACCCTGGTCAACCCTCGTGCCATCCCGGCGGACTGTGGAACACCGTCGATCCGCACCTTCACTCCGATGCCCTGACCGAAGCGCCCTCACCGGCGAACACCGTGCAGTTGCTGGTCGTCATCACCACGACGAGCCTGCACGTTCTGGCGTACAACGCCGACCACGATCGGCGAGTCATCACCACCGAAGCCCGAGCCGAAGCAGCCGGCCACCCAGCCCTTCGAGGGCACTCAAGCGATGCCAGGACACCCTTGGTCCTGTTGCACAGGAAGTTCCAGTCCTAGGCGTTCTGGTGACGCCCGAGCACTGCATCGCAGCCGCGGAGGAACGCGGGCGTGAACAGCGCATGAATACCGTCGGCAGAGCTGTTCTTCTCGGCCCGGTAGCCGTTGACTACGGCAGTGGATCAATCTAGAAGAACGCTGCTGAAAGCAACCGGTGTACTGGGCGCGGCCGGACTTGCGGCCGAATGGGGACTGTCCGGCCGCGGCCCCGTTGCCAACGCGGCGCTCCCCGGGGCGCTACCGGCCCCGGCTTCGTCCGGAATCGAACACGTCGTGGTCGTGATGATGGAGAACCGCTCGTTCGACCATTTCCTGGGATGGGTTCCTGGTGCGGATGGCAAACAGTCCGGTCTGACCTTCACCGACCGGTACGGAGTCAGGCACAGCACGCACCATCTCACCGATTTCGCCAGTTGCGCCTACAACGACCCCGATCATTCCTACGAGGGCGGCCGAATCGAGCTCAACAACGGACGCTGCGACGGGTGGTTGAAGGCCGGCGAGAACGACGCCCTCGCCATCGGCTACTACACCAAACCCGATCTGGCCTTCTTGGGTCAGGCCGCGCCCTCATGGACGGTCTGCGATCGGTACTTCTCCGCCGTGATGGCCGAGACGTACCCGAACAGGTTCTATCAGCACGCCGCGCAAACCGACCGTCTGCACAACTCGACCGTCACCTCCACGCTGTCGACCATCTGGGATCGGCTGGCCGCCGCCGGGTTGACGGGGCGGTACTACTTCTCCGATGTCCCGTTCACCGCTTTGTGGGGCACCAAGTACCTGCCCATTTCCGAACCGTTCCCGGCGTTCCTGGCCGCGGCTGCGGCGGGGCAGCTTCCGCAGGTGTCCTTCGTCGACCCACGCTTCTTGGACGAGGCTTCGGGTAGTTCTGGTGACGACCATCCAAAGGCCGACATCCGCGCCGGTGAGCAGTTCCTGAACCAGGTCTACGAAGCGGTCCGCACCAGCCCAAATTGGCGCAACACGGTGCTGGTCATCAACTACGACGAATGGGGCGGGTTCTTCGACCATGTCGCCCCGGGCAGCGCACCCGACGTCTCGTCGGCCACGGCACTGCGCGGCTTCCGGGTGCCCGCGCTGGTGATTTCACCCCTCGCGCGCCGCGGGTACGTCGCGCACAACACCTACGATCACACCTCCGTGCTGAAGATGATCGAGTGGCGTTGGGGCTTGAAAGCTTTGACCCCGCGGGATTCCGCGGCCCGCAACCTGGCCGAGGTACTCGACTTCAACTCGACACCACACCTGACCGCCCCGCGATACCTGCTGCCACCGTTCACCGCCACCGTCTGCCCCCCGGCGCCCCTCACGGGTGCGGAAGCAGCTGAATGGCCCGCACTCAAAGACAAGGCGTTGGCCGCCGGATGGAGCCTGCCGCAATGAGAAACCCTGGTAGCACAGCTTTGCCATCGCTCCGGCCACGCGTCCGGTTGGCGGCATTGACGCTGA
>JAABUV010004934.1_pt1 | contig 15529 bp, 16 predicted proteins | sample 5559971 | NCBI WGS metagenome assembly JAABUV01 (sample SAMN10711881, study PRJNA513362) | rock metagenome | isolation source: Antarctica rocks | place: Antarctica: Victoria Land, Knobhead nord | collected 2015-12-19
TTTATGGCGTCAATAGCCTTCTGAATGCGACCCTCGATGATAGCGTAAGTAGCAGCCATGTGGTTGAAAGTTGGTGGATTTTTGAAGGTGGTAGGTCAAATATTCGAATTTTCGGGTTGTATGGCTGACTAGTACTAAGCGAAGGATGAGTGAAAGTGCGGGGTACGGATAAGTAGCATTGTAACTCAAAATACGTTCCTGTCTACATTTGTATGGTCCGCAGAGAAAGAGGAAACAGGGAACAGTACTGTTACCCCTGTGGTTAGTAATCTCCGCATCCATCCGGTGCCGCATTCATCCGGCGCTAGTGAATGGGTATTTACGAGTACCCTTTGCCCACTTCTTCCTTCCTCCACAGTTCGCACCTACTAGATAGTTCAGTCAATATATCTACATAACTCTCTACCCTCCTGTCCTCGTATACCAAGACTATTAAGGCCGTCAGGACCACTCGATAAAGACTGTCGAGTTTCGAGGTAAAGGCGTCAGATTTGTTCTCCCAGGCGTTCAGCAACAATGACTTCAAGTTTCTTCGAGTTTGAAAGACGAGATGTGTTGGCAGTAAAAGCTGTTCACTTCGACAGACAAGCACATGGCAAAGCTTCTGAAGAGACAGAAAATGCTGCGTCGCAAGGCCGGCGTCGACTTCAAAAATGTTGCAGCAGAACCCTCCATTGGTCTTTTCAGATGCCGGCAAGCATAACCAACGAAAGCGGATTGAGAATGCCCAGACCACATTTTCGTAATACAGGCACTTTGATCTTATTGACGTGTGTAGAGGTAAAGTTGTATATGTGGTAGTATAGCTGAGTATGCGCTGCAGATAGAGGAAGTCTAAGTCGGTTCATTGCGCTGACTAAAGCTGAAAAGCTTTGTGGCTTCAAGCCAGACAGCAGTCGGTGGTTCTGTCTCGTAATTGGAGGTTTGAGTAGGGCATTGATAAGAGCATCATAGACCCACGGGCAGAGCTGCCCTGATCGGCGGTACGAGAAGCAACGAGGACGCAAGATAAGGAGGAGACTAGAGAAGCAATGGACGAAGATTTTGTCCATGGTAAATCGATTCCGCCACATATGGGTCAAGAAGTGGGTGAAAGTTTGGACAACATACGTTTGCGTCGATTTGTGAAAGGACAATTCATCAGCTGCAAAGAAACATTCTGTAATTATGCCCCCAATACTTTGTTTCATACTCCAACATCATAAAGATGATCCCGAATTGTCAGTAGAGCAGAAATTTAAGAACTATCTGAGGGATCCCCCAAGCATGAAAAGCACCTAAAATGTCTGCTTGACAGTGCCACTTACGCTTTGCGGGACGACGTCAAGGTTAGAATCTTGTAACTTGAAGGATGTGGTTTATCCGCCATTCCATCATCTATCTTCGTCTGTCCAAAAGCACAATCTTAATTGAAGCAGGCCATCCTTGCGAGCGTGTATCCTCGTTATGCGCCGTTGTCATGCTTTACCAGCGCTTTGTGAAAGCTTTTCTTCTTGCGCTTCACTGTCCCAAGTAAGATGCCCTTTGCGCAGCTATCTGTGGTCTCTTTACCCTTCCAGATGACCTGATTGCCGATTCTGGGCTCGAGTTCTAATGGAGTCGTCGAATTGTTGCTAATTTTCAATTCGCCGTGAAACTCGCCCCCGTTGAATCCCGACTTCGAATTTACGTTGTGCCGCAATGGACTGCCTGACACTATTTTCGCTGAGATCCTTGACAGCCCATTTGCGAGATCTGTAATATCCCTGGTCTCTGGCCACGTGGCTGGACACTCAGGCGTTGAAGGGGGCGTTGGAGGGAACGCTGAAGGGGGTGGCTCGATCGCGAGCATCATAGGCGATTAAATAGTCTGAATAAGGCGAAATCTGGGGAATAAAGCAAACTTGGAAAGGAAAGAAGCAGCACGTCTTCTCCCAGACTCTTTTTAATTTGGGACGCAGAACACAACAGCTTATTAAGGAATTGAGCCTGATGAAGAGAGAGAGAGTTATGATGACCGAAGGTCACCATCATAACCATAATCGCATTGTTTCAGAAACGTAGTACGAGACATCTATCTAGAATTTATGTCAATACTAGTATTGATTGCAGTTGTCGATATCGAAAGAATATATGTGTTGCGTTGATGATCGCATCTGAGTTTGTATGGGCGCACACCAAAATAAGGACTGTAAAATAGAGCAAAAATACGGCGCGGTGGACTCAGACGTAGGCTGAGTACCTTAGTCATCCAGAGGGTCCCTAACCCAAAGGGGCTTAGGGGGATAGGTTAACCCGAAGGGGCTTAACCACGGAAACACGTGTGACGTCTGAGGTCCTGACTCCGAACCAAGTAAGGTACCTAAGGTACGACTATCTTAGTGCCCTTTTTAACACGCTAAACCCGATATTATCTGTAATTAACCTTTCTAGGTTAAAGTGCCCCGCGTGCCCCGTGTTGGAAACGGGGTACGTATGTATACCCCGGTGGTTAGTTATTTCCGCTCCGGCCGAAGCCGGCTTGGCGCTAGGGGTATCTATCCGTCCTCCCACTTCTTCCTTCCTCCGATAGTTCACCTACTAGATAGTCAATATATGCACATATTCGCTCTGACCCTCATATACCAACACCCCGGAGGCAGGCATACAAGGGCGAGAAGGAAGAAAGATCGACTCAAAGTTCAGCAAGTGGGAAAACATCTCGAAACTTTTTTGGCGAGAGCTTCCAATCGCAGACAGAGTTGTAAGCTTTGAAGAGACAGACCCTGTATCATTCGGTGGCTATTCTCTAATCTTTACCTGCTAGACCCGATAAATTGCGGTTGGATAGAGAGACTTGCGAGTGGTGAAGAGCTTTGCGGAAGTGATAGGTGGCATTGTAGAACTGGGACGATTTGCAGAGCTTAGCTGAGGTGTGATAGGAATGGTAGGAGGTTATGGGAAAGTATTGGCAGTCGGTGTGTGAGTATGCCATTGTAGCGTGCAACTGCACTTTGATAAGCCACTGTCTGTAACGCACTAAAATGCAACCTTGAAAATCCAATTTCAAAAACGAAGTACTTTCCCCTAAATCTTGATACACTCACCGCTTCTCTGTTCCCCTTGCGCTTCTTTGATACTGAAAGAAGTGGAGAAGTAAGCGCTTCAAGGCTTTCACTAAATTTTACCAACATAAGCAAAAAAAATTGAGGGTGTCCTGATGCGGTTCTTTCAACAAGGAGGTTGCATGACACTTCCGAAGATATAGGTATCATAGCCTCATAGCCTCATAGGACAGCTACAAAATCAGTTTTATAAGACCTAGATCTCAAAAAGGTTACACACATCGTTCTATCAATCACTCAACTTTTCGTCACAAATACAGCACTGTTACAAGAGTGACTACATGATGGCGCTCTACTACGTGTTTATTTGCATGCTGATTCGTGTGTGGCGGGTGAAGCGGATCACCAGGGTCTTGAGACCGTAAGCAGCTTATCCTCGTCTCGAAAAGTGTGCGAATTATGAATTCGGAGTACAGTCGCTTATGGTCTCACGACTTCTGTGAGTATGCTGTCCTTTCCTATATTAGATTACCCCTTGCTTCTCCCTCCACCTGACGCTTTCATATCCCCAACCTCCCAAATATTCGTATTAAAGCAGCATCCCTTGCCGCGCGTCCCAACTCCTACATTTCCTCATCATAGGTGCTTTATAAGTTACCTCGCCGGTGTATACCCGTTCATGGCTGTCTCCTATACCACAGGCCTGATCGTTGCAATACACCTAGCATTTGGAGCGTTTATCTGTCTCTTCTTATTGATGGCGAAGAAGCTTCACGGCTCGACACACAAATGTTCAAATCTATTTTCCAGACTTATACCACGCCGTTCAAGGTCTGAATTGCCTGTGACTCAGCCACAGCCCTTATCAAAGTATGAAGCATACAGCATGGACAAGCAAAACCCAGCACAATATTACCCATACGTCGGAACCAACGCTAGGTTGACAACGCCTGTCGCCGCCTGGTTGCCATTTCCGCAGAATTAGGTGCATCCAATAGGAAGCACTTCTCCACCGCCATATGGGGATCACAAAGACGGACTTCGCCAATCTACAGACCTTCTCGAAAGTCTCCATTCCGAATCCTTCATGGAAAACCTGTCATGCAGACGGGTACCGTTGTAAAGGCATAGCGGTGAGTGTAATGGTAAGCCTGAATCTTGCTTATTGGCATTGCTGGTATGGGGTACGGAGAGCGAGCTTGATCACCATCCAAATCGAACAGCCGCTTCTATTAGCCCGGAACGTTCCGAGCTCACTTGATGGATATGTAGTAGCTCATATAAGAAGAAGCATCAGAGATAGTTGGAGGTCATTAGCGATAAAACCAATTAATCTTGAGCCCTCAAAATAGTACTCCATTAGATCATCTGCGGTCAAGACACCTGAGCGAGCCGAAATCTGTTTAATGAATGATCACAAGAGAATAGATAGATATCTCTATTACCACTGTGGAAGAAGTAAAGATACCTTAGTTCAAGAAAGTCAAGTAGCAGAGAACACCAACTTAGAAAGCATCAGTAGTAATTAAGAGGATCATGTTATCCTGAATAACAACCATATTGGTAGGACCTTCAAGGCTGGAAGGGGGAAGGGGTGTCGGAAGCGAAAAGCGGTGGGCCCCAGAATCGGCCTAATCAGTATGCTCAACGTCTTACCTTTTCAAGCGACGGTCATCCTGACCTGAACTGAGCGCCCTGATAACCAAATATATCAAACGTAAGGCTACCGCAAATGGCAAACACTGCTGACACCGCTATCTAATGATATTCTCTAACAGCTGAGTTGGACGGGCCGAAGTTTCCCAAGCATTCTCCCGACGAATAGACCGTCACACAATGCCACAATGTAGATGAGAAGCATGAGATAGACTTTGCGCTTCACGATGAATGCGACTGTGAAGTACGTGGGGGTCCCGGACATTGGAAACTTTTTTCAAAGTATCGTCTCTCCTTATCTCATCCTCTCTCCGCTTTAGTACTCTCTTCTCCAACCTCTCAACCAGCTTCCGGTGAGGGTAAAGATGTGAAAGTCACCAGTGTGCTATCATCTTCCTCTCATATTCATATCATTGACCCTTATCGTTGCATCTTTGCCCTTCGATCTAGATCTAGAACCTACCTAATCGCGGGTGACGTCCTCTTCCAGGAAGCTTTCTATCAGATTGGCCTAGCCAGCTTTCCCAATTTCGGTACATTAAATTATGACCCACCGCTTGACATTTGTGATCTTGTCAGCTTAGCTCCTGAGCACAAGAGAACGCTGCACCAACAGAGTCCAGAAGACGCGTCGTCCCAGGATACACCGCAAGCCATGACGGAAGATCTACTCTCGAAGAGAGCAATGCTATTCCAGTATTTCAAGATCGAGATTACTCCCGACGGGAAGATTGCCGCACTTCCTCTCTTAGTTAAAGGATATGTACCCAGTCTGGCCGGTCTTCCGAAATTCCTGAGAACCTCGGCCCGCTGTGTGAATTTGGAACAGCACATGTGCTTTGAGACCATTTTTCGTGAGCTGGCTATTCTCCACATCCCACTAGAAAAGAATATCAACATGAATCTCAGAAGCGATAACAAAACTACCAACACTAGCGATGCGGCTGGTGATGCGGTGTCCAAGGGAGGCATACTGAAGGCAGACTTCCTACTGAGGTATGTGCTGAAACATATAAAGAGTGGAAAATTAGTGTCTACCGTACAAATGGTCATGGGTGTGGACAGGGTGAGCATTGAATCATCTTGAATGGTAGTGTAATGTCGGTATTAGCTGGTTTAGCTGTGCACTCAGCTAATATCGATTTTATCCGTGCCCCTCACTAAGCTCATTCTTAAGTGAAGAATGAGCTTAGTGAGGGGCACGGATATCTCTTTTGTCAATCAAATATTGAATTAATGACTAGATAGTTGCCCGTATATTAGGTTAATTAATAATTAATTTGACTATCTAAATAATAGCTATTTACACAGTTTGATATATGCGCTGGGAAAGTCAATGGGGAAGTCAATGGGGAAGTTAATGGGTAAACTAATGGGGTAGGGAGCCATGTAGGATGTTCGGTAGGGAGCCATGTAGAATGTTCGGTAGGGAGTCATGTAGAATATTCGATAGAGAGCCATGTAGAGTGTACGGTAGGGCCATGTTTGATGCTCGGTAGGGAACAAATTTGATCCTTGAATGCGGAGCAATTCGAAGCTTGGTAGGGAGCCATGGAGGGAGCCATGTAGGAAGCCATGAAGGGTGATACCACACGACAGTGGTTCGCTTCCTAGTTTAGCCGGTTTTTGCAGCTCTACGATCGAAAGCAGAAGCTCTGCTACACGCGTGTAGTAGACACGAAACAGAAGACAACCTCGACTGACCTCTTGACTGAGCCCTTCATCGAATGAACAGAACAAACCCTATCGAATGCGATAGGCACGAACAGAACAAGCCCTGCGACGCGTTGCAGGCACGAACCAGAAGACAACAATTGACCTCTTGATTGAGCCCGTCACCCGAAGTGAGCCTGCGACAAGGGCAGATAAGGATTGACCTCGCCGCCGAGCCCGTTGTAAAGGGGTGCTCTGCTCAACCTAGTAGTCAGAGCTCAGAAGCATAGTAGTATGTAGATATGTAGATCTAGGAGGTAGGCTAGATACAGGTGGGTCGGATAAATAAAGAGGTAAAAGGTAAGTAGGTAGCTAATATCCCCATGAACCCTGAAGGTGCGGCCGAATCAATGCTGTTCCATCAACTCTTTTGATTTATAATACACGCTGATTATAGAAATTTCTACGGTTGCTGGGGTATTATTCCCTAGTACACAAGTCAGGAACCAATATTCAACTGTGGATAATCAAAACCGCAAACTAAAATGACAACAGGTGTAGAGAGGAAACAGCTTATCATTCCTGGCCGTCCTTACGAAGTTGTTGAGGTGTGCACAGACGTCGCGGAAACGCGGACTCCTGAAAACGGCAAATCACATTCTTCCTTCTCGCGCACTTGTGCTGCTTGATCTCAGATGCTGCATTCCTGGGCACCACACCTTCGTTAGATCTATAGTTCTTAGGTTCTGTAGAAGAGGAGTCTATCAAGGGAGCATTGCGATTACTTCAGTCGAATATTCAGATAATCATGAAACCGCAGGGCTTGAATGTCGCCATCCGACGCCTCTTGGTGGCTTCTTCCCTCGCGCTGTCCTACGTATGATTCAAGGCGTAAATTAAGATACGAGAGAGGAGGGTGCGAGGGCGAGAGAAGAGAGGAAGAAGAAGATGATGAGGAGAAAGATTGTAACTGAAGTTGTACGCCTGCGATTGTCGAGGTTGATTTTGGGATATACGACTTCGAAGTTCCCTCTTCCTCATGACAGAAGGGCGCGACCTGTTCTGAGCAAAAGAGAAACGGGTTAAGAGCGAGTCGAAAGCTAGGTCGGGCACAAACGATGAGAAGACAAAGGATGAGGGGTGTTATTGTTACGGATGATAGGGAAGTGCATAGGGAGAAGAGGAAGGGATGTTTGGGCTTCGGCCAATCAGATCTTCGTGGAGATCATCGCGGGATACAAAGAAAATGCCACAGGAGGCGGAACTATGCTTCGGGCAGACTTTCGGCAACGAGGGGGCAAATTCGCAAAACCTCTTACTGATCTTCTAAAATAGAGAGAGTAAATCGGCCGGCCGAAGGGCAGGATTAATCTTGTAATGTTTTTTCCCGATTTGTTTCTGTCACCTTTTCTTTCACCCGCTAGTATGGGCTGACGGAGTAAGCATATTTCGAAACGCGTGCTGTCTTGAAAGCTGGCGGCATCCATCGTCATCATGGGTACCACAGCTGGCACGGTTCAGGACCTAGGTTCGCCAGAATCCATTTCAACCTCAGCATTCACTTATCATAGCATACGGTGCTCGCCTTTCCGAAGTCATCAATGATGGCTCCGTCGAAGAACCAATAATGTACCGTAAGTACGGACTGTTTCTACATAGAATAAATCTTATTAACACCCTTTCACAGCAAGTCCAGGCCCAAGCGTGCAGTATATATCAAACGGCGAATTTGACCTCAGGGCGATGGAGCGGGGAATGTGAAATAACTTTCTTCTCCCTCTGCTTCCCCTCCACCCTCTTCTTCCCCTCCTCCTCCTTTCTTCCCCTCTTCTTCCCCTTCTTCCGCTTCTTCCCCCTCTTTCCTTTCTTCCGCTTCTTCCGCTTCTTCCGCTTCTTCCCCTCCTCTCTCTTCCCCCCCTCCTCTTCCTTTTTTCCCCTCTTCTTCCCCTCCCGCTTCTTCCGCTTCTTCCCCTCCTCCCTCTTCTTCCCCTCCTCCTCCTTTTTTCCCTTCTTCTTCCCCTTCTTCCGCTTTCTCAAGCCGAAAATATCTTCCCTTGCACTCCGTGGGAACAGCCTCGAACAACCTGGAGATATCTTGTTTTGGTGGCAAAACGTACTCGTCCCACTTGCGGTAAACAGATCTGGTAAGATTAACTCGCTTAGAACTCTCCAGGGCTACTTTATCGTAATTCACTTCAAGATCTGGAATATAGTCGTATCTAGCATCTCCTTCTTCATATATTTGACATCTTGTGCACAGCCAGAACTTCGCGGTATAATCATCGCGAAGCTTTACACAGCGCTTATGATACCATCCAATGTCGCATTTAGCATTGTTACATTCAATCATGGCTCCTTCACCTAACTTCTTGCAGCCACACCAAGAATTGTATTCAATTTTAATGTTTCGAAGAAGTTTCGAAACCCCTAGTAGCGCGTCTAGATCCTTAGTGGTCTCATGATTCGAGGGCACTAAGTCTTCATCTAAATAAAGGAATGCACAGAAGTTAGCATCAAATAACAAGTCATCTAAATCCTTTCTGGTTTTCCGCTCATGTCGCTTCTTCTCGTCAGCAAGAATCTCTGGATAATTAGGAGTTTCTGCCTCATCGCGTCTCTCTTTGAAGATAACATAAGGCTGCTGTTTAGTTCCATCTATTTGGAAACGTAGTAGGAGAACATCATCCTTACTCCAGCCGTGATAAGCCGTGCGAGTCATTTTCTATGAAAGAGTGACAGGCAAATTTCGCTCTTTATATTTACACTATTACCGTCATTCACATGAGATTTTGATGTTAAATGCTTACGGCTTAGATACCTCTCGATTCCATGAACACATCTTTCGTTCAAGAAGTATGAGCGAAATTTGGGGGCACGGATACCCGCCGCTGAGATTTTGGTTTCTCAATTTCCTTTGTCAAACTTATTCTTGATTGACCCATCACTAAAACACTTCCCCTTCTGGTTCGTGAAAGATCAACCCACCTTTTATGTAGCGTAAATAAGCACGTCGGTCTAGTAAACAGTTCGATAACAAAGTGACACGTTTTTCGGATTCTGCTCAGTGGGAACTGCTTTCTTTGACTCTCCATCACAACCGCCTCCTCCAGACTATAAGATGCAGACGCAGATTTATAGTGTTGGGAACCCATTGCGTTCCTCAACCCCTCAAATAAAGCTTTGAAACTCATATTCACACCATGCATTCACCCCTAAAATCTACAATATCGATAGCAATGGCGGAAATAATGGCCTCGATCCCGCAAAGGTGAAACCGTATGCCACGCGGACAATGTGTCGAGATGTTACTCGCGAATATTGGCACACTGACCCTCAGGCCGCTTTTCCCAAGCTGTCTGTATTCTGCCTTGGGCACATTGGACTTGTCCGTGGTAGCCATTGAATAAGAGCGCTGTCGTGGCACAAATATGGAGATTCTGAGTGGTATCGAGGATATGGGACGAGCGGTCTTGGAGCAGATAGTAGTTATTCTATGCATGCCCGTGCTGTGTTGTTGTTAGGGGAAGGCGGGATTAGACATCCAAGCACCGCGTGCCATATCAGAGGGACAAGCTGTCTGGGGAAAGGCCAGGAAGGATGTGTTACATATTCTTCAAACAGGACTCTACGATTGATAGAAGGAGGAAGAACTCCATAACTGGCAAACAGGCTTAATTCTTTCCTCGTGGTGGCCTCGTAAGTAAACTGTCTATTTCCGCCTTGAATTAGTCCGAGAAACATGACAAGGTAACGACCAAGCGTATTGTTCAAGTCCATCCAAGTCTTCTGTCGTGCCATCTGATCGATTCTCCCCATCAAACGAAACACTATCTCAGTCCTCCCTTTTCCCACGCCATATGCAGCTCTATTGAGTTAGTCCCTAGAGGTTCAAACCTGGGCCAATCCAACCCGTTACGACGGATAGTAGACTTTGATAACGACGGCTGGTCGCGGCAAAGCAAAGAGAACACGAGGCAATCACGTTGGCCACCATTGAGGAAGAGTTCAAGGCGCCGCTGTACTATTAGTGAACAGCTGATACAGGTACTTCGAAAGCATTTGAGATAGGGTGAAGGGATCGGTGCATAAGACTTTGACTTACGATTGTAGAAAGGAATGGGAATAGTGAAATTGTTGCGTCAAGAAAGAGAGAGGGCAGGGACCTAGCACCCGAACCGAATCTGGCTAAATCCAGGGTATGTCAGATCAAGTATTAAAGACCAACCATTAAGTGAGGCAACGGCGGGTTGGCCCGGCTGGCGGCAGTGTTGCAAGAGGCAGTGGAACGAGCCCTTGCAGAGAAGTTGGCCTTGCGTCGAGATTCGATAAGAGCGAAATTGTTGGAAATAGGGGAGTTGGTAACCTCCGCCTCATTAGAGTTTTCACCTTCCACCTCCTAGATAGCCTGAACAACAACCAAAATACCAATATGCCCCATATGACCTCGGATTCCAACAGGAATAAGGACTGTTTGCCCAAACCCCAAATGGGCGAGGGGGAATTTGGGGAGGTGGGACTGGCTTGGGGCAGGGATGGATGTTGAGTGTGTTGGTTATGGCGTGAATGAAAGATGAGTGGTTGTGCTTAGGGCGAGGGTGGGAAGTGGCCTTGAGCAAGGAGAGAGTGTTGCATAATCGAAGTCGCTAATTCCAGAATTAGTCAAAGTCCTGGGAGCAATAATTGAAACACGTCCTTGAGTTGTAGCCAAAGCCTCGGGGTCCACAATATTCAGCGTTATCGAGGCGCTTCATCAGCTTTGGGGATTTCACCGATGACAACGAGATGTTTGGGTCGAGATTATCGTGAAGCTTTGCGATGAGGAAGCAAACGGGAATGTAAATAGGAAAAACAATGAGGAAGCTAATGAGAGATAGAAAGTCATGTAGAAAGCATTGTTTAAAGCACTGTTTGACGTGTGTTATGCGCCCGTAGACAGCTCGATAAGGAGTTTAGTAGAGCGTTTGGTAGGGAATATCACCCTACCAAACGCCCTACCGAATTCCCTACGTAACGACTTCAATGAACAGGCAAAAACACAGTGCGGGGTCGAAAAGTTTTGATTTCCTATTCACATCTTTTTACCTCCGCCTTCGCTATAACAGCATCCAAGCACGCTAAGCTACGGGATATGACGTTGGCTTGGAGCTGTATCCTATCTATCTAAGCGGTCAATGAGAGGAAGCGTATATCATGAGTGGTAGAAGGTCCACCACGACTCAACCCGACAAAAGAGCCGCAAAGGTTCTTGCACAAATAATTGCCGCCAACAGTGTTGCTTCTCAACCTCCGGTGACTCATCCTACTAGGCGCCATGACTAGATGGATGCCTGTCACAACCTTTCTTCAGCTCCCGGTGGCGGTGGAGGATGCCGCCTCCGTATTGATGGTTCTGAAAAATGGAAATGGTGAGGTTCGTTTCCCGCTCTTACAATTTCTTGATTGAACGTCAAGAACGCTTCGGTCTTGAGTATATACGATCATGATGCAAAAGCTTAAGCCGAAGCTATAAAATTACTGTGCAAGGAACAACAAATTCTCGAAGCATCGACCACCCATAAACAAGTGTGCACCTCGCTGTACTGGGCCCTGACGAAGCCAATAACCAAGACGCAGAAAGGACATAGGATCAAAGCCACTGCTGATGTCCGCTTCTTGCCCCTTTCTTACCACAAATACTTCCACGCCCTTTTATCGTCGCAATTGCAGAGCACGCGGATGGCCGCGCAGAGAAAAGTAAATGCGTCGAGCAACCTTTGAGAAGCTATTAAAGTCGTGCCACGATCTCTACAATCCAAGTCCCTGAGTACGCAGACCAGCCCAAAGGGCAAACGTGTTGCACTAGAATGTTACAGACTCTCGGTACAGCAAAGAGCATTCAACAAAGCCTACAACGCCCTCTATTCGCCCCAACGCCACAATTACTCAGTTGTTCAGTCCTCAGCCACGCATTCAGAGCTAGAGGTCAAAGGAGCGATGGGACTTGGCTTTCAGTCACATCAGCTGTGAGGAGATTCGATCGAAAAAGCTCACGTGATGACTGGGGGTACTTAGTATCTCCTCCTTCCCGGTTCGAAGCGTGGAGACGCCCCAACAACGATCTACCGCCTTGTTACCTGAACGGCAAGATCATCCCAACAAGCGCAAGGCGAGGAGGACATAGTATTCGTCATGGATTAGAAACCTATACTGCTGTTCTAGATGAAGACTGCCCAAACGTGAGACTTCGCAATAAGGGTCTGGATCTGGCCACACGTAGAAGATACGAGTCCGTGGGCGAAGACAGGTATATTGGATGTGCTTTTTTGATCAATATATCCAAGCCCAAATCACGAGCTTTACGCTACCAGCTTGCCACGCTGGCGACCTTCAGGTATCGTCGACGAGCTGGACCTTGGGGTGATTCAGTATCGGAAATGACATTCATGAATAAAATGAACATGAGAATCTGAGAGAAAAGACCTCAGTGTAGTCCTCGCATGATTTACGATTTTCCCGAGGCTGAAAAGCAGACTTCGGACTTTTCGACCGGGCTTTCCCTTTCTTCTTTAGAAGATACTCCGGTCTTCATTTTTCGTAACAATACTCGGGCTCACGGATACGTGATGGGGAGGGCTGGACGAGTTCGAAGGAGATTATTCCTTACAATCATCATCTATGAAAGCCGCGTTTAGGATATGATGTGTAGAAGCAATCAAGCAGAATGTCTGAATCTGCAGCAATGTAGTCTCCGGTATGCTTGTTGACTGGATCCTTTCGTCACCTTCTTGCAGCAGGGCACATTGTTTCCATTGACAGCATGTGTCATTAATGTTTCATCTGCTGTATGTTGAATGTAGTATGGCTCGAAAGAACGCGTCATATCTTGTTTGAGTAAGCCATCTGCATGGAAGATAATATATTGGGGGAGAAGTATCTCTTGAAATTGAGAAAGTACATCGAAATAGGCTGCGCAATAAAAGTCTCACAATCCGTCAGTAATTACTCAAGTCAGGTCGTTAAACTAGTGCTGGTTTCTGAAACTATATATTTATACTTATGGAGTAGCCGAATGGTCGAGCGAACTGACAAGTCGAGATTCAGAGAACATTTCAACCGCAAGATTCGATCAACATTTCCGTCACTTTCTAGCGTATCGATGATGCCAGTTTTCCTTCCCCCCACAGCTTGTCCGCACTATCTTGGCGAAGTAAAGCCGCTATTGGCTCTGATCTTAACGTGCTCTTTTCCATACGTCAAGACAGACCGTTGTCTCATGAATCAGGCGCCTTAGTTGAATCATCCGCGTGTACATCTTTGATATAACGTTGCAGATCTGCAAGGATAGAACCTCTCAATCTTTCGAATCCTGAAAGATTATCTTCCTTCACGATATCTTGAAGACATTCATCAACATCTGTTCGATCAACTAGACAAGCAAGTAGCCGAAGGCGCATATTGGTAAGATAAGTTGGTACCGTTGATGTTATTTTTTGTTGGAGGTAATTCGTATCTTCAGGCTGCAAGCCGTGAACGTTGACATTAAGAGATCGTACTTGTGCGAATGGTCGAAGAGCCTTCGAGATGCCGTTAGGACAGTGCATATCCCAGCTCTGAGGGTCCTTGCGACCGTATCGATCGTAATACCAGTACTGGGCTGAATCCGTCCCATAAGGTTTACAGCAGTCGAGAAAGATTTCCAAGCTCCTTAACTTCATCTGTACTAGCATTCCACACACCTTCCTTACATCCCGTTGTACAGTCTTCATATGTTTAATATCATCACACATGATATTGATCTTTGCCTTCTGAAACCGCTTGAAAACTTCCTCGGAATCTGGAGTATGGTGCGGTCTTCAAAACCACTTGAATCATCAAGACGTCCTCCCCGTAAGGAATCTCTCGGCCCTGGTCATGTATCTGACGACAAGTTCGAAGAATATCGAGATGAGTTGCGGGCAAGCGGAATCTTTTGGAAAAGAAGACATCAAATTATCAGCCTACGAATCTCTAGCGGAAGGCTCAGAAATTCTATCGAAGTGACCATTGTCATTTGACTTAGTATGTGATAGCGTCAGTGATAGAGCAGTAGCTGTGAGAGGAAATTGTAGACAACGCGTCGTTAAGAATATGCCCTGCTTGGCGTTGCATCGGGAAATGCGGTCTTATATCAGGTTAGATCAAAATAATGCATGAGGATTACCTTATGCATACTCATAACACTCTGACGGTTGTCCATAACAACACAAGATATAAACAGAGAATAAATAGTAACTCCCAGGCCAGCAACGAGATTTACCTGTACGGAACCTTCTGCAAGCTATGCTTATCAGAAGAGCTGAACAATCTCATAAAACAGTTTGAACGACGTCGATGAGTTGCGTGGTGGTGAAGCGCTGTGCGTTGGCCGCGTGCAGAGTTTTCACGGCTTCGCAGACCTCGATAACCTCGATGCGCATGCTACAAGCAATCTTTACGCAGGCGGGAAAGTCACATAGAACGCAGAACTACGAGGGAAATCGCTTATGAAAGCCATCCGATTCAGTACCTCGTCGCTGTGTCGTGTTCGTGACTGAGACAGGACATCCTCGCGTTTGGCCTGTTGGGGGTGAAATAGCAGGAAGAACCCGGATCACGGACATCCTTTAGACCTACGTGCTGACTACGTATAGACTTCGTTAAGACTGCGTGTCTGCTGCTACAACACAGGCAACCTGCGTGCCTCGTTAATACCGTTCAGCAAACGTTCAGACACGGACAGCCTTCTCTTGCCGTTAAGCTCTACAGAATTCGGCGTACAGCGGCGGTGTTCGGAACTCGATCACCTAGTATTACATCGTGGACGAGAATCATCTTCACTACCCTGTCGGATTGAACATCAAGCTGAGCTGCAAATCGTGATACCTGGATGCTTATAGATGCTTTGCCAGCTCAGGCTTTAAGTTCTCCTGTCCTGGTTTTGGAAACTCGCAGCTGCTCGTTTCTCGTCTCGACACTGATCGCAAGTATGCATTCTGTCGCGCTGTCTGCTCTCCAACTGTCTTGAATGTAGTAACCAAAAGGGGATGAAGTATATTCGCCGCATATTCGGTCACGATCTTCTCGCTCAGAAGATTTGCCTGACTCTGAGTGTATGGACCAAAGTCTTGAAGTTGTTGAAAGTGAAAGGTGAGCTGTCCATCCTGTCGCTTTTTGGCTCTGTGCTGTCGCAGGTTCAGATT
>JAABUV010004936.1_pt1 | contig 15523 bp, 14 predicted proteins | sample 5559971 | NCBI WGS metagenome assembly JAABUV01 (sample SAMN10711881, study PRJNA513362) | rock metagenome | isolation source: Antarctica rocks | place: Antarctica: Victoria Land, Knobhead nord | collected 2015-12-19
AGTAGATATATCGTCGGAAGCTGCTACATTCATGGGATTATGGATGGCAGTCTTGCGCAAGGCCCTTGGACGCCTTACTACCTGAAGTGAAATCTCTGGTCGACCTCTACGACTTTGGAAATGGAAGATTATGATTAACAACACTTCGTTAGCTTTGTGCTGAATGAGCGAAAGTGCGGGGTACGGATAAGTAGGCCACGTTTTATAGGTTTAATACTACCGGGAAGCTGGCAAAGCTTAGAAGCCTACTTACCCACGATACTAAAGCTACATACCCTAAGGTATGCTATAAGGCTCTAACGGCCAGAAACCTTAAATTATTATGAATATTCGAGGCTCGATCAACCTTCTAGTATCGTTGTATCCGAAAGTCTAGTTCAGTTTTCGGGTTTTAGCGAATTTGGCGGGGAAAACCCACAAATCAGCCTCAAATTTGGTGCAAATAGAGCAAATACCTAGATATCATTCTCACACCCCCAAAACATCCCAAAGCTTCATTTTTGAAGCTATACAAATCTCAGCCTCACAAGAAGGCAATTCTGTCCTATCTACCATGCCTCAAGCTCTTATTCAGAATCTTAGAGACGAGATTCAGTTTCATCTAACTCGTGGCGATAGCACAACGTTCATACACAAAGTCACTCATGTTATCAGGCAGCAGATCAATCATATGCGTAAAAAACATCTTCATTTCAGCAATGTAACATCTGCGTTTGATATGATTGATAGATCGAGACTTTTGAGTGAGTATCATGCTCAGAAGCTTCTTGACTTTCTCAGTCAACGACTCATCATTTATCAGAATGACATGATCTGATTTCTGTACGACAAGTTTGACATTGTTGTTAGTTAAAGCATAATCAGCAGATTGCTCAAAGAAGTTAGATACAGCAGAAAGATCATTCAAAGAATCGTTGCTGAACATGATGAGAAGCTTTGCAGTGAATGAAAATGATGACTTATGAGCTGAACATCTGATCAACTAATTTTTCTCGATGAAAGCGTTGCTTGTGAATGAACAAATAAACTCAACTTTCTTCTTTACTCTTTCTAATCATGCTAATGCTTGTTCTTTAATTGATCAAAAGTATAATTGAGTCTTGATTAATTTATCTTTGCATGTCATTCAAAGTTTAAAATGATTAAAGAGATGAAGCATTTTATCAGCATTTTTCATTGATGAATACATTGCATGAAAAATGCATCATGACTTCATAACAAAAAAGATTTTTCTGAACTTCATGCAATCACAGATGCTTTTTATATGCAATTCTGAAAAGATAAAATTGCATTCAATGATGATCATAAATAATGTTAAAATTCATCAATCAACAGAACTTAATGAATTATGTGAAAGCTTTGAGATGCATTTTGTCAAATTGTCATTCTACTCATTTGACTATAATTTCATAGAAAGCTCATTTTCAATGTTGAAAGTTTGAATTAAAAGAAATGTTTAACTTGTTTGATGATATGATGAATTTAATGAGAAATTTGATGAATTTCTAAAAGTAGCAGTCAGATCACAAAGAAAGTAAGTTAATGATTCTGAAGCACTTTTTCATCTGATTGACATAGTTCATATATTCAAATAATATTTAAATATAAATAAATTTATTGTAATTAAGCTCATCATGCTTCTTCATTATCTTTAAATAATCATTTAAAGTCTTCTTCATCTTCTTTATTTTTTTCATCTTTTTCAAACTTTTATTTTTGATTAATATTTGCAAGATTGAAATCTTGACTTGAAACTTTAAAGCAAATCTTCAAGCTTGAAAATTATATAAATGACTTCATGTTTGCATTGTTAAAGTATGAGCTTGCTGAGTTGATGTAAAAAATGTAAAGTGTGCTGTTAATGTATTTTTAATGATGTGAATGATTAAACATGAAGAAACACAAACAACAATCAATACTATTCATTAAAACATCATCAACATGATGCTTGCACTTCATTCTGATCATCAGAGACAGATGATGAGCGTCGTTGACGTAATGTCAGTGAGTGAGCGAGAAGTGAGTATCACTATCTCGCAGAAGAATTCAATCAAGACAAAAAATATACACGAGAAATTGAACAAGCTGCGAGTACTTTATGAGCTCAATGAACGTAGAATTAATGAGCTGATACTCTGAAAGAAGATGAAGAGATTGACAGAGATGATAGAAAAGCTAACGCGTTAACGCGTCGCTGCGTTGACTGTCAATCAATGCATGAAGAATCAGCTGAAGAGATTGAAAAAGATAATGAGTAAACTTGAAAAAAAGTTCGTAAAGAAGAAGAAACATATTGACAACTGAGTGAAGAGAGCGAACGAGAAGTCGACGACGTCGTTTGAAAGTCATCTTGTTCTCAGCGTCTGTTATAAGTCTGCATAGAGCGAATTATATGAATGTATTCTAACTAGAAGTTCAAAGTTAAAGAAGAAAGAAGATGAAACACGTCGAGAATCTTATACTCACGAAGACGCGCTAGATCACTAGCGTGTCAACATCAGCTCTATACTAGTTTATGATAGTCTAACATGATTTATGTTAGACTAACTCAGAGTAACGAGACACGCTCGCAACATTATTCTCTCTCTTTATTTAGCAATGTTCTCATTGCTGCAGTTTAATTGATCTTTCTTTTGATTTCTATCTTGACTTATTTGAATATCATTCATGAAAGTCATTTATGATCTTCTGACATCTTTCAAACTCATTTTCATCGACGTTGTATCAATGTAAATCAACGTTGTATTCTTTTCAATTGACACGATATTGTAGTCATCATCTGTAGTGTCTGAAGTTCAGAATGTTCTTCACTTCTCATTCATCTTTGTCATTCATCACTATAGAATCAGACAATTCATTTCGTTGTTCTTTCAGAGAGTTCTTTGAATTCAGTCACAGCAGATTCAAGATGAACTTCGAATGAATCTTTATTGTCGATGATAATTTCAGTTAATATGCATGTTCAATCTCAATCAGAATCTTGAAAGATTCTAGCATTTTATCATTTAGTTTCTTTAACGATCTTACGATCATAATGTTTCTAGAATCTAGAAACATCATGTCATTTATCTTGTAAATCATTTTCTTTCAATGCTTGTCAATCTGTTTCTTCATTGTGACTCTGACTCTTGCTAATGCTTGCTTGATCAATGCTAGTGATTATTTCATGTGTTTGAATATATTCTTTACTTTGCTTGCTTCGATTCTAGCTCGAATGATCTCATATTCAGTTGAATTCAAATCGAAACTCATATGAGAGTGAAAGCTCTTATTCAGAAAGAACGCTGACTGTTCAATTGATGATGAAATAGCATTGTTATCGACAAATTCAGTCATAAATAATCAGATGAATCAATCATCTTGCATATATGAGCAATAGCTTCGTAGATATCATTTCACATTCTGATTCGCTCTTTCTGTTTAATCATTGATTTGCAAATGATAGTCTGTGAATAGTTTCATCTTGATGTCGAGTTTCAAACATAAAGACTTTCAGACAATTAATATGAATTGTGAATCACGATTGAACATTATTAATCTTGATAGTTCATGAGTTCTGAAGATTCATATCAACAGTAGCTTGACTGTTTATTCTGCGAAGATTTCTTCGTCATCTGATCAACATGATATATAATGTCGTTTCTTAAACAATCGATTTATGACTGTCAGAATTACGTTGTTTTCATCACTTTCTGATAGATCAATAATGAAGTTTAATGATATGTTCTGTCATCACTGCTTGAATATGAGCAATGACTTCAGCAGTTCATTGATTCGATCTCTCGATGCTTTTGATCTATGATAAACATAACAGTTTTGAATGTAGCGTTTGATCGTCGTTCTCATCTTCGATCAGCAATATGATCATCTCAACAAGTTTAATATGTTACAAATGCGTCAGAATTAATTAGAGCTAGTCAATATCTAGTCAAGATCTGATCTAAATCTGACTCAGATTTGACTCAGATATGACTCAACATCTTTTTTCTTCTCTAGCATCTTCTAATCAGCTTCTATTATCTTCTAGACAAACACACTTCTTTGTGTTACGAGTAGTTAGCAGATGTCTATGACAAACACATTTCTTTGTGTCACAAACATTTTTTGAATCAACATCTTTCTTGTGTTTCAACACGTTCTCTTTGAGACTAGCGTCGATCTGAATAACTACTATATAGAGCGTGTTCTTCTTGCTTTTTGTATCTTCTTTCTTCTGTATTTTTAAAGTCTTAGTTATAACTATCTTTATAGATCAAACATTCTAGTGTTAAAAGCGTATCAAGATTGAACAAGACTGAAGCTTTAATCAATTCGCAGTGAACGCTAGTGAGTTCTCTGCGTAATGATTAAAGCTAATCAGCGAGCTAGTCAGGTTTGACTCAGATATGACTCAGATATGACTCAGATATGACTCAACATTCTTTTTCTTTCTCAACACTCTTTTCTTTCATCAACATCTTGTTCATCTACATCACATTCTTTTCATGTCACAAACACATTTCTTTCAAGTCTAGCGCAGTCTCTGAACATTACATAAATAGAAGCTTTTGTATCAATCTTTTTCTGTATTCTTAATATTCAGTTATAGCTATTTCTAAAGATCAAGCACTATCAATTCTGATCTTCATTGATTGTATCATCTAGACATAATTCTGACATTATATTAAGAATTCGTTAATCACACAATACTAATCTCATTACTCATTCAACATACTCGTCTAGACAGAACGAGTTTAAAGAAATTCATTTACCTGATGATCAACGATAATTGAAAGATAGAACAACACTAGAAAATTGAATAAAATCAATGACGAGACTGTTTGAATTGCTAGACTACTTATCGCTCATTAAGTACGCAAAGTTCACTCGATTATGAGAATCACGATAAAGAATCTTCGTGAATTGCTCAAGAATCAAATCAATCGATAGATTCAACGATAAAGAACTTTCGTTGTTTGCTAGAGAATCAATCAATCAATCAACAAACAAATCTCATCATGTTTAGTCGTTTGTCTACTGAAAAGCATTTCAAAGAATTTCGAAATCGTTTCTTTCAAATCTTTGATGCTGATTCATTGAAATCACGAACGAAATCATCAAGTGCTGCATTATTCATTCATGAAGATGATGAATCATTCGCTGAAATGATAATATCTCTCATGTTTTACGAAATCTGAAAGACTTGAAGTCTAGCTCTTGATGAAGAAACAGATCAACTCTATGAGTTAAATAAACAACAAGAAGACGAAATCAAAAAGTTGAAGACTAGACTTCAAGCTAAAGAAATTACTTCTTCTGATTTCATCTACTCTGAGCGTTCTAGATCTCAAAAAATATCTGATTCTTCGCTGTTTACTGATGAAAAGAATTTTACTTGAAAGAACTGATACGAAAAAATTCAGAATAAACTAGAGATCAACGTTGATCTCTTTTCTAATGAACGAGTCAAATTAAGCTATATACATTCTAGATTATTCAATGACGCAGCTGAGATCACTCAAGCTAAATGCGAACGTGACTGTGTCAATTTCTATAGAATCGTCGACGATCTTTTGAAAGAGCTAGCTCAGTTGTTCAATGATTCAAATAAGAAAGTCAACTTTCATAGAAAATACTACAACTTGATTCAAGAATTCAAGAAATTCAGTGAATTCTATACTCAATTTCAACGATTATCTTTCTATCTAGACTATCACGAGAAGCAACTGATTGCTGATCTAAAAGATAAAATACATCTTCATCTTTGATTTGTTTAAGTAAATCAACTAGTTCAATCTGATTCTTTAAAAGAAATTTATTTCTATCTGATTCATTTGAATAATGATCAGCGAGTCATTCGAGAAATCAAGAACAAGATCAAACATGTCAATGATCTTTCTAAGACTATCTTTCATAGAGCGACTGTTATCACTCAATCAGTCAATCGAACGAAGTCTGATCAGCTAAAGTCGCGCGACGCGATTTTAACTAACGTCAAAGAAGCAAACATTCTAGTTGAAAGCTGTTTCATATGTCATAAATTTGATCATAGCTCTAAAGAGTGTCTCGATCGATCTACTAGAATCAATGCAGTGAACAATGAATATGATCGCTTTGATTTCGATTCGAATTTCGATTCAAAAAACTAGTCATCTCTTTAAAAGTCATCAAAAAGATAGAGATTATATCTTTGTGCAAACTAGATGAAATTCTATCAAAAGAAAATTACTTTGAAAAGTCGTTTCTAATTGATGCTCATCTCATCTCTCAGAATCAATCTTTCAATCTTTGTTCTTTAATAGACAGTGATTTAATCATTTACACAATTATACATTTTAATCTAGTCGATAAAGTATGCAAGAAACTGAAAATTCAATTTATATAACTGACAAAAGAGAAGTTAATAAGAGATTATGATGAGAAGATATCTAAGAAGATCATCACTCATAAAATTCTACTCAATCTCATCATTGAAAGTCATAAGAAATTGACTGTATCAATGCTGATAGTTGATATTAATCATTATGAAGTTATATTAAGTAAGCTCTGAATGAATAAAAACGAAATATTATTGAATATGCGAAATAATGTCATTGTTTTTTCGAATCAATTGAATACTTCTATTTCGATTTTTTCGATCTCTCTCAATTCAAAGCACTTAAGTTGATTGTAATTAACTTCATCTTCTTTAATCATTTAAACTAAGATTTTTATGATGCTTAAATAACTCGTTCAAGAAGAGTCATTCTTGATTCAAAGTGTCAGAAACTGAGCTAAACTAGAAATACTATCAATATAAAAGATTGATATCATTATTATTACTTTGATAGAATTTAAATACAAAACAATACATCAAATAATGTACAAGATGAAAGACAAAGAATGAAAGAAAAGAATGAAAGCTCAACTTTTATATACATGAATTGAGCAGAATTAAGATTAAACAGTAGTTCTATTGATTTAAGATTGCAGAAGTTCACGCACATGACTGAGATGATTGAAACAAAATTGTTGAGACTAAATTAAGATGATGATGATTAGATTGATGACTTAATTCATTGAACTAGTTCAATGAATCAAGATTATTTAAGATATTGATGATTTATGTTCTAAATTGAATTGATGATCTGACATCATGACAGTAACTTCTCTCTTCAAGACTGAGCTTCTGCAAGATGATGAGAAGAAACAAGATGAAATGAGAAAGAATTGAAAATGAAGACTGAAACAAAATGAGAATTGATGTGAATGCATTTTAATGTGATGAAGCACAGATGAAACTAGAATAGATCTGAGTCACATCTGAGTCAAATCTGAGCAAAATGTCTGAAGAGTGAGACGAGATAAGACACATTTTAACGTGATGATGCACAGAAATTGAAACACATTTGAATCACATTTGAGTCAGATTTAAACGAAATGTCTGAATCAGATTTAGACAAGATTTGAGTCAAATCTGAGTAAGAAAGAGACGAAATGCAGTTTAATGTGATGATGCACAGATGAAACTAGAATACATTTGAGTCACATCTGAGTCAGATTTAAACAAGATTTTTGAGTTAAATTTAGACAAGATCTGAGTCAAATTTGAGCTGAGTTGAAATGATGAAGATTGAACTTAAAGTTCTTGACATTGACATTGAGACATCACACATGACAGTACATGTGATTCTTTGACGACAGAATTGACGAGATAATATTCATTGAATGCTTGCTCACAATTATTCAGAAGATGAAAAGACTTTCAAGTAAAGAAATGATCTTTTCAATTAATGTAATACTTGAGCAGAGATAAATTATAGCATTTATCATGCTTGAAGTTTAATATGCTGTTTACATATCAAAATCTTTCATCATTCTTGATGATAATGAGTTCTCAAGATTTCTGACGTTGACTTGAAAGAAAGTCACTTGTGATATAATTCAAAAGAATGACATAAAAGATTAAATGAATCTTCATGAATGCTGAAAGATTTAACTTGATGATCAGAGAATTATTCTTGAAAACATGCTTGATCTTGAAGAGATCAACGTTATGATCATTTAACTTAACAGTGAGACAAATGATGCTGAGATTGCGAGCATTCAATCAAACTTCATCTTCAACGAAGTATCTAAAATAAGAACGATGAAAGAGATTGACATTGAATTTGTAAATGATCTGAGCTATAAGCATCTCATCATGTAGATGCTCAGTTAGTTTCTTCATTTTCTTGATGAACTTTTTGACATTGATTAACTTATTTCAAGCTTGAAACATAAAATTCTTAAATAAAGATTCAAAAGACTTGAAATTTAAATGTGAGTTCTGACTTAAATTGATCAAGAAAAGTGATGTTAAAGAAAAGTGATGTTAAAGTGATTAATGATAATGCATTATTGATGACAAATTCAACTTTAGAAAGTCACTTAGCTCAGTCATTCTGCATGTAGTTGACGAAGACTTGAAGATAATGCTTCATGACAGCATTGACTTTCTCAATTTGATCATCGATCTCAGAGTGATACATCGTTGATAACTTGATGTTTATCTTCAGCATTTTACATATATGCTTTCAGACATTGAAGATGAATTGTGTATTTCAATCAGACATGAAGAACTTGAGTAAATCATGATGTTTTCAAACATGAGCATAGAAGCAGTTAATAACTTCTTCAACTTTCATAGAAGTGATGAAAACTAAATGTCTCATTTTGATAAAATGATCAATGAAGATAAAACATATTTATATGTGATATTCATGAAGATATTGAGCGATAAAGAATTTACATTGTTCATGAAAATATCACATCAACGACGTTCAAGAATTGAAAAGGAATACAATCATTCTTGAGTTCATTGTTTAAATAGCTTGAAACGTGTGCATACATGACAGTTTCATACAAAGCATTGAACATACTTATAAATGTTTGATCATCAGTAAACTCAACTGATCAGTTCATAACTTTTTGCTCTTTCTGAATGATCATCAAGAACACTATCATGAGCGAGCTGAATGATATGAAGACATAAGTTATCTGAGTTGAGCATGTACTTTCTTTCTCAAAAGTACAGATGATTCTCGTATTCTTCACACTTGACTAGAGAAATCTTGTTGTGATGTTGTGCTTCATTGCAAAGCACTTCGATTATCTGAGTTGCAAATTTGTCATTGATTTCAACTTGCTTTCACAATGTCTGAGTGAGAATGTCAGTAAAATCTTCATCAAGATTCAGAATGTCTTGATCTAACTGAGACTTGATGTTTTCAACGTTGAATTCTTTGATTTCTAGATTCATAAAAGTTAGAATTTGCAAGAATGCTGAAATAATTAAGAACAAATGTAACTGAACTGAATCTAAAGCAATGATTTGTGACTGAAGCTTCATGATTTTGATGTTGAAAACGTTGAAAGTGAGATTTTTAACAATATCAAAATCTAAAACATGAGTTTTCAAAATTGTCTGATGTTGATATTGATGTTGAGAATCGAATGTATTCTTCTTCTTAAAAAGATCTTCTGAGCAATGTGTTAAAGCATTCAACTTATCATCGATCTTGTTGAGATGATAAGCGATGTGATAGTTGAATCTAGACAGAAACTCACTTCAACGAGCTTGATGATGACTCAACTGCTTAGTTGACATGAAATACTTAAGATTTTTATGATTCATGATCATCTCAACAGAATAAATAAAGTCTTCAAGCTCTGATTATCATTTCTTGAAAGTGCAAACAATGATCATGAGTTCTTTATCGTAGATTTCGTAGTTACACTCGACTGAGTTATGCTTCTTTAAAAAGTAAGCGACTGAATGAAGAATCTCATTCTCATCATATTGAGAGAGAATGTCTTCAAATACATAGTTCGAAGCATTGATTTCTATCACAATCTTGTGATTTGAATTATAATGATGAAGAATAATCTTGAAAGTGAAGACTTTCTTAAAAATGTTGAATGCAATCTGACATTTCTGAAATCAGACAAAGAGTACATCTTTTCTGATGAGATGAGTAAGCGAGATAACTATTCTACTATAGTTATAGATGAATCTTTTATAAAAGTTCATGAAATTTAGAAAACTTTAAACATCTTTAACGTTGATCAAGATGAATCAGTTAACAATGATGTTTATTTTGAAAGAATTCATCTTGATCTCTTTGATGATGATTATCAATTCTAAATACAAGACTTAAGTGATGTAAAACTTGCATTTAATTATATTCATCTGAAGATCTGCTTCTTGCAACTTTCACAAAATGAGCTTGACATGAATTTCGTGCTCGAATTCATTGTCAAAATAGATCAAAATGTCATTCAGATAAGCTGTACAGAACTTATTTAAATGTTCATGAAGAGTATTGTTAATGTACTTCTGAAACAAGACAGACTTATTACATAAATTGAAGAGCATAACTAGATACTTGAATAATTCAAATCGAGTATGAAAGATGATGAAAGTTTCATTTTCTTCTTTGATTCAAAGTCGATTGAACGCAAAGATGATATTCAACTTGATAAAAATTTTAGTTTAACTTAGACAATTCAGCGTTTCTGAGATCAAAGACAGAGAATATCGATTCTTGACTGTGATAGCATTCAGATCTCAATAGTTCACGCAGAAGCAAAGTTTTTCTTTGAGTTTCTTGATGAAAAGAACAGAGATGATCGTCTGAAAGTGATTGACTCGAATGAAATCTTTGCTCAGATTTTCATTCAGATAACGACGAAGTTTTAGAATTTCATCATGATTCATGTCATACAAAGCGAAGACTGAGAATTGAGCATCTTCTTTAAAATGTATAACATGATCATGAGCTTAATGCAAAGACAAGATATCGACGTTCTTCTTGAAGAAGATGTTTAGAAACTTGAAATATTTGAACAATAGAATTGTGACTGAATCGACATTCTTACTTTGTTGATAAACTTTCAGATTTTCTTGTGTCGTGAATGCAATCAAATGAAATTTCTTTTTTATTTGATGAAGATTCAGACAATGATTCTTATCATATGTACTGTCTTGAAGACGAGATGAAAACTGAGCAAGAGTTGAGCTGTTCTTTGAACAGATAATCAAAGTCGTGCAACGCAATTTTGACTCGTTAGAGTCTAGACTAGAAGATGAGATTGACTCAAGATTCAAGAAGACATTGATTTTCTTTAGAATGATGTTAAACACTTCAATGTCTTTGACATGAGCAGCATGATCAAAGCTTCGAACTTTCAACTTAATTATGTCAAGTTGTATAAAAGATCAATTGAATTAATTTGCTTAAAAAACAACAGAAGTTCTAAAGAAGAAAGAATTTTGACACTTGATTTTTGATGAGTATTCTTTTTGAATGATTTAAAGAATACAATTAGAAGTTTCTTGTTTCAAATGAGAAACAAGACTGAACAAGATTTGTTTCTTATGAACGAGTTAAGTATTAATTGACTTCTCGTGAGCGAACGAAGAGTTATATTACTTTTTGTGAGCAGACGAGAAACTGAGTTACTTTTTGCAAGTGAATTGAGAACTGAATTGCTTCTTGTGAGCGAACTGAAAACTGAATTGCTTCTTTCAAGTGAATGAGAAACTAGATTACTTCTTACGAGCGAACTGAAAACTGAATTACTTCTTTCAAGTGAATGAGAAATTAAATTACTTCTTGCAAGTAAACTGAGTGCTGAATTGCTTCTTGTGAGTGATTTGTAGACTGAATTGCTTCTTGTGAGTGATCTGTAGACTGAATTGCTTCTTGTGAGCAATTCATGAACTGAGTTACTTCTTATGAATGAATTGAGAGCGAGATTGAGAGAAAGCTACTTTGTTAACTTTGAACGAGAAATTTTCTTCTTGTTGATTAAGATCATAGATCTTGATGAGAAATGAGCAACAATGATTAAAACAGAAAAAGAAAGATAAGATGAGAATATTGTGCTCAAAATTGACATCAATGACGTGATGATGAAGTTATGACAAACTCATGATGATGAAATATTGACTTAATTCAATGACATAGAAGAATAGTTTTTCAATGTGTTCATCGAGAATCATTGTGATTTCGATGACATGAATAATGTCATCGATTAAAGTGACTTGATCATTAAATTCTCAAAGTCTGCAAGAATAAATTAATTGATGCAAGAAAAAATGATGTTGTTACGTGAAGAATTTATTCATAAAGACATAAGCAGAGACTTCACTATCAATCAGAGCAAGAACGAGAACTTTAGATTGAGCTTGACGTAAAATACAGAATATTATCATGTGATTATCTTTGAATGTCAAATCAAATTCAAAGAGTTTCAAGATAAATTTAGCAGAAAACTTTCTATATGATTGAAGTGAGAGTGAAAAGATTGAGACTAGTAGACAAGATGATATATATACAGATTTCTGAGCGTGACTTAGCTCAAAGACTAGACTTTTTTTGCAAACAGCAAGATTTCTTCATTTATATTGATGATATCACTGTCATAAATGTTTATGATACACAGAGTGAAAAGCTTTTTATTTGAGCATTCTTTAGTGATTTTGCTTGAATGTTGCAATTTGCAGTAGTAATACAGCTTTCACTTGTTGCAGATTTTCTTGATCTCAGAAATAATCAGAGTCTTATCTTGAATGATAACAATGATGAAGCTTAAATTCATTAACTCATTGAAAGATGAGAAAGAAAGAAATGAAGATACTGTTGAAACAACAATCATAAAGATGATGATCTTTGAACTCAAAGAATTACTAGTCAACGCAGAGATGCTTTTAACTTTGATGAATGAAACAATGATGAAGATGAAGCAAGATTAATGATGCTTAAGTTGCTGAAGCTCTTCATCGATGTCAGAGAATGCTTAAACTCATTGATGAAAGATGAATGATTGAGTTTCATTGAGATTTCATCAGAAAAATATGATGACTTGAATGAAATAATTGACATTACGCTTCAAACAGTCAATCAACGAGAAATCTTTCATCAAAAAACATTCTTTCTTTTGATAGAAGAGATTGTAATAATCGACAAAGCTATTCATGTCTTGCTTCAGAGTTTCACGAAGATATAAATGAGCATCTTCTATCTTGAAAAAATTGTCACAGCAATGATGCAACTTGTGTTATCAATCTGCAAAGATGAAAATGATACAGAGATCATTGACTCGACATTGACTCGATATTGACTCATTAGATTGTGAGTCTTCTTATTTATGATGAATCATGACTCGACATAGATGATCTTGACTCGATGAGAGAGATAATAAACATCGTTCACATTCATGCACTGTATCAGACTCTGCTTTCATGCATTCAATCGATCTTTGTTTCTCTCATATTCAGAAATGTCAAGAAGCTTCTCAAATTTAAAAGTGATGAAGACAGCAACAGAATTTGCAGAGAGATAAATGACAAGAAAAAATTAATTGTTCAAGATTTGTACGATGATCTGAACTATCATCACAAGAGATTGAGAATTTAATTCTATATAAACTGAAAAACTGAAAACGATGAATAAAGATGAGATGATAACATCATGTTATTGAACTTGATTTTGAAGCTCTTGCATTGCACGAAAGATCTCAACTGAATTTTCAATCATACTTTGAGTGAACTGTTCAACAGCACGCTCATCGTCGATTGAGAAATTGTGAAACAACTTCATTTGAGCGAAAGAGTAACTAAACGAGATTTCAACGTATGAAAACGTTGCAGAAAGTGTAGATCTTTTATAATGTTAAAGACTGAGTTAAACTAGAGATACTATCAATATAAAAGACTGATATCATTATTATTACTTTGATAGAATCTAGATACAAGACAATACATCAGATAATGTACAAGACGAAAGACAAAGAGCGAAAGAAAAGAATGAGAACTCGACTTTTATATACATAAATCAAGCAAAATCAAGACTAAACAGTAGTTCTATTGACTTAAGATTGCAGAAGTTCATGCACATGACTGAGATGATTGAAACAGAATTGCTGAAACTAGATTAAGATGACGATGACTAGATTGATGACTTGATTCATTGAACTGCGAAACGAGTTCAATGAATCGAGATTATTTAAGATATCGACGATTTATGTTCTAAATCAAGTTGATGATCTGACATCATGACAGCTATAAACTTCATCACTGAACTACTTCTGTCAGAAAGCTATAACGTCATTTGCACAATCATATGTCATTTCATCAAAGAATTTCACTATGTTTTCTGTCATTGAAAAGACGATGACATCTCAGTCGAAGAAACGGTTTGAATCATGCTATGAAACGTCTATTGACTGCATGATTTACTCAGTTCTATTGTTTCGAACAGAGACTCTCAATTCATATCAACTATGTGAAAAAGTCTTTGCAAGTGACTGAGAATCACAGCTAGTTTATTCACAGTCTATCATTCTAAGATCAACAATCAATTGAAACGAGTCAATCAAGACGTTGAACGCGAACTTAGAATCTACTGCAATTACATGCAGAACGACTGAGTCAAATGAATATTTATGATGAAATTCAGCGACAATTTCAATATCTTCTTGATCACTTCAATGACACTCTTCTACTTCAATAAAGAATTTCACTCTTGAATGAGTTTCGATTTAGATACGATTGACTACAAAACAACTTGTGAACGACTTGAAGCTAAAAAAGCAAATGATATTGTCATTTGAATGAAAGAGCTACTGAACTTCGATCATCAACAATTGAAAAAAACGAAGCTGATCATCGAAGTTCAAATCAATAAACATAGATGAGACGTCATTTATGAAGTAAATGATTGAGTTTGACTATCTTTCAGAAACGTCAAGACAACGAGACTTTGCAAAGATTTGAAAGACAAACAGCTAGATCTCTATCAAATCACTGTCAAAGTAAGTATCTTTTATCATCTTCGTCTATCAGTCAGCATGAAGCATTTGCATTCAATGTTTAGCTCGAAGCTACTGAAATCATATTCAGAAGACTTTCTATCAGAACAGCATTCAGAATCACTCAGATCAATCACTATTGAAGACGATGAACATTGAGAGATAGATGATATATTGAACTTCAGACGCTATCGAGGTTGAATACAGTACAAAGTCAAATGAACAGATCTAGATAGAGACGATGAATGATACTATGTCAATAAAGAAAAATTCGATGACTCAGAGAAAGTTTTGAACGAATTTCATAAGCTATATTCAAACAAATCGCGCTAAATATCAAAATAACTATCAACAAAAGTGAGCAAATAAACTACATTCATGCAAACATGAATTTTCGAAGAAAAAGATAATGTTACGAGTGTATCAAGACTGATAAGATTGAACAAGACTGAAGCTCTAATCAATTTGAATCAGGTTTGACTCAGATATGACTCAAATATGACTCAATCTCTTTTTTCTTTCATCAACACTCTTTTCTTTCACCAACATCTTGTTCATCTACATCACATTCTTTTCATGTCACAAACACATCTCTTTCGAGTCTAACGCAGTCTCTGAACATTACATAAATAGAAGCTTTTGTATCAATCTTCTTCTGTATTCTTAATATTCAGTTATAGCTATCTCTAAAGATCAAGCACTATCAACT
>JAABUV010004937.1_pt1 | contig 15519 bp, 21 predicted proteins | sample 5559971 | NCBI WGS metagenome assembly JAABUV01 (sample SAMN10711881, study PRJNA513362) | rock metagenome | isolation source: Antarctica rocks | place: Antarctica: Victoria Land, Knobhead nord | collected 2015-12-19
GGGGAAGCGCCCGTTGGCGCTCGAACATGCACCTCCTGACAGTCGCGCAGCTGGCCAGGGGTGAAACAGCATACACAACCAGCGCCCAGCCTGTCGCTGGAGCCTGTCGGCCCGCAGGCGCGCATGTTTGTGCAGCTCACGGCCGCGCACAGGAGCTGATCGTTGCGCAGCGCCGCGCGTCGCGCGCCCTGCGCGCCCCAGCACGGCCGCGGGCGGCGCACCGCGTCGTTGATGATGTGCCACATGTCGGGGAACAGGTGGTTGCACTCGCGCGCAAAGTTCGTGTCCCCCGGCCGCGGTGCGCCAAACGTGTACACCTGCGCGCGGATTGCGGGTATGGAAATAGGGTAGGGTATGCGGGCGGCGCTCTGCGGACCGCGCGATGCACACGCGTGCCGTGCTCGCCGTCCATGAGCATGCCTCGCCCGCGGGGCGCGGGCAGCGCGGACCGCGCTCCGCAGACTGGCGGGCTGCGCACGCATGCTGTGCCGGCTGCCGCGGGCATGCTTGGCCCGCGGCGCGCGCGAGGCAGACGAGCGGCACGAGCATGTGCACAGCAGAGTCTGAAGCAGGAAGGTCGGCCCGGCTGCTCGCCTGCATAGGGTAGGGTAGGCACCCTAGGGTAGGGTAGGCACCGCGCTGTCTGAACCAGGCGAACGGGCCCGAGCGCTTGCCTGGACGTTGGGGACGCCGCACTGGGACGCGATGTCGTGCGCGGCGAGGACGGCCATCGCCCCGCCCAGCGAGTGGCCTGCGCCGCCGCCCGGCGTGCGTCGCGCGGCGCGCGGCTTGCCGGAGCACCGAAGCAATCGCAGGCGCAGATCGTGCAGCGGTGCAGACCTGAAGCACGTCACCGCCAAGTGGGAGCCGGCACTGCACCAGACGCGTCTCACCAGCAGAGGTACAGTGATGGTACATGAGCCACCGAAGCGCACGGCATACGCGCCGCCCGGGCGGGGCCGCGCCTGTGACGAGGATGCGCATGGCGGACGCCGGCGCGCCGGACTCCGCGACCGCGTGCCGGATGGCGGCCACCACGCGCGCGCCCAGCCCGTTGGCCGCCCACGCGCGCATGAAGCCGCGGTGCACCAGCGGCGAGCGGCCCAGCCACCAGGCGCCGCGCCGCGGCGGGTGGCACACACGCCACGCCTGTGCGTGTGCGCGGGCTGCCTCTTAGCAGCACTCCATCCTGGCTCTCCCTCCTCATGCCGGTTGACCCGCAGGGGACACGGGCGCATCAGATTGGCGCTGGGGCAGCAGGTCATGCACCAGCATCCTGCACGGGGCGCTCCTCGCGCTGCATGTGTCCGCGCTTTGCTTGTTCATCAAGTGGACCGGGTGCGCAGAATGTGAGCCTCTGGTACAGGGCTGCAGATTGCTCGTAAAAGCTGCGGGGCGCAAGAGCACCTGGATGTCGGAGAGCGCGTTGCGGAAGGAGGCGGTGCCGCGGCAGGACACGACGACCGTATCCGCTCCCCAGCCGATGAGCACCTGCCGCGCGGGCGCCTTTCCGCCGCTCGGACAAGGGCCTGGCCGCACGGGCAGCGGACGCCGCGTGCCTGCGTGCTTGGCAGAGCGCTGCGGCGGGCGCGCGCGCGCGACGGCGCGGGGCCGCGCATGCCAGGAGCCACGGCATTGTCTGCAGGAGGCAAGGATGGCCAGACATGTACGATCTAGGGTTAGGGTCTGCGAGGGGCGCGCCTTGGTGTCCAGCGCGCGCTCCCAGTACAGCTGCACCTGGGACAGCCCGAACATGGCCATGCCGGCGTGCGGCGTGTAGCGCGGCCCGCGCGGGAGCGACTGCACCCCAGCAGGCCAGGAATGTCACATAGTGCATACGCGCATCAGCAGGGGACTGAACCAGCTCGCAGGGACTCCGAGTGAGTCATGTAGAGTCACACATGTTATATACATGTAGAAAGCGAAGCATTTCGTTGCTGCCAACCTGACCAGGTTCGTGCGGTGTATTTTTCTATATCTAACATCACAGCACTACCAGCACAGCATCTCTCACTACGCTCTGCTGGTAGAAGACGTGCACTCTTGCAGAAAAACAAGAGCTTGGGCAGAAGGATGGAATGGGCAGCTTGATCGAAAGGCGCACCTTGCCCACGCCCACGTCTTGAGTCTGGTCTGAGTCGCCCTGCTCGTAGCGATACACGAGGATGCTCCAATACAGCGCCTTCATCGCCGTCTCGAAGCAGAACATGGGCTCCTGCGGCGCCAGGGAACAATCCACATCATGTGCTGACAGCTGAGACTGAAAGTCCCCACAGTGCTGGCAGCAGCTAGTCTTGCCACAGCCCTGCACAGGGGCCGCGCCCGGCGCCCCACAGCAGGCACCAACGCGGCTGCCGCCAGGGGCTGCACGACCAGTGCTCAGCACATCTACAGCTCACACTCATAGTCAGCAAGATCGAGCGCCCGTAGCGGGCGCGCGCCGCTCGGCACCCGAGCACCACGCTCGCATAGGCGCATACCCTGCGCAGGGCACACTTCGCATCACAAAGGATGCTGCACAGCGCGTGGGGCGCGCGCCCCGGGGCCCCCACCCGCGCCAGCAGCTTGGCCTTGGCCGCCGTCTCGGCGTGCGCGGCGCGGCAGGCCAGCTCGGCGGGCTTCGCCTCCTCCGTCCAGGCGAACAGCCCCAGCGTGGCCTGCGCGGCGCAGGGTAGGGTTAGCGTGGCCTGCACGGCGCATCGTTTGGTTGATCGCGGCCTGCGCGGCGCAGGGTAGAATTAGCATGGCCTGCGCGTCATGGGTAGCGCTAGCGTGGCCTTAGGGGCACAGGGTAGAACTGCGTGACCTGCGCGGCACAGGCTAGGGCTAGCATGGCCAGCGCAGCAGCCCGGGGCGGCAAGCGCATGCCTGGCCGGCAGCACGTGCGAGCGCCTGGTGAACAGAGCTCACACTACGAGCATATCAGTGGCCAGCTGCAGCATGGGTGATACATCCTGTAACACCCTCCATGCAATCGGGGCTGCCCGTGCTTACATGGTCCATAGCATGCAGCATGCTACTCACTCCGAGATAGTTCCCTCACAATAATGAGGGCCCGCCAGCGAAGCCTGGATTGGCTGCCTGAACAGGCTGCCTGCCAGCGCCGCGCCTGCAGGACGGGGTCGGGCGCGGACGGGCTGGCCGGCATGAACGCCGCGCAGTCCGCGATCACCAGCGCCGACAGCATGATCTGGCGCGGGCAGACGCGCACAGGAAATGAATTTCATTTCAGCGTGCTCACAACTTCTCATTTGCACTGGCTTGACAGAGGCAGCGAGGCGGCGAGCACAGTCCTCACACAGCAAGCGCGGACAATGTGCCAGATTCGTTGTTAAATCCTACAAAGGAGTCAGACAGGTTATCAAGAGACAACACATGGAGATCCAGGTCCAAAGAATGATAAGATTTAGGGTCAAAACGTTCCGACATAAGTTGGCGTGCACAAAAGGCACGCATCAGGTGCCAGGCGCAATGCCACGCCCGCGCCGCCGGGCGCCAGCCGCGCGCGTGCAGGCGGCCTGCGCGCGCGGCCGCGGGCGCGCGCGCGGCTGGCGCCCAGCGGCGCGGGCGTGACGTTGCGCCTGGCACCTGGTGCGTGCCTTCTGTGCACAACGGCGCTGGCAGATTCTGTCCGCGCTGGCGGCCTGCGCGCGAGGCCGCCGGCGCGCGCCTGCATGGGCAGGAAGCCCTGGAATGCGAAGAAGAAGGACGTGCAGCTGGACGCGCCCACGTACCACAGCAGCGCGATGGTTACCATCACCACCGTGAACGCCGAGATGGTGCGGCTCGCCTGCATGCATAGGGTTAGGGTCATGGTCAGGGCACACTCGCGCCTGCGCTCTGACAGCCGTGCGCGCGCGCGCATGCGCGAGCGCTGCATGTCCATGCTGCAGCACGCACGCGCGCTCGGGGCATTGCAACGGCTGCCGTTGCAGGCACCGCCGGTAAGGTGACGGCGAGCGCGGGCTGGCGCGCGGTCGTGGTTCGGCGCCGCTTGGGCTGAGCGTTGCTTGGGACCGACCTGACAGAGGCCTGAGCAGGGCTGCACCTGCAGGCGAACGAGGATGTTGCCGACGCGGAAGTGCATGTAGGAGCGCGACTTCAGCAGCTTGAAGCCCCTGCGCGGCAGACGTACCTCGAGGCCCTGGCTTGAACACATGTCTCGCATCAAAGATGGCGGGTAAATCGGGTGAGGCAAGTTGCACAAAGTAAGTTTTAACAGGGAAAACAGTCCAGCCCCTTCACGCACAGCTGCGCTCTACCATGCCAGCGAACTGCTAGCAGACAGCAGCGTCCGGCAGGTGCCCGGAGCGGCTGCGCACGACCGACGCGCGCCTGTGGATGTAGTAGAGGTAAAAGCGCGAGATAGGTGACCATGTATAGGATAGGTAGGGTGAGGGCGCAGAGCGGCGCGCGCCTGTGGATGTAGTAGATGTAGAGCGCGAGGTAGATGACCAGCAGCGCGGACGCGTTCAGGGTGGCGATCTCCACGATCGCCGGCGGCGAGCAGCGGTACAGCCACTGGCGGCAGTCAGGGCCGGCGCGCTTCAGCACGTACCTGTCCGGGGAGCCTGCCGCCCCGGCACTTGTGCTCGGCGCACACTCGCATGGCACACATTGCAAAAGCTGCCTGTGCTTTCTCACAGAAGGCCCTGCTGTCTGCGACCGCGCTGATGTCATCAGCGTGGGCTGCTGCACCCAGCTGGCTGAGTTGCAGAAGACACGCCTGCGCCGCTGCCAAACAAGCGCCTGCGGTCAGGTCATGTCTGACATGGCTGCAGCCGGCTCCCGGGCGCCGCACTGACGGGTAGCCCCAGCGCGACCAGCATGACGACGTATGGGACCTCGAAGATGGCTGCCAGGATGAGCTTCGGGTAATGCATGCGCAGGTGCGGCGCGTCGAGCACCAGGCCATCGCTGGCGCCCTTGCACTTGCCTGCGCGCAGGTCAGTATTGCCAGGTTAGCATAGGGTAGGGTTGACGCAGGGTAGGCTATTTACCAATATTACCAGCATTTCTCGCAAGCAGGGAGCTCCTGCGAGCGCAGCGGCATGTGCGCGTAAGCGCTGCACGACGTGCTGTGCAAGGGGAAGGGCAGGTGCGGCTCAGCAGCGCACGGACCGCGCGGGCAGCTGGGGTGCAGGGCGAACAGGGCGGGCAAGGCGCGCGCCGTCCTTGTGCGTCCAAGGGTTTGTGTTGTGCCCGGTAATAACGAACACCAGGAAGATCTGCGCGGCGCGCCACGCATGAGCCCGCTCTCGCGGACCAGCCCCGCCGGGCTGTTGAACAAGCCATGCACATGAAGCGCACTGTAGAAATAGAGAGGAAATAGGCATCTCACTGTGAAGTGTGTTGAAAACACAGTGCGCATGCGGTGCTCACCATCTTGAGGCGGGATCAGCATATGGATATGCAGATGAAGCGCATTGTGTTACAAGGTGAGAGAGCTGCATCTTCGTTATGAGGTGTGTTGAAAACACAGTGGCGCGCGCGGGTGCTCACCAGGTTGAGGCAGGACCAGCGCACGGCCATGCAGTAGCCGGTGAAGCGGTCAAGCCAGCCGCAGCGGACGTTGAGCATGTACACATTCGGCGCCAGCCACGCGACCTCCTGCACGAGCTGTCGCGCCGGGCAGCCCGCGTGAGCTGGCGGTGCAGGCGGGGCATGAAGAAACCCTAACACTATCTTGTTTAATCCGCATGTCTGTGTGCGGCGGCGCGGGCCCCACCTGGAGCACGCCGTGCAGCAGGTAGAAGGCGCAGATGCGCTTTCGCCGCTTGGACCTGCGCCAGACCGGCACCCGCTCGCGCCGGGGGCGCATGCATGGTGGCGGATGCATGGGGGCGCATGCATGAGGGCGCATGCATAGCCTGCAGCGGCAATGCGGAATGGTTAGGGATAGGCCTAGGGTGAAACACGCCAGCGGGGCCCCGCGCGCACCAGCGCATGCCCCGCCGGTAGCAGCGCGCGATGCGCTCGAGCATGACCACCACCACCGCCGACGTCAGTGCGACCAGCACGCAGCCGACCGCCGTGTTGACCTCGGCCAGCACGTTGTTCCGGAAGAATGCGCCGTCCTGCGCGGGGCGGCCGCGCCTGTCAGCTCACAGCCGACAGCGATGTCGGCGGCTCGCAGCGTGCCACAACCAAAGTATGCGTCTTTTCATGCGCAGCATGGGGCTCGATTAGTCAGTGATCCTACGACACGAGCGCGCCTCCCGTTCTCGCCTGAACATTCGGCGCCCAGCCAGCGACCAGCGCTGCAGCCTGTGTACATGGGCCGCGCAGCAGCAATCCGCGTGGCGGGAGCTGCCACTGCCACAGGCACCGCTCGTCCCTACGGCCGTGTGAGCAGGAGTATAGCAAGCACCTTAACTCGAGCGCATCGCGCGCTCAATCAAGTCAGCTCCCAAGAAGACGCTTGCAGTACTCCTGCTCACATGCCTGTAGGGCCCAGCCGTGCATGTGGCAGTTGCAGTAGTTCAAGTGCATTAATTTGCAATGCTCGGGCCGCCCGCCGCGCGCGCGGCGCCGCGCCTTCAGCATGTTCTTAAGCACGAGCAGCGTGACAAAGCCGGCGATGCCCGCCAGCACCATGAGCGTCATGAGCGAGGTCGTGGCGCGCAGCTCGTGCGCAGTCATGACCTCCTGCGGAACAGCGCCCGCCCTCGCTGTCCAGGCCTCTGTGCGAGATCCGCTCGTGCTAGGGCACTGCACGTAGCGAGCCGTGGCCGCCGCAGACAGTCACGTGACGTTCAGCAAAGCCATGAACATGCATCACTGCAGTGCATGCCTCAGCAGGCTCAGGCACAGGCATAAGCAGCAGAAATGCCGTACTTTTGCGGGCTGCAGACTTTCAGGCATGAAAAATCGTAACTGGGTTCGTACGGCGTCCATGGCAGGGAAGAGTTGGAAGCCTGAAAAAACTTTGTCAGTTGCAGGAAATAATGACGGTGCGGTTGAGCGCACCAGGCGCAGCAGCACGTCCTGGTCCTGCGCAAACGTGCTGCCCGCGACGAAGCCCGCGCCCAGGAAGTCGTCCGGCGGCCAATTCGCCGGCGCCGCGCGCCGAGCGGGCGAGCCGCTCCGGCTCCTCCGCCCCGCACCGGCCTCCTCAGCAGTCCTCCTCCGAGCAGGCGCCGAGGGGCTGCCGACGCACTCAGCACTGACGGCGTGCTCCCTGTCGCCCGAGCTGCTCTTTCGGCGGCCCGCGACGGGGGAGCTGCTCGCGCGGGCGCCGGCGCACGCCGCTGCGGCCCGAGCGCCGCTCTCCGCGCCCTCTGGTCCGCGCCAGCCGCGGCCGACGCTGTCTTCCTCAGCCATGCCCGCCCAGACGGGGCCCGCTCAGCCAGCCGTGTCGACCCCGCGCGTCGCATGCGCTGCCGCAGTGCCGGCGCCGTGGAGCCGCCGCTGCATGCGGAGCGCCCGCGGCGGCGCCAGCGGCTGGCCGCTCCGCCACCAGCGCCCCCCCGAGCTGCGCGGGCTCGCTGCACAGGCTGCGCCTCACGCGGACATGCCTTGCAGGCCAAGCCACGCGACGGCCGCCAGCGCAGAGGCCGGTACAGAAGTGCTGCACAGACAGAAATAGCCCGCTTTCTTGACAGTGGGCTGCTGCCGAGGCTGCAAGGCAGGCCGGGTGTTCACCAACGACGGTGTGCGCCGTGCCAGGGCTGAACTGTGTGCACCAGCAGCTGGTCTCAGCTGGGACACAGAAAGATGGACTCTTTGCTGCAGCAGGGCTGTGACACAGCAGATGCCCAAGTATGCCGTGTGCACTGAAGCACCAATGTGGGTGCGTCCAGCCTGTGCAAAACACAACTAGCTGCGAGTCAATAGCCGTGGAGGCGTCCTTGCTTTTGGCTTCTAGCCGAGCAAGCGCCGAGCGCCGAAACCCCCATTGCAGGGTCCGAGCTGGAAGCCTCAGAAGAGTCTGCTTCAGACAAGGGCTAACCGTACACCGCTGCCAGCGCCATCGCCGGTAGCATGGGGCTGGCAGGCTTGGTACGCCTGCCCTTTGCTCGTCTAACGGCTGCTGCGTGTACCTGGCCCACCCCCCGCGGTTGGTGCTGCGTAGCAGGCGCCTGCGCCGCGCAGGCCTTGGTTGCGCTGCCGCTGGGGTTCGGGACAGGCGCCGTCCCGGCCCTCATCTTGCAAACTGGTTGTGACTCAAAGTTGCCGGGGCCCTTGACAGGTTCCGCCGCATGCAGGCTTCTTGATGTGGGACCCCATCGCGGCGCCGGCAGTTGTTCTCCCTGTGACGCTGTCTACCGTGCTTGCGCCTGCGCTCACTGAGGAGGTGCGGCGCCCGCTGCAGCTCGTGCTGGGTGCTTGCTGGCTGGATGCAGCAGCTCAGCGTGTACTGCTGGTGCCGCCGCAGACCACGAGAGGCTCCGCAGCCTGTCAGCAAAAGACACCAGCATGGAAGCACTATCCAGCCTGTTTGCCAGTCGCTCACACCTGTTGCCGGCTGGCGAGAGCGCCTTGCAGGAGGTACGCCAGGCAGCTATAGGCGATAGCACACCTCACATTGGGCACAAAAAATGTCTTCCGAGCGATGCTGTTAGCGCACCCGGCGGTGGACGGGGTGGCGCCCGGCGCGGCGCGGCTGGCGGCCGCGGCGGCGCTGCCGTTGGCGCTCTTCATCAGCTACCATCTGGTGAATCCGCAGGAGCATGCCCGGCGGACGTTCTGGGACGCGCGCTTCCTCGCGCTGGCAGGTGCGCCCGGTCAGGTGCAGTCCTGTGATGGGCTTCGGCACCTCACCCTGTTATGCAGGGCCTGCATGATGGCCCCTCTCCATCACAGCCTGCCCCTGGCTCTACCTCTGTCATGGCTCACATGCGGGGGCGCGCAGGCGTGCTGGGGGCGGCCTGCACGGGCGCATACCACGCCACAGGCGGGTCGCTGGCCGCTGCGGCCGTCACGCACTGGCTGCCCGTCAATGCGTGGCTCCTGCTGCTGGGCGGGTACGCCAAAACGCGCGGCAGCCTCAAGCCTGGCCCTGCGTCCAGGGAGCGCCGGTGACCGTCGGGTTAGGCTTGGTCAAAATTCCCTCGGCTGGGACGTACCGACCGTGGCATGTCTGAGCGCGCATGCCACGCTACGCCAGCTAGGGCTGGCATATATTGCAGGCGCGCTTTTCTCGCATGTGTTTTGGTACATGCTGCCGGGCAGGCGGTAGGCAGAGCCGTGGACACTCTGAGTACCTTCCTGCACGGCATTCTGCTTCCTCTGCCTGCAAGCCCCCTAGCAGGGCAGGACGGCGCGGCGAGTCAGCATTGCATGCAACACCAGCGACCTGTCTGGCGCCTCAGTCCTCCTCCTCCTCCCCATCCTCCTCTTCACCCTCCTCTTTGGCCTCGCCAAAGTCAGCGCCATGCGGCTCCAGGGCCACATCGGCACGCATAGCGTCATAGCCCCCCACATCCAGCACAAATGTGTCGTTGTACGTCTCTTTAAAGGGGTACCTGGCGCGGCATGTGCGCAAACGTCACGCATGTTGTGAGCGCACTAGCAAGCTGAGCAAGCACGGACAGCGCTGAACAAACGCACCGATTTTATCATTGTTGGGTGAGCGCATGGGGGTGCATGCAGACTCTCATGCAGTCAGAACACACGCCTCCCCACACAAAAGACCCGGCCACACTTGCAAGCCTGGCGGGGCTGCGAGCCCAGCTCTTTCGACACAAGAGGTCTAGGTAAGTGAGCGCAGCGCGCATGCGTCGCACGCACCAGCCGCCATGCAAGACCAAGCGGGAGCCGATGGCCACCATCATGGCCGCATTGCGCGGCGAGGGCGCGGCGCCGCCGGCTAGCTGCGGGTACTGCCGGCGAGCACAAACACACAGCTGAGTAAGCAGTCGTGCCTTGTTCACGGCAAGAGACCATGCCTGGCCAAGTTTCTAGGCACGTGTCTGCATGCTATGCTCCTACCTGCAAGCTGCTGTGTAAACGTGCTCACCACTACTTCGCAGCGCTGTCCCCCTGCCTCGCATACGGCGTATGGCAATGGGGGGGGGGCATGACAGCAAGCGCTGGCCCGCACATGCACCCTTGCATTCACCGGCAAGCATGCATGCCCAGCAATCATAGACAGACGACGACACATGCATGATTGTCACAGTGGGAGCGCGGCGCCCGTGCCTGCCAGCAGGAGGCTCTGCTATCCAGCACAAAGGTGTCCGCCAGCGGCTGCAAGCCGGACTGGTCTTCCCTGCGAGGCGCGGCTGCTGCAGCTCGGCACTTGGAGGGGGACAGCTCAATATAGCCTGCTCTGACGCGCAACCCCAACATCTGTGAAAGCGTACACTTTTCACAGGTGCAATCACCCCAGCACACTAAGTGGAAGCATGCAGTCCACGACAGGTGTGCAGCCCGGACGCGCACTTGTAGTAGGAGCCGCCGAAGAAGAATACGTCGTCGCCGACGGCCGCAGCGGCCTGCGAGCAGCGCACATGCGGCGCCTGCGCATGCGCACACAGCCTTCGCACAGGCACTGCTGAAGCGGCCACAAGAAGACTGCGCCCATGACAGACCGGGGTCCACACGAGGCGACAGCGCAACCACGTCGCGCCCAATGGCGTCCTGCTCCCCCCCAGGCATGCCTGGCGAGCGCCACAGGTGCACTCGCCGACCATAGAAGGCGTGTACGCGCGGAACCCTGGTCAGGTCTGCTGTCAGGTCTGCTGATGATGCATGCCGGCCATAGGCCAGAAGTGCTGCTCACGCAGGACGCGGGCCGAACGAAGGCCGGGAGCGCCGCGCCTGGCCGTCGGGGTCGAGCTCGGCCCAGGCGCCGGACGCCGGGTCGAGCGCCCACAGGTCGCCCAGCATGGGGCCGCTCTTCGGCGCGCCCGCGAAGAGCACCAGGCGGCCGGCGGCCGTCTTGGTCAGGCTGTGCAGGCCCCTGCAGCGCGGCCGCACCGTTGAGTGAGCCGGGCTTACTGCATGCGGTGGACGCCCGCAGAGAATGGCTCGCCGCCAGCTGGCCGCCATGTTAGGCCAGCTGGGCCTGTGTGCAGTGACACTGCAGCGCTCGACACCTTGAAGCAAATGCAGCGCCGCAAGCTTTGTGTGCAAGGGCCGGCGCTGACAGCTGCTGCAACATCGCCTGGTGTGCAAGCTCACCACGTCGATAAGAGCAATTGCAGGCGGTGAGCCTGAAACGGCGTGCCATGGCAAACGCTGCGCCATCAGAGCCACGCAGACAAGCACAGGCGCCGCTCTGCGAAGGGGCCGCGCCGCGACATGGGTGTGCCCTGGGCGCCCGTGACGGGGCGCGACGCCAGCTTGGGCGCCCCGGGGTCCGATACGTCCAGCACCAGCACGTCTTCGAGGCTGCGGTGCGTGTGGATGTATACCGCATCGCCCACCGCGGCCGCCTGAAAGCGCGATACGGCCGGCATCGCCTCGCCCTGCCCCCGCGCGCGCCCTTTGCGTACATCTCCGGGTTCGCTGCTCAGCGTGCTGTGGCGCCGTAGCAGCCAACCCTGACCCTCCCCCGCCTGAGCGGTGCGCAGCACGGCGGGGCGGACGAGGCCTGCGAAGCCAGGGAGCGGCTCGCGGCGGGCGCCTCGCTGGGCGCGGCGCCTGCGGCCGGCCCGGCTGCCGCCCGCCGCCGGGCGCGGACCCGCCGCCGCCGGCCCCGCCGCCGGGCCCGGGAGGCAGAGTCCAGCGCCTGCAGGTCCGCAACTCTGGCGGGGCGGGACGCGTGCGCTCCGGGTGGTGGCAGGGACCCTAACCTGCGGCTCGACCTGCCGCCACGCCCAGGTGGCCAGGTCCAGCGCCCACAGATCCGCCAGGATTGCGCCGCCGTCGCGCTTGTGCCCCGGGTCCCAGCCGGCCGCCAGCCACATCGTGCCGCCCACCACGGCCGCGGCGGCCGCCAGGCGCACCTGCCGCCCCGCGCAACGCCCGGCATGCGCTCAAACGCAGCTGCCTGATGGGTGTGACCTAAGGCGGACCTTGCCTGTCCTGCCGGCGCAGCTGGCTCCTCACAACACGCCGCGTCATCATATTTTCGCCCTCGGCGCTCTCCGCATGCAGTCTGGCTGATCCGTCCGGAACCCACCGACCTGGCCTGAACCCACACAAAACGCCACCAGAGCCCACGCTGCACCTGGCGTGGCTGGGCCCTGCCAACGACATGCCAGCATACCGACACCCGGAAGCGGAGCGCTGGGCCGGCGCACACGCCAGGCAGCCCCGCGCAACACACAGCATGCAGCGACCAGCGCGCACCCGCGGCACTGGCCCGTCAGCGAACTGCACGGGCCGCCAGCGCGCGTCGGCCAGGCGCAGCACCCATGCGTCATTGGCGGCCTGCCTAAGCTCGCCGTCCTCTGTGTACCTGCCGCCGTGACGGAGCCAACGCATGCATGAGCCCACGCCTATATGCATGAAAGCAAAATCAGGCAGTAGCTCCCACTCCCACATACGCTCACTATGGCAAGGCTATTGACGCTGCGTATTGGCTCATGGACACGCGAAGCCGACCGGTGCCCAAGCACGTAGGGCCCTTTGCAGCCGGCGAGGAGCGCGACGCGTGCTACACACTCTGGCAGTGCCTGCCTGTTTGGCAGAGCGTGCCGCGCCAAATAGACAGACAGACCCGGCGAGCGCGTGCAGGCAGCTGCTCCGCCAGTCCAGAGCGGCAGGAGCTCCTGTGGACAGGCGGGCCACATTGGAGAGGCGGGGCGCACACCCGCCGAACAGCAGCACGTCATCGGGGTGCTCAGGCGGTAGCGCGACCATGCAGTGCCCCGAGCGCGGCAGGCTGGGCCGGTCCTCAGGCTTCACAGCAATCTCCTGGTCGAGCATTGCGCCACAGAGCTTCAGTAGCTGCGCTTGCCGCTGTAGTGCCGTGTGACGGTGCTGTGCATGTGCCAGACGCCCAGCAAAGTTGACAGCGATACATAATAGGCTCAAGCTTCACAGGTCTGAGATACGGAGGAGCGCTGCTCACCTGCCATGCCAGTCCTGATGCCATGGCAGTCAAGCACCGCCGCTGCCTGGTCAGCGGATGCAGCCGCGCCACGCCTTGCCGTTGATGCAGCAGTGCCCTGGACCGCGCAAAGGCGCATGTGCAGGTCGGCCTCACTGCCACTGAACCGGCTTGCTGAGCAGCGCGCCCCCACAGCGCGCTGACCATCCCTGGATTTTCAAGAGACGCTCTGGACCTCTGTTAAAATATGTCCATGTCATGCATGGACTCCCTCACAAGCCTTGAAGGGTACCATCTCAAGCAAAGTATCTGAACAAGTGCTCCGCTCAACACTGACATCAGTGCGCCAAGCCAAGAGCAGTTGGCTGCTTTTTGGGCTTGACCACTGGACAGGGAGCGTCACGATTGCCAGATCATGCAGCGCGCTTGATCGTGATCTGCTGTTTGATCACCGAGTAGCACGCCACTAGAAACGGCTGGCAATGGAACGGTGCAGAAGCGCACGCTTAGCGAGCGCTAGGCTGCATTCACTTTTGTGACCATGCAGAGTGTGGTGCAACCTGCTGTGAAGCTGGGCTGCTTGGCCTTTGGCGCTGGGACAGCGCGCCGTCACAGCACACAGCGCTGCGTGCGCAGCGGCTGAAGCGGCATCCACAATTGCTGACCATTGGCGCCCGTCGCTGCAAGGCGGCATGGCCGCCGCGCTGCGCAAGCTGGGCGCCGTCAGCGCGCAGCCCGCAAAGCTGCCCGCGCCCGCGGGCGGCGCGGCCCGCGCAGGCGCCGCGGCCGCGGCGCCCTCCGGCGGAGCGGGCGGGCCCGCCCCGGCCGCGCCGAGCGCCGCGCCGCCTGCGGGCGTGCGCGCGCCGCGCCGGCCGCCGCCTGAGCGCGGGGCGCAGCCGGAGCTGAACGACTTTGTGCGGGCGCGGGTGCCGCGGGGTGAGGTGCGCGCCCTGCTGCCCCCTCCCTCCATGTGCCCTGCCTTCTTTGCTCGTGTTAGGTGGGGCACAGAAGGCCACCGCTGCACCTCAGCCACTGTCCAGACGCGCTTGGGCTCTGGGGGGTGGAAGGCTGAGCCGCAGCCCCCAACCCCACCAACTGCAGTGCTGCCAGAATGCATGGCCGCTGAACAGTGTGCACGCGCGCTGGGATGCTTGCTGCTCCGCCTGCCACTGGCGGCACTGACACAGCGCCTTGCAGAAGCCCACACGCGTCCCAAGAGTGCCTGCCGCAGTCCGTTTGTTTGGTTGCAGGGTGGAACGGCGCGCAATGCTTAACACAGCACACATAGCACACAGCATGCAGTGATGATGGGAGTAGCATACAGCACACATAGCGCACAGCATGCAGTGTTGGTGCTGAGTGCCGGGCGGTCATGAGGAGCGCTAGGTTAACCCTACCCTATCTGGGGCGGCCAGGCGGCCACGTACGAGGAGCTGGTACGCGCTCTGGGGGAGCCGCGCGCGGCGGGCGAGCGCGGCGGGCGCGCGCTGCTGGCGGGCGCGCTGCCGCGGCTGGCGCAGCTGGAGGGCGCGCCCGCGAGCCTGGCGCCCGCGCTGCTGCAGTTCGCGCGCGCCGGCGACGACCGGTGCGGCGCCTGCCCGGACCGCCTGCACGCTGGCCGTCAGTATACCAGACGACTGCATGCAAGCAGACCCTGCAGCAGCACATCCTCTGCTCCCTGCGCCAATGCGTACTGTCGGCGTGCTGTGAGGGCCTCCCAGTGACCTCCTGCAGCGTGCTTCTGCCAGCGCACGTGGACAGAGCTCTGTTCTCGACATGCCTGGTCCCCAGCGGACCTCATGCACCGCATGGTCGATTCTGTCATTTGCAGCCATGCAATTTGGCGCTTCACGCATCCGTCTCTCAGCTGCGCCGGCGAGCCTTCCGCTGGCCTCACTTGTCCTACATGCCGCGGCAGCCCCAGCTTGCAGCGCTTCACGCAGGCGCACAGCTGGCTGCGCAAGCCCAGCGTGTGCGAGCCCGGCATGTACGCAAGCACGGCGTGTGTAAGCATGGCATGCGCGCAAGCCCAGCGAGCGCAAGCATGGCGTGCACGCAAGCCCAGCAAGCGCAAGCACGGCTGATGGCACAAGGCTGTATCCTAACCCTACACCCTGCGCAGGCGGCTCGCGCGCTTTGCGTACTACCTGCTGGGCGTGCTGCTGGGCGTGGGCGCGGCCGGCACGCCGACGCCCGCCCCGCGTGCGCCCCGGGCGCTGCCCCCTGGCGCCCGCCCCTGCGCGGCCAGTGTCCGCCCTCGCAGGGGCCCTTTTCACCCCTTCAGAACGGCCCTCCGGCGGCGGAGTGCCTGTGATCGAAGCAGCGTTTGGCTGCTCGGCAGCAGCCACACGCAGTAGCTCGATCCGGCCCGGCACCGCGCGCTTGTGCCTGGCCTGGCTTAGCATCTGCGCTGTGCTGGCGACCGCTCGCATCGCTCCAGCTGTGGTCGTTCCGGGCGCGCAGTGCCCCCGGCGAGCGCGGCGGAGCTGCCGCCGGGCGAGGCCGCGCGCGTGTGGGCGGGCCTGGAGCGCGCCGATGCCGACCCGCTCGTGGTGGATCTCAGCCTGCGCGCGCTC
>JAABUV010004938.1_pt1 | contig 15518 bp, 15 predicted proteins | sample 5559971 | NCBI WGS metagenome assembly JAABUV01 (sample SAMN10711881, study PRJNA513362) | rock metagenome | isolation source: Antarctica rocks | place: Antarctica: Victoria Land, Knobhead nord | collected 2015-12-19
GTCCGGGTGCAGGTCGGGGACCAGCCCGGCGTGAAACCAGGTGCCCAGGCTCAGCGACCACAGCCGGGCGGCGTGACCCTGCACCAGGATCGAGGCCGCGACCCGCCCGTCCCCGACATCCAGGCGCGCCCGGACCCGCCCCGCCAAACCGGCCAGTGCGACCGGGTCGGTGTCGAGGGCACGGACCGGGCGCCACCCGGGCTCGGCCACCGGGCCCGTCGAGACCGCAAAGTACGGGCCGAACTCCGCCACCCGACCCAGCGTGTCGGCGGGCAGCCCGACCAGGGACACCCCGCCGACGGTGCTCGGATCGCTCACCCCCCAAGCCTAGAACCGACGGCGTCCGCGTCGGTCGGGGCAGGACAAAGCCCCGTGGTGCCCAACTGACCGGGGGGAGGGTCAGCCAGAGGTCACGTTAACCCACGGGGCGATACCCCCGTCGGACGTCGTGTGAGCGACCCTGATCAAGCCGCGCCGTTGACCTCCGCGCAGGTACAGGCGTGGTTGGGGTCCCCGCGTTTCGCCCGTTACACCGGCGCCGCTGGCGGCGATGAGCCAGTGGCGTTGCGGTTGTATCAGTGGAATGCCCAGATGGCGGCGGCCGCCCTGGTCGACGTCGGGCACTTCGAGGTGGCGCTGCGTAATGCCTACGACGGGCAGCTCAATGCCCGGTTTGTTCCCGCAGTGGGCCGTTGATCCGTCCTCGCCGCTGTTTCATCAGGTGCAGGGCCGTGGTCCCACGCGGGATGAGCAGCGGCGGATGAACCAACGCTCCCGTGACGAGCTGGAACGAGCCCGGCGCGGCCTGGGATCACGTCCCTCGCATGGTCAGGTCGTGGCGAGTGTGAGTTTCGGATTCTGGGCGCAGATGACCCATCGGCAGCGCACACCCATTTTCTGGGCACCGATGATCCGGGCGGCGTTCTGGAGGCAGGACGGACAGTTTGGGGATACCTTCGCCCGCCCGACCACCACCCCGATGCTGCTGGACCGGGCGGTGGTCTTCGATGTGTCCGCGATCGACACCGCCGAGCTCACCCTGGGGCCCGATCGGCCCATCAAGCCGACAGGCCATGGCCAGAACGAGGCCCCCGACACAGTGGGTTCTCTCGAAGAAGCAGGACGCCCCCAATTTGGTGTTCCGATTGAATCCCGTCTGTCAGTCCCGGTGCAAAAGTCGACGGCGCAGCGGGGATGGCGCAGGCACCCATAGAACCGGCCAGCTGCTCAGGGTGCGGCATCACGTGGTCGCCGGTGCCCAGGACTACTGGATCGACACCGAGCAGGCCAGGGACACCGCCGCGGCCATCGGGGGCGCCCGGTTCACCGTGCTCGCGGGGGTGGGGCACTATCCGATGGAGGAAATCGCCGACTTCGGGGCGCAGATGGTCGGCTGGCTGCGGGAGCTCTCAGGCGTCGTCGGACAGCCCGATCGCAGCGGTCCATAGCTGGTTGAGCGTCTGGACCACGACCTCCTCGTCGTGTTCCTCGCCCATGACGAGCCAGAAGTAGACCGATGAGTTCACCATGCTGACCAGCGCGCTGGCGGCGCTGTGCACATCGGCGAGGTCGGGGCTGGCCCTCCCCTCGCGCACCAGCCGACGGATGCTCTTCTCGACCCGGGCAACCGCTCGGGCGCGCACGGCGAGCCGTAGCACCCGGATCTCCTCGTCGATCGTGGCGACCTGCTCGAACAGTGCCATTATCGCGGTGTTCTGCCGGTACACATTCACGAACTGGCGGTTTGCCAGATCGATGCGCTCGTGCTGGCTGAGCGACTTGTCCGCGGAAGGCATCGCGCCGGCGGCGTAAACACGCTCGAGGGCGTTCTGCATGACCACCCGGAAGACATCGGTCTTCGACCGGAAGTAGGTGTAGAAACTGCCGTGCGAACACCCGGCCTCGGCGGCGATGTCCGCCACCCGGGCGTTCAGGTACCCGTCACGCACGAAAACCCGCTGGGCGGCGGCCAGGAGCTGGGCCTGGGTACGTCGAGCACGCTCGGAGGGCTCCGGCTGCATCTCGACCACCTCTGTCATGGATACCTTTTTCGTGACCATCGCAGCTCGCTCCTCGTGTTCGTCTCTGAGCCAAGCGCTCCCGAGACGAACGATACCGAATCGCGACCGAGGCCTTGACTTTGATGTCAACGTCATTCTACCGTGATGAACATCACCCAATGACCCCGAACTCAGCGAGGTAGCAGCGTGCCCGACCCAGAGCTTCCGAGGTTGATGCGGTTGTTCCGCCCGCGCGCCGTGGCGCTGGTCGGGGTGTCCGGACGCGCCGACAGCATCCTGGCCCGGCCCTTGCGCTACCTGCGCGAACACGGGTTCACCGGGGATGTCTACCCGGTCAACCCGCGCTACGCCGAGCTGGACGGCCGGCCCTGCTATGCCTCGCTCGCCGAGCTGCCGGCCTCGGTCGATCTGGTCCTCGTCATGGTTCCCGCCGCGCAGGCGCCCGAGGTCGTCCGAGCGGCGGGGCTGGCCGGTGCGGCCGTAGCGATCGTCTTCGCGTCGGGGTTTGCCGAGACGGGTGCGGAAGGGGCTGCCTTGCAGCGGGAGCTGCAGGAGGCGGCGCGGACAAGCGGGGTCCGCGTGCTGGGACCCAACTGTCAGGGACTGCTGCACGCATCGAACGGGCTGACCGCAACCTTCACCGCCGCCGCCGACCGCACGATGCCGCCGCCGAGCGGTGTCGCCTACGTCGGGCAGAGCGGTGCCGTCGGGGGCTCGATCCTCGACCTGGCGGCCGAGATGGGGCTGGGTCTGTCGGCTTGGGTGAGTACCGGGAACCAGGCCGACCTCGATGTCGCCGAGGTCGCCTCCGTGCTGGTCGCGGACCCGGACATCACGGTGCTCATGCTCTACATCGAGTCGGTGGGTGACGGTGCCGCCTACCGGGCGGTGGCCGAGCGAGCGCAGATCTCGGGCAAGCGCCTCGTGGTGCTGCGGGCCGGGCGCTCCCAGGCCGGGCGCCGGGCGGTCGCCTCGCACACCGGTGCGATGCTCGCCGATGACACCGCTTTCCTGCTGACCTCCCGGCGGTACGGGGTCCTGGTCGTCGAGGACGTCGACGACCTGCTCGCAGTCGCCGCGACGTTGAGCTCCAGCCCGCCACCCCGGGGACGCCGCATCGCGGTCGTCACCACCTCCGGCGGCGCCGGTGGGCTGGCAGCCGACCGGTTGGCCGACCACGAGCTGGCCATGCCCGAGCTCTCCGCAGCGACACAGGCGGCCCTGGCGCCACACATTCCGGCCTTCGGCGCGCTGGCGAACCCGGTCGACGTCACCGCGCAGCTGTTCAACCAGGGCGAGCACGCCTTCGGGGACGTCTGCCGGATCGTCGCGGAGGACCGGTGCATCGACGCGGTGGTCGTGCTGTTGACGATGGTCACCGGTGACTCGGCTGCAGCGCTGGCCGAGGATCTCGTCAAGACCATTACGACCCTCGGCAAGCCGCTCCTGGTGGTGTGGCTTGCCGGCAAGCAGCTGACCGACGCGGGACGCCGGATCTTCCAGGACGCCGGCGTCCCCGTCTTCGGCTCCATCGCCGGAGTTGCCCGGGTGCTGGCTGCCATCGCACCACCGCTCGGTGACCCCGTCCGGGGCGGCAGCCACGCAGTGGTCTCGCCGCCGCAGGACCCGGCTCTCGTCCAGCGGCTGTGTTCCCTCGCGGGGGTGCACCAGCGGAGTGTGGACCTGGGCGCGGCGATCATCGACGCCGTCGGCATCGCGCAGCCCCCTGCCGAGCTGGTGCACAGCGCCGCGGAAGCCGCCACGGCTGCGGGTCGGCTCGGGGTGACCGCCATGAAGGTGCAGGCGGCGGGCTTGGCGCACAAGTCCGACATCGGCGGCGTCACCCTGGGGGTGCCACCAGAAGATGCCGCGGCCGCCTACCGGCGTCTCATGCAGACGGCCGGCGGCCGCGACCTGGCCGAGGTGCAGGGTGTCCAGCTGCAGCAGATGGCCGCGCCCGGGCTCGAGCTGATCATCGGCGCCATCCGCGGACGAGACGGCTTTCCCGGCGTGGTCACCGTCGGTCTCGGTGGGGTGACCACCGAGATCTACCGCGATGTCGCGGCGGCACTCGCCCCGGTGAGCGCGGTAGAGGCGCGGGCGATGCTCCGGGAGCTGCGTGCCTGGCCGCTGCTGGCGGGATTCCGTGGCGCCGCACCGGCCGACGTCGAGGCCGTCGTCGCCGCGATCGTCGCGCTCGGCGGAGCCATCGCAGCGCTCGATGACCAGATTGCGGAGATCGAGATCAATCCCCTCATCGTCGCCTCGGGGAAAGGGGGCGCGGTAGCGGTCGACGTACTCGCGCGCTAACGGGACGTCGGGCAGTCAGACCCGGCAAGGCCGGCAGGAACTCGCGAAAGGTGGACAGCACCATGGGACAGATCCAGCTCGACAAGCACGACGGAGTCGCGGTGATCACCGTCGACTCGGTAGAGGTGAAGAACGGGCTCACCCCGGAGATGGGCCTGCAGCTGTCGTCGCTGTGCGAGGAGATCGACGCCGACTCCTCGGTCGGTGCGGCGGTCGTCCGTGGAGCGGGCGGGACCTTCTGCTCCGGGGCCGACCGGCGACGCTGGCAACCCAGCTCCGACCAGGCCGAGGACGCGACGTTCAAGGAGTCGGGAGCGGTGTATGCCGCCTTCACCCGGGTGGGTGCCCTGCAGGTGCCGAGCATCGCGGCTGTCCGGGGTGCGGCGGTCGGTGCCGGAATCAACCTGATGCTGGCGACCGACTTGCGGATCGTGGCCGCCAACGCGCGCATCATGGCCGGCTTCCTGCGCATCGGGCTGCACCCCGGCGGCGGCTTCTTCACCATCGCGGGGCGCAGCGCCGGGCGCGAGGCGACCAGCGCAATGGGGTTGTTCAGCGAGGAGATCGATGGCGAGCGGGCCGCGGAGATCGGCCTGGCCTGGCAGGCGGTACCCGACGCTGAGGTCGAGGACCACGCCATCGAGCTGGCCTCCCGGCCGGCCAAGGACCCCGAGCTAGCCCGAGCCGCCGTCCGCTCCTTCCGCACCGAGCTGGACCGTCCCGGCATGGGGTGGGATGCCGCCCTGCACTTCGAACGGGCCACCCAGATGTGGTCGCAGCGACGGCGCAACGCCTCCTGATCACCCCCGGTAGAAACCACTGATCCAGAAGGAGATCTCATGTCCCGACTCAGCCTGGCCGCCGCTCTCGGCGCCTTGGTGCTGGTGTGCACCGGCTGTAGCGGCGGCTCCGGTAGCCCGAACAACGCCGGCGCCACCCGCCCGGCCACGACGACCGACTGTCCGCCGCTCGGCACCGACCTCGACAAGAACGCCACCTTCACGTGGATGTACAGCGTGGACGCCACCAGCTTCGACAAAGACAAGATCACGTCGAACAACAGCCAGATGTACCTTTACCCGATCTACGACAGCCTGGTGCACATCGACGCCGCGGGCACTCCGCAGCCGATGCTGGCGAAGTCGTGGAAGCTGCTCGATGACGGCAAGACGCTGGAGATGTCGCTCATCGACAACTGGAAGTACCACGACGGTGTCCCGTTCGACGCCGCCTCGGTGAAGGCCAACATCGAGCGAGCCAAGACGCTCCCCCAGTCCTTCAACAAGAACCCACTCAAGAGCGTGCTGTCCATCGACGTGGTGGATGCCCACACCGTGCGCTTCCACACCGACGGTGGCGCCGGCTCGCTGGTCGGGGTGCTGGGTGGGTCGCCGGGCATGATGATGAGCCCCGCGGCGTTCAACAAGCCCGGTGAGGACGTCAAACCTACCGGTGGCTCCGGCGCCTTCCGGCTGACGAACTACGTGCCCGGCAGCCGAGTGGAGTACACCCCGGTCGACAACTACTGGGATCCGAAGGCGCTGAACATCGGCAAGCTGGTCTTCACCATCTCCGGTGACGACAACGCGCGGCTGAACGCCGTGCAGACCGGCGCCGCCGACGTGACCTTCCTCCGGGCGAGCATGTACCAGCCGGCCAAGCAGGGCGGCCTGACGGTCTGTGAGGCGCCGAGCCTGTCCAGCTACAGCCTCAACCTGAACACCTCCCGGTCGGAATTCGGCAAGCAGAAGGTGCGTCAGGCCATCGACTACGCCCTCGACCGCACGGCCGTCGCCCAGGTGACCGAGGGCTTCTGCACCCCCACGGTGCAGATGTTCCCGAGCACGTACTTCGCGTCGAACCCGGACATCAAGCCGGAGCGTTACGGCCACGATGCGGCCAAGGCCAAGCAGCTGCTCGCCGACGCCGGCCTGCCGAACGGCTTCTCCTTCAACCTCGAGGTCATCAACCTGAGCCTCTACCAGCAGATCGCCGAGGTGATGCAGGCGAACTTGGCCGAGGTCGGGATCAAGATGTCCATCACCCCGGTGGACATCTCCAGACTGGCCGAGGACTTCTCGGTGAAGAAGTCCGCCGACGCCATCTTCTTCGAGCAGAAGGCCGAGTCGGACCCGAGCACCCTGACGGCGGAGTACTACCTCGCCAGCGGCTTCAACAACCCCGGCGGCCTGACGACCGACCAGATCACCCAGCTGCAGGCGGAGACCCGCAAGGGCGCAATGGCCGCAGAACGGTCCCCGGCCTTCGGGAAGCTGTTCACGGCCGTGACCGACCAGGCCGGGCCGAACATCCCGGTGTGCAGCCTGACCACCCCGTTCGCGATGGACAAGAAGGCCCGAGGGGTGGAGATCTACACCGATGCCTCCCGGCAGTTCCGCGGCGTGGGCATCGCTCGCAACCCGAACTAGGGAGCACCGGGCTCCGGGGCCACCGCCCCGGGGCCCGGTACCCGCCCCGACTCCTGGAGGTGAACATGCTCGGTACGTTCGTACGGCGGCTGCTGGTCAGCATCCCGCTGCTGGGAGTCGTCAGCTTCCTGGTCTTCAGCCTCATCCTGCTGGTGCCCGGCGACCCGGCCGTGGCCCTGGCCGGGCAGAACCCCGACCCGGCGCAGATCGAAGCGGTGCGTGAGCGGCTCGGCCTCAACGATCCGTTTCTGGTGCAATACTGGCACTGGCTGAGCGGCGTCCTGCACGGCGACTTCGGCAACTCGCTGTTCACCAGCCAGACCGTCTGGTCCTCCATCACGGCCAGGCTCCCGACGACGCTGTCGCTGGCGTTGCTCGCGCTCGTCCTAGCTGCGGTGCTCGGCCTGACGGTCGGCACATTGGCCGGCCTGCACCCGGGCACCTGGATCGACCGGGTCGCCACCGTGGGGGCCAGCTTCGGCGTCGCGGTTCCGTATTTCTGGGTCGGGATGATCCTGGTGCTGGTCTTCGCGATCGACCGCAGCGTGCTTCCCGCCGTCGGTTACGTTCAGCTCACCGAGGACCCGGTCGGCTGGTTGCGACACCTCATCCTGCCGGCCAGCGCCCTGGCCCTCGCCCCCGCGGCGGTGATCGCCCGGCAGACGCGGGCCTCGCTGGCCACGGTGATGAGCGAGGACTACGTGCGCACCGCCCGGGCCAAGGGACTCAACCCCCGGATGGTGGTGGGCAAGCACGCCCTGAAGAACGCGGCGCTGCCCGTCGTCACCGTCTTCGGGATCGAGGCGAACCGGCTGATCGGTGGCACGGTCGTCATCGAGCAGCTGTTCTCCTTGCCCGGCATCGGGCAGCTGGCCTACCAGTCGGTGTTCGCCCGCGACTTCCCGGTGGTACAGGGGGTCCTGCTCGTCGCGGCCGCGCTGGTGCTGCTGATCAACATCCTCGTCGACACCTCCTACGGCTACTTCAATCCGAAGGTGAGGCAATCATGACCACCGTGCGAGAGCCGGCGCTCGCCGCCGCGCAACCCGTGCGCGCCCCGCGTACCCGGCTGCCCGGGCTGCGCCGGTTCGTCCGACGCTATCGCGCCAACCGGCTTGCGGTGATCGCGCTGGTCGTGCTGATCGTGCTGACCGTGGCGGCGTTGGCGGCGCCGTTGATCGCCCCGTACCAGCCGGAGGCCATCGACGTCGCCAGCCGGCTCTCCGGCCTGACGCCGCGGCACTGGCTGGGCTCCGACTCCTTGGGCCGCGACACCTTCAGCCGGATCCTCTACGGTGGCCGCGTCTCGCTGCTCGCCGCCGCGCTCGCCGTGGGCATCGCCTCGGTCATCGGGATTCCGCTCGGCTTGGTCGCCGGGTACTTCGGCAGACGGATCGACTGGCTGCTCGGCCGGGCGGCCGACATCGTGATGACCTTTCCGGCCATCATCCTGGCCATCGCCATCATCGCCGCCACCGGGCCGGGCCTCACCCACGCGATGACCGCGTTGGGCGTGGTCTACGCCCCCCGGCTGTTCCGCGTCGTCCGCAGCGCAACGCTTGCGGTGCGAGCGGAGACCTACGTGACGGCGTCGGTGAGCATCGGCACCCCGACGCACAGCATCATCGCCCGGCGGGTGCTGCCCAACATCCTCTCGCCGCTGCTCGTGCAGCTGTCCCTGCTGTTCGCGGCGGCCCTGCTCGCCGAGGCCGCGCTCAGCCTGCTGGGCCTCGGCGTGGTGCCGCCCACGCCGAGCTGGGGCAACCTGCTCGGCCGCGGCTTTCAGGAAATCCGCAGCACCCCGATGCTCGTGTGGTGGCCCGGTCTGGCCATCGCCATCGCCACCCTGTGCTTCAACCTGATCGGGGACGGCTTGCGCGACTCCCTCGGTCGCGAGACCAGGAAGGGGGACTAGCACATGCGAGACGACGCTATGCGAGATGACAGCACCTCCCAGGCCGGCCCGGCGGTGTCGGGGGCCACGCTCGCTCCCGCGGAGGGCCTGCTGCGGGTGGAAGAGCTGCGGGTCGACTTCGCCACCGAGCGCGGCTGGGTCAACGTCGTCGACGACGTGAGCTTCTCGGTCGGTACCCGCGAGGTCGTGGGACTGGTCGGCGAGTCCGGCTCCGGCAAGACGGTGACGGGCTTGTCGATCCTCGGCCTGGTGCCGAATCCACCGGGCCGGGTTTCCGGTGGGCACGTGTGGTTCGGCGGCCGCGACCTGGTTGGTCTGCGTGAACGGGACCTCCGCGACGTCCGCGGTAACGACATCGCGATGATCTTCCAGGAGCCGATGACGAGCCTGAACCCGGCGTTCACGGTGGGTGACCAGATCGCGGAGACCGTGCGGCGCCATCGGGGCGGCAGCCGCAAGGCCACGCTCGCCCGGGCCACCGAAGTGCTCGACCTCGTGGGCATCCCCAAGGCGGCCAGCCGGGTGCGCGCCTACCCGCACGAGTTCTCCGGTGGCATGCGACAACGCGTGATGATCGCCATGGCGCTGTGCTGTGACCCGAAGCTGGTGATCGCGGACGAACCGACCACCGCGCTGGACGTGACGATCCAGGCGCAGATCCTGGAGCTGCTGGCGGTGATGCGGGACGAGGTCGGCACCAGCGTGCTGTTTATCACCCACGACCTCGGCGTGGTCGCCGAGGTCTGCGACCGGGTGGTCGTGATGTACGCCGGGCAGGTCGTCGAGCACGGTGACGCCGGACCACTCTTCGCCGAGCCACAACATCCCTACACCGCCGGCCTGCTGTCGGCGATGCCCCAGCTCGGCCCGCGCACCGGGCGGTTGGCGTCGATCCCGGGCCGCACCCCGGAGCCGTGGGCCATGCCGCCGGGCTGCCGGTTCCAACCGCGCTGCGGCTTCGCCGAGGACCGGTGCGCGCAGCCGATCCCGCTCATTGAGACCGGGCCTGGCCGCGACGCCCGCTGCATCCGGGTCGCCGAGCTCACCCTCAGCCGCGCGGTGACCCCAGGCGATGCCCAGTGAACCCAGGAGACCTAGTGAACTCGGCAGACGCAGTGAACCCAGGTGACGCAGTCCCGCTGCTCGACGTGCGCGACCTGCGGGTGTCCTTCGGCAGCCGCGGGCACTTCGGCCGTGGAGGCGTGCTGCGGGCCGTCAACGACGTGAGCCTGCAGATCGCCGCTGGCGAGACGCTCGGACTGGTCGGCGAGTCCGGCTCCGGGAAGTCCACCACCGGCAACGCGATCCTCAAGCTGGTGCCGATCGAGTCCGGTTCGATCAGCGTCGAGGGCCAGGACATCGCCAACGTCAGGGGCACGGCCCTGCGGCACCTGCGCGGCCGGATGCAGATGGTGTTCCAGGATCCGTACTCCTCCCTCGACCCGTCGGCGACCGTTGGTTCGAGCATCGCCGAACCCCTGCGGGTTCATCAGCGGATGTCCGGCCGGAAGTCGGCCGAGCGGGTGGCCGAGCTGCTCGAGCTGGTCGGGCTGCCCCCGGGCAACGCGAGCCGTTACCCCTACGAGTTCTCCGGCGGCCAGCGCCAGCGCGTCGCGATAGCCCGGGCACTGGCGCTGAACCCGAGCCTGATCATCTGCGACGAGGCCGTCTCGGCGCTCGACGTGTCGACCCAGAACCAGGTGATCAACCTGCTGGAAGACCTGCGCGAGCGGTTGACGCTGTCCTACCTGTTCATCGCGCACGACCTCGCCGTGGTGCGCCACATCTCGCACCGGGTGGCGGTGATGTACCTCGGCCACATCGTCGAGCAGGGACCCAGCGAGCGGGTCTACACCCAACCCGCACACCCCTACACCAAGGCGCTGCTCGCGGCCATTCCCGTCCCTGACCCGGACCGGCCACACCAGCATCGGCTGTTGGTGCGCGGCGACCTGCCGGACCCGTCTAACCCGCCTCCCGGGTGCCCGTTCAACACACGCTGCGCGTACGCCATGGACGTGTGCCGCGAGTCCATGCCGGCGATGACGGCGGTGGACGGCGGCGGTGCCGTGGCATGCCACCTGCAGACCGCCGGCCCGACGCTGTCCGGCCAGCCGTTGGACGACCTGCCCGCTGAACGGAAGGTCTCATGACTGACACCGCCCAGGCACCTGCCACCGGGCCGTTCGTAGGCATCACCGTCGTCGAGCTGGGACAGTTCGTGGTGGCGCCGTTCTGTGGCCAGCTGATGGCCGATGGGGGCGCACGGGTCATCAAGGTCGAACCGCCGACCGGCGACTCCTACCGCACCGCGCAGCAGATTGCCCCGATGGAGAGCCGCCAGTTCCTCATCAAGAACCGCGGCAAGGAGAGCATCGCCGTCAGCCTCGGGCACCCCGACGCCGCCCCTGTGCTGCGCGGTCTGCTCGAGGCCGCCGATGTCGTGCTCGTCAACCTCAGCCCGGCCGCCATCGCGCGGCGCGGCCTGGACTACGACAGCGTGGCCCGGATCAACCCCCGGATCGTGTACGGCGCGGCCACGGCGTACGGGCAGGTCGGTCCGGAGGCGCCGTTGCCCGGGATGGACATCGTGGTGCAGGCCCGCTCCGGCATCATGAGTTCGCTCGCGGCGGAGAGCGACGGGCTGCCGCACCACAGCGAGGTGCAGGTTGCCGACTACAGCAGCGCCCTGCTGCTCTTCGGTGCGGTGGCCGCCGCGCTGTACCACCGTGAGCGGACCGGGCAGGGGCAGCGGGTGGACGTCTCCCTGCTCGGCTCGGCCCTCACCCTGCAGAACAACTCGCTGGCCCACGTCTACGGAGCCGACGACTGGCGGCACGACTTCGTCAGCACCCAGCTGCCGGTGTTGCGCGCCGAAGGCGCCGGGCATGCCCGGATCGAGCAGGTACGCCGTCAGCTTCGCCCCGATGCGGCGGCACTCACCGCGCACTACCGCGTCTTCCGCACCGCCGACGGCGGCGTGGCGCTGGGGGCGGGCAGCCCGCACGCCCGGCGACGCCTCATCGCGGAGACGGGTGTCGACGGTGACTTGGCCGACACCGATCCGGACGCCTTCGGCACGCAGCTGGCCGCCGTCCTGATCGAGCGGACCACGCAGGAGTGGGTGGAGCGGATGCACGCGGCCGACGTTCCGGTGGCCGCCGTACGCCACATCGAGGAGCTGTTCTTCGACGAGCACATCCGGGCCGAGGGATTCATGGCCGACTACGACCACCCGACCGTCGGCCGCTACCGCGGTCTCGGTGTGCCGTTCCGGATGAGCGCCACCCCCTTGTCCGGGCGGGGCCGCGGTTCTCCCGTCTTCGCCCACCACACGGAACAGATTCTCGCCGAGCTCGGCTTCGACGCGCCCGCCAGGGACGCGCTCGCCGATTCCGGTGCCGTCGTCCGGGCGGCCGCCCCCGAGGCCGGTCGCCTTCCCACCGATAACCCCAGGAGGAACGTCTAATGGAGTTCACCCCCACGATCCTGAGCACTGCCGAGGAGGAGCTGCGGGCTGACGTCCGCGAGTTTCTTGCGGCCGAGCTGGAACCGGGCTACCGCCCGAGCCTGGGCATGAATGCCCGCTTCGACCCCGAGTTCTCCCGCAAGCTGGCCCGGCGCGGCTGGGTCGGCATGGCGATCCCGCCGGAGTACGGCGGACACGGCCGCAGCACGGTCGACCGGTTCATCGTCACCGACGAGCTGCTGTCCGCGGGGGCGCCGATCAACGCCCACTTCGTGGCCGACCGGCAGACCGGTCCCACCCTGCTGCGGTTCGGCACCGAGGAACAGCGCCAGCGGTTCCTGCCCTCGATCAGCGCCGGGGAGTGCTGGTTCTCGCTCGGCATGAGCGAGCCCGACTCCGGCTCCGACCTCGCCTCCGTACGCTCCAAGGCCACCAAGGTCGTCGGCGGTTGGACGCTCAACGGCACCAAGATCTGGACCAGCGGTGCGCACCACAACCACTACTTCGCCGTGCTGTGCCGAACTTCGCCGCCGAGCGAGGACCGCCATGCCGGGCTGAGCCAACTGATCGTGGACCTGTCCGCGCCGGGCGTGAAGATCTCGCCGATCCCCTTCATCGACGGGTCGCACGGCTTCAACGAGGTCGTCCTGGACAACGTCTTCGTGCCCGAGGACATGGTGCTCGGCAAGGTCGGCGACGGCTGGCGGCAGGTCACCTCAGAGCTCGCCTACGAGCGTTCCGGGCCGGACCGCTATCTGAGCACCTTCAACGTGCTGCGCCAGTTCGTCGCCAGCCAGGTCGGCAGCCCGCCGACCGACGAGCAGGCGCGGGTCGTCGGACGGCTCACCGCCTGGTTCTGGGCGATCCGGCAGATGTCGCTGGCCGTGGCGCGCTCGCTTGATGCGGGCGAGGCACCCGCCGTGGAGGCGGCGCTGGTCAAGGATCTCGGCACCAAGTTCGAGCAGGAGGTGATCGAGGTGCTGCGTGCCGCAGTCGAGGCAGAGATCGACCCGGCGGGCCGCACGCTGTTCGAACAGCTGCTGGCCGAGGCGGTGCTCACCGGGCCGTCGTTCACGTTACGGGGCGGCACCACCGAGGTGCTGCGCTCGGTCGCGTCGAAGGGCTTGGGCCGATGAGCGAGGAACGCGAGATGCTGGTGGGTGCCGTGTCGCAGCTGATGGGGGACCTGTGCACCCCCGAGGACGTGCGCGGCGCCGAGCGGACGGGCTGGGCACCGAGCCTGTGGGCGGCGCTGTGCGAATCCGGCTTCGCTGCCGTCGGCGTGGCCGAGGCAGCCGGTGGGTCCGGCGGTGATGTCGCCGACGCCTGCGCGCTGCTCGAGGTCGCCGGTGCCTACGCCGCGCCGGTGCCGCTGGCCGAGACTGGAATGCTGGGCGGCTGGGCGCTGGCGTCGGCCGGGTTGCCGCTGCCCGCCGGCGCTGTCACCGTCGCGCCGGGTCACCGTGACGACGAGGTCCGTCTCGAGCGTCGGTCCGGGACATGGCGGCTGCGGTGCCGGGTTCACCGGGTCCCGTGGGCCTCGGAGAGCGACGTGGTCGTGGTGCTCGCCCGGCTCGATGGCCGCTCGGACGGCCCCGTGCACGTCGTCGCCCTGCCCCGTGGGTCGTTCGAGACCCAGCCCGGGCACAACCTGGCGGGGGAGCCGCGCGAGATGGTGACCTTCGACGGTGCCGTCGGCGAAGATTCGGTCGCCGCCGCGCCCGAGGGCCTCGACGAGCAGGCGATGAGCCTGCGCGGCGCACTGAGCCGGTGCGCGCTGCTGTGTGGGGCGATGGGCCGGATCTTCACCCTGACCGGCCGCTACACCCATGAGCGCCAGCAGTTCGGCCGACCCATCGCCCGCTTCCAAGCCGTGCAGCACCACCTGGTGCGGATCGCCGAGCAGACCCAAGCGGCCCGCACGGCCACGACCGCGGCAGCGCACAACAGCGTCGCCCGGCTGGACCTCTTCGACATCGCGGCGGCGAAGACGGTGGCCGGTGATGCGGCCGTGATCGTGGCGGCGGCGGCCCACCAGGCGCACGGGGCGATGGGCATGACGCGGGAGTACGAGCTCGCCCAGCTCACCCGCAGACTGTGGTCCTGGCGCGACGAGTACCACAACGAGGCGTACTGGAGCCGGCTGCTCGGACAGCAGGTGATCGCGCAAGGTGCCGACGCGCTGTGGCCGCGCATCTCCACCGGGCGCGTCGCATGAGCGAGCGAAGCGACGTGGGGGGTGTGCCGGTGAGTGCCGGCGGGACGCTGGACCAGGCAACGGACAACGGCCTGCGCGTCGAGGTCCTCGACCGGGTTGCCCACGTCGTGCTGGACCGTCCGGACCGTCTCAACGCGTTGAGCACCGGACTGATTGCCGACCTGGTGGCGACGTTCGACCGGTTCGAGCACGACGACGAGGTGTGGGCCGTGTTGCTCACCGGTGCCGGGGACCGGGCGTTCTGCGCCGGCGTCGACCTGAAGGAGATGCGCGAGTCCGGCCGCGTGGAACCGCTGACGATGCCGATGCGGGGCACCCAACGCAACGTCTTCGAGGCGATCCTGGAATGCGGCAAGCCGGTCGTCGCCGCACTCAACGGCGTTGCGGCCGGCGGCGGTTGCGAGATCGCGCTCGCTTGCGACGTGCGGTTCGCCGCGGAGGACGCCCGCATCGGGCTGCCGGAGGCCAAGCGGGGCATGGGGGCGAACTTCGGCTGCCACCTCCTGCCGCGGTTAATCCCGCGGGGCATCGCCTTCGAGCTGCTCTACTCCGGTGAGCTGATCACCGCGCAGGAGGCGCACCGCTGGGGTCTGGTCAACCGAGTGGTGCCGGCAGCATCGCTGCGCCGGGAGGCGACGGCGTTCTGCCAGCAGATCGTGGCCAACGCACCGCTGACCGTGCGCCGGTACAAGGCGATGATCGGCAGGGGGGGCGAGCTACCGCTCGCGTCGGCGCTGCGTCTCGCGGTCGGGCCCAACCCCTACCGCAGTGAGGACCGCCTCGAGGGCGTCGCCGCATTTCTGGAGAAGCGTCCGCCGGTATGGAAGGCCCGGTGAGCGGTGATGGCCGACCGGGCAGCGGTGCAGCAGTCGGGACGCCCGCTGGCGGCCTGCATGATGCAGGCCGTGGCGGTGGCCACGGCGACCGTCGTCCCGGTCTTCCTCACCGGTGCCCTCGCCGTCCAGCTCAGCACGGACCTGGCCTTCCCGTTGGCCTCGCTCGGGCTGGCGCCGGCGGCCTTCTTCGGCGCGGCGGCGGTCTGTTCGCCGATCGCCGGCTACCTCACCGAGCGGATCGGGCCCGGTCGCTCGATGCGGATCGCGGTGTGCACCGTCGCCACGGTGCTGGTGGTCACCGCGGTCGTGGCCCACTCGCT
>JAABUV010004942.1_pt1 | contig 15509 bp, 11 predicted proteins | sample 5559971 | NCBI WGS metagenome assembly JAABUV01 (sample SAMN10711881, study PRJNA513362) | rock metagenome | isolation source: Antarctica rocks | place: Antarctica: Victoria Land, Knobhead nord | collected 2015-12-19
AGAAGATTACTCATCAATCTGTCTCACTCACACAGCTCAAGAAAGATAATCAAGCATCTCTTATGCTGATTAAGAATGCTCATATTCACGAAAGATCGAAGCACATTGACATCACTTATCATCACATTCGAAATCTGCACAAGAAGAATCAGATTTCAGTGAACTTCGTTTCTAGTCAAGATATGATAGCAGACGAATTGATCAAGTCACTATCTCGACAGAACTTCAAGAGATTCATTGAACAACTGAGATTGAAAAGCAGTGAGAGCTGAGAAACTCGCAAGCATCGAGTGAGAGTGTTGAGAAGTGCAATGACAGACTTGTTTCTAGCAGCTTATTGTGATAGCTCTGAATTCAGTCTGAATTCAGTCAGACTTGTTTCTAGCAGCTCTCTCTAAACTAGCGTCAGAGATAAAGTCGCGTGTCGCAACTTTGTCATGCGTGACAGTATATAAATAGAGCAGCCTGTGACTTTTCTTCACAATCTAGACAGATTTCATCATATGTGATACTGTTCACTCTATTTTTTCAATAAATATATATAATAATTTGATTCAAACATTTGATACTGAGAAGAAATGACATTTCATCGAAATCATCATCTACGCGAAACTTGTCATCAAATTTATTCTTCGCTTGAAAAATTGAATTGAAGCTTTTATTCACTCGAAACATTCTTTTTCAATGACAGAAAAGATATTGATAGAAGAAAAGAGTGCTAGTGTACATAGAAAGAGAACATTATCTTGAAAATTTACAGCTCTCTTCAACAAGTTGTGAACTTCTACTGACAGACGTTATATGTAATGCATCAGATGCATTAAAGAATGCATAAAGTAAGTAGAAATTTCGTTCAATGAATGAGCAGACATTATGATTAATAGATTAATTAATTTTAGATTTTCTCATCATTTGAACTATGTAAGTTCTTGTATATTGCTAGTTGCTACACAATCAATCTCATTGTTTACAGATCTTTACAGTAAAATTTCAGTCACTTGTTCATTCTCAATACTCTGTCATCATAGTCATGATTAAACGCTATCGACTGAAATGTTTTGACCATTCATATATGCTTCATTCAACGTGACTATATGCTTTTCATTCATTTTCTTTAATTTATCTCAATCTACTTCAATTTATCTCAATTTACTTTAATTTATCTCAACTTACACAATGTTGAACTTTCTTTATTATTGAGTGAATTTCGTCTTTTCTCGGCTGTCTAAGCTTGTAAGCTCGTTCGTCTTTCAAGCTTTCTTTTTCAGAAAACTCTCTTCATATAAAATGTTGAATATATCTCAGTTGATGTAATTATTCACGTAAAAGAACTTCTTGCTTTCAGTTGATATTAGATGTGCACTTCATAGTATAGTACTCATATTGTAAAATTGTTGACACTCAAGATATTGAGACTTCTTGACAGTATTCTTCAATCACTGCTCAACTTCTATCATATCATGTAAAGCATCAAGTACTTCATTGTTTTTGAGCTTTAGCAATTCTATTAAAGCTCTTGAGTATTGCACAGATTTCTCATTGTCATCTTGACGAAGCGAATCATGAACAGTGATTATAATTTGCAACTGTTTTATCAGTCTATCATTCAAAGCTTCAACTATGTCAGATTTCTCTTGATCATTCTCAGCATACTCTTGAACATAAATGTAGTCACGTCTTTAATTCAACATTTGTTTCTGTCATGCAGAAGCACATTGAATTCACTTCAATATAAGCTTCTCAGAGTCTGTTGAGTCTTTATCTTTACATCTTCAGCATTCAATCAATGCATGAACAGAAATGAAGTAATCATTTATTCAGAAAAAGTTAATTTCTTTTCAATTCATTTAATACTTGTTTGACTTTATTTCTGATTTCTTGCGTCGAGATTCTTTTATAAAAACCGACAATTCATTCAAGAAACTCTCAATATGTATCATCTTCGCTATTTCAGAAGTAATGTATCAGAATCGAGAATTATTAAATCAGTTTCATCATTGATTTGAATTCATTTCTGACAAATCTTATTCAAGCTGCGTTAAATCAAGACTTTTAGAAGACTTTGTAATCATGACTTTTATTCTCTCATCAATCTCTGATCTGAACGTGATTAGATTATGAAGAATGATATCTTTCATTATTAACATATTGACTCATCAAGTATTGTGATGCAATATTTGCATTTGAAAGTTCTCTCGCTTATTTGTAAGATCATAATAATCTTTGATCAGAAATTTATGTACAATCTTCATGTAAGATGTGTCAAAATCATTTGCATCTTCATATCTTTAAATAAAATTCATATAATGAGAGATCACATGAAACTTGAGATAGTTAAAGTTTTCATCATGTCAAAACTGCTTAAATACTTTTTTTAAGACGTTAATTTTGTATATTGTGTTGTTCATGTAACGCAGAGACTCATCATCATGCGATTGATATTGAGTCATTATCACGAAGTTCATAAGAGCTTGAGCACAGTACAGCGCATTTGATGCTTTTCTAATCAATAGTGAAGTGACAATTGCAATAAGCTGATGCACTGTTATCTTTTGTTCAACGTCAATTCATTGCTTCATGAATAGAAAGTCGTGAAAACGTCTTAGTTCTGAATATAAAAGAACTACTCAAAATCTTTGATTTAATTGCACGTCATGTGTTGTGTCTACAATTGTTTGTGAATCACGCTTTCTTTTAAGACTGATCATTGATGTTATATTCTTGATGATCATCTCAAGTCATTGAATTAAATACATCACTGTGCTCTTCAATAACTGTTGCAAGATGTTAATTATCATGATGACGTGAATATTGACAAGTTTATGTTTTTAGACAAAGTTTTGCACTGAGTGTACTCACTTAACATTGCACTTGATATTTGCTTTAAAGCATGAATTCTTTTCTTGATGTTTAATTTGAGTCAATGTACTTTCATGTGTTTAAGCTTCTCAAATTATCTGCAGATTATTGCGTTGATTTGATGAAACATGATATATAGTGCATTGCTCTTCATTTTTGATTTTCGTAATAGTGATCTGCTTCTCATAGTTAATTATAAATTCGACGATGATAGAAAAACACTGTCAAGTATAATCATTCACACAGCGAACATGAAATTCTCTTTTAATTAATTTCTCAAGTGCTAAAGAATGAAAACGTTAGCAAGAAAAACTCTTCATTCAATCAAACAGTTTAAATTCACGTTTTAATATTATCTTCAGTGAGCAATGATATAACTCATGTTTCAGATCTTCATTTGCATGTTTAGTCGAAGAAATAAACTTTAATAGTATAACACTAGATTTATTTTGCTTTCTTTAAGTTGCTTGATTCAGATTATCAACAATAATATATACAGATCATGCGAATTTATTTTCATGATGTTGAGTTAACATGATTTTATTTGTAGTTAACAGTACTGAAACTATAGTGTTATCTTCAGAGATCAGTGCTTGCGTATCTCATCATCAGATATCAATGTGCATTTTCGTGTACATTCGATTTTCACTGACGTTGTATACTTTGATTGATGCATATTTCAGATTACTTACAAATGAATGATGTCTCAAGAGAAATTTCAAGACATTTATCATGTTTCTGTACTGAATCTTAAATATATCTGTTTCAATCTCTGAGTTCATTGATGAGATCTTCAAAGATGTTTCAAATCAACTATCATCAGATATTTCATGAGATATATTGTGTAGAATGCTTCTAAATTGATTTGCATTCTTGAAGATACAATCAGCATGATGAGTCTTCTGAAACGAGATCTTGAAGTATTAATTAATATCTTCGCTACTGACTTTCACATTCAGAAATCACTGTGCAAGAGAAAAATCTTTCTCATTTGAAAAGAAAAGTCACTCTGATTGAAAACTGTCATCTAAATATGATCATGAATCTTGCTCAAGTTTACTGTAATTCGAAATGATTCTTATGAGTCTGATATATTGTTTTAGCAATTCATTGATGCTTTGTTTCTTTGTATCATTCATCTCATCATTATTGTCTACTTTGATAAATGAGAAAGTACATAATGAATTGATAAATCTTTTGAAATCAAGTGATATTTATGCAATTGAATTTCGAAAATGCTTCTGATCATCTGAAGCTTCTACGTTTTCTTCTGTACTTTGCTCGAAGTCAGAAATGTCAGTATCATTCATCGTGATCATTTCATGTCATAAATTAGTCTGAGAGTATTTGCATGTATCTGTATACTCATTGACTGCTGAGTTCTCTTTTCTTAAATATTTCTCGAAGAACTGCATGTCATTTTGCAGCGTTGAACAGTGATTAAAGTGATATATCAGATCTCATATGATTCTCAATATTATTTCACATGCACAACAGTTTCACTTCATGCTTGAAGCTGATTTTGATGAAGTAGATTGTAGTGAGAGAGATAACAAAAAGTATTGATTGATGTATTTGACAAATTGTATCGCGCTGTCGCTATTTCTAATCAGTATTTCTGTTGATACAAGTATGTTGAACTACGAAATGTCAGAATAGCATGCAATACAAAGAATAGAATAATCAGAAATTAATGAGATCTGATATAGTAGTAGAAGCAATAACTTTTGTTTTACTTCTGATTAAGCAATTTGTTCTTTTTTACTCGAAGCTTTCTGATGAAAGCACTTTTTTCTGAATTACAGCGAGTTTAAGATAAATTATTGTAAATTTGAAATGCTTTGCACATCTCAATATTTACATCGAAATTTGTGAGTTGAAAGCAAATTTTTCTAGATTATCATTGATTTGAGATAAATTATCGTAAATTTGAAATGCTTTGCACATTTCAATATTTATTTTGAAATTTGTGAGTTGAAAGCAAATTTTTCTAAATTATCATTGATTTGAGGTAAATTATTGTAAATTTGAAATGCTTTCACAAAATGCTCAATCAGCTAGTATATCATAGTCATAGTCTCTGCGTGTTACAAGTGTGTCGAGATTGAATAGAGTTTTCTAGTCAACAAGCTCTAGAGATTTTGACTCATGTTAAACCTCTAGCCTCAACACTTTATTCTAGCGCTTTCGATACTCAAGCAAACCTGCTTCGTTCTCTTTGTTTTGCCCTACTATAGATACAGCTCGAAATTTCCCTTTGATTTCTTCTGTATTCTTAATATTCTAGTTATAGCTATCTCTATTGATCAAACATTCTATTCAGCTACGCACTATCTCGCTGCAGTGTGATTAGATTCTAGGCACGGTTTCAACATTATATTAAGAATTTGTTTACCACATGATATTGATTTCATTATTCATTCAAGCTACTCGATGAACAACGAAACGAGTATAAAGAAATTTGTTTTACCTGATGATTAATGCAATCGAAAGACAGAACAACATCAGAGAGTCAATAGAATCAACGACAAGACTGTTTGAATTGCTAGAGAATCTATCGCTCATTAAGTATGCACAGTTCACTCGATTAAGAGAATCACGATAAAGAATCTTCGTGAATTGCTCTGAAATCAACTCATTCTCGTGAAGCAGACGAGTGAAAATAAGCTGTTCAACTCATCTCTTTCTCTCTTCGCCTTGAACCAAGCTTATGAATCAGACGAGTCAAAACAATCTGTGTCGTCAGATCAAATTAGTGAGCCTGCTACTACAAATGACATTCTCATAGTGAGTTTGCTACAATGACACTCTTCGTTAATGCAATGATCTATCTACTCTCATCGTCTTACCTATCAGTGAATCTGATTCTACGTTCACATGCAAATAGTGAGTCTGCTACAATGACAAGTCGAAAGTTGATCTCTTCAATGAGTCAGTCGACTAGTGAGTCTGCTTTAATGACACTCTTTGTTAATGCAATGATCTATCTACTTTTATCGCTCGATCTATCAGTGAATCGATCAATCTACCTCGCGTTCACATGCAACTAGTGAGTCTGCTTCAATGATCACTCTATTTCACATAGTGAGTCTGCTACAATAGACATTTGACGAGTTGATTTGAATAAATAGAAAGATTGATAGAAAGACAGACATCAAAACTCTACGTCAGTGCTATGAACTACATTACAAGTCATAGAGACATGACTTTTAAAGAGAAGAAGATAATGTTACGAGTGTGTCGAGATTGAATAGAGTTTTCTAGTCAACAAGCTCTAGAGATTTTAACTCATGTTGAACTTCTAGTCTCAACACTCTATTCTAGCGCTTTCGATACTTGAGCAAATCTGCTTTGCTCTCTTTGTTTTGTTCTACTATAGATACAGCTCGAAATTCTTCTTTGATTTCTTCTGTATTCTTAATATTCTAGTTATAGCTATCTCTATTGATCAAACATTTTATTCAGCTACGCACTATCTCGTTGCAGTGTGATTAGATTCTAGGCATGATCTCAACACTGCGCTTTGATAACTCTGTAGAATATTAGAAATCATTTTATATAGAAAGAATCTAATGTGCAGTACTCTTCAAATTGATGAAAAGATGAATACAGATAATTTGTTATCAAAGTGTGTTGTGAGTAAATTTGCTCTCACTTAACATAATTTGCAACATGAGAATGAAAGTTGATCTTTGCTTCATCTTTAACTTATCAACTCACAATTCTTTGTTCTTCTGATACTCTTTGTCATGATAAGCACTTTCACTTTATCTGTTGCAAAGCTCAGTGTGTACATCATCTGTTATCAACATGTAGTGAAATTTGTAAGTGATTCAAAATAAAGAAAATGTCACATGTACTTTTATCTTACTTTTCAACATCATGACAGTAATCATCTTACATTTTATTGTATGACTTCTAGAAATTTTCAGAACTGATGACAATGTTTGCGTATCTGCTAATCTTTCAATATGTCACGAAGATTCAAGTTGATTTCAGATACGCAAGCAGACTTCAACTATGATGAGATTTCATCGAATTAAATCAAGATGATGATCACTCAAGATCTTAACATTGACAACAACAAGTATGATGCATTAAAGATATACATCAAACAAATGTTGAGAAATGCAGAATTACTCAAAACATCACTTGATAATAAAATCAAGAAAGAAACAGTCAGAAAGATTGCAATCATTATAAATAATGAACTTTCACATTCTTTGATAGAAGATCATTAAGTAACATGAAAAGATGCATGTTTTATAAAATGAGTAAGATGAATAAATAGTAAGAAGAGAGATAAAGCAACGAGCATAAAGACAAAGAGATCTGCTCATCTGATTGAGCAAGCACAACTCAGCTCAGTTTCATCATTCATTTTATTGACGATGATTGACTTTGATCACATAAACTTGACTTTAAACAATATGATGAATAATAAGATGATTCATCATTCACAGCTTTTCATAGCGAATGAAAAGCAAAGCAATTTAACTCTGAAGAACATCAATTTCAATAACTATCAAAGACAGCTTGTTAGTGAGACAATGTTCAACTTTGAAAAGAAGAAAATTATCTATGAAGTCAAGAACTTTGAAAAAGTTGAGATCAGAAATGCAGTCAACTTTCATGCTGCATTGATAAATATGACAAAGAAGAAAATATTCTACTACATCTTTCAAGTTCAAGCTATAGAAAAACGTAAGAGAAGTGAACATGAGAATTTCGTGCAGTGTTTGAGCAGCGCAGTTGAAAGTACAAATAACTTCACTTCATTCAAGATTTCATCAGAAGATGAGAGTGAACAACTCATCACAAAGAAGTGAAAGCTTTGCAAAGAAGTTCATCTCAATGTTTTGATGATGACTCTTGAAGTTCTTAACATCATCAAGACTGTCAGTCTCAATGAGTCACTTTCTTCAACAACAGATTCTTTGACAACTAATGAGAACTTGAACATGAGAGAAGTGATGAAATACAATCAAGAGCACATTGATCTGCCTTTCATCATCAACTTCATTCATATCACTCAGACGTAAGTGTGAATGCAAAGCAATCATGTAGTAAAACATGCTAACTTCATGATATAGATTCAAAGATCTGCAGAAACAACAAGCATGCATTCAAATGAACGAGAATATATTTCTTAAAGTCTTGCAGTTTTGAAAACGCGATCTAAGCTGTACAGACATCAACAATAAGAAAATCATTAAAGATGCAGATGCAGATTGAAATATGTAAATAAAGAATATGATATGAATTCTACTACTCACACAAGCATTGAGAATATATTGATAACTTCATGTTGAGAGAATGATTCAACATGAAGAATTTCAATGCAATCAGATAAAAATGAGAAAGATAAGTCTTCTTTGCTTCTTGAAGCTACAAACAGAATAACATACTTACTTTTCTTCATTTGCAGATCATTCAAGTCATAAAATTGATAGTGATGAAGTGTTGACTTCATCTTGCTCATATGAAAGTCAGTCTCTCTTGTGAGAAGCTTGATGATAAACATCTGCTCATTGAATCTCAGAAATTTTCTCAGAATCTCAAGATGAAATGTTCATCAGACAAGTCATGATCAATGATCTGTTTTTGCGTGAAGAGCAGTTTTACAGTAATGCTAAAGTCAAATCTTGAATTGATTCTGATTTTGCTGTTTTCGATCTTGATATTGAATTGACAGAGTGAATTCGCAAAGACATTGATATCTGTGTCATGTCTTGACATCAAACTGTATGTGAATCATTGCTCTGAAAAGAACAAGCTTCTCTTAAAAGATTGCTTGCTGTTTCAAGATTGAAAGAAGATAGAAACAGATGAGAATGAGATCGACGTGACAGTGACAACTTTCATAAAAGAACAGAAACAACTTGTAGTGCTGACTGAATCAAAGTCGTACAAGATACATGTAAAGCGTGTTATTGTTAATCAAAGAGATGTTTGAAATGAAATCAACAAAAGTAAAAGAAGAATAACTCTGTATGATTTGTGAACATGTTGAGATCAAATACTAAGAAATGAATTTCACATAAAGAAGAGCAGAAATTTTAAGATCATAAGCATTTTACGAGCATTCAAACATTGCATGCACTTTGTACTGTGAATTTATTCAAACACATTTTTTGAGATCTTGTCAGATGATTTAAATCACTATGTAAAGATTCTGAAGTGTTCTGATGAATGAAAGAATGAACATATTTTAAAGTCAAGTGATTCAAAGAAAGTGCTGTTATGAGACAAATCAATGTTCAACGCATTAAAATGTAAGCATGATGTACAGATGAATGATGAACTGCAGAAAATTGCAAGAAAATTTGATAAACTTCTCACTCTTCTTATGATTCAACGTTTATCATCAATGAATTGATTTGATACTCTCTGCATGAAGCTATCTTCTCATGAGATGCAAGATGTAAACTGATTGATTATCAAGAAGTATAAAGAGATTCATGCGAAACTTGAGAACAAGATTGCAAGAAGTGTAAAAGAAGAGCTGCAAGTATGTGTTAATGACTGAATATCAGATGACAAGAAAAGATCAATGTCTATGTTCTTTTTCTTTAACTTTGTTCAGATTTCATGATAGATGAGACTGTGTATTACATTTTCATATCTTGTTGAATTGAAGACAAAGCATGATTTGATGTTTATCTGAACTGAACTTGTTTGTAATAAATGATTGACAGTTGTTGATAACTGTCTCTACGATGATAATATCAAGAAACTGTATGAATCAAGCAGCAAGTTACAGCAAGTCATGAAGATATTGAACAAATCTATAGTCATTAAAGATGATCAGAGAGAGAGAATTCTGATAATGTTCTTCTCTTCAATCATAGCAAAGATCATCTGATTGATACGTTTATTTGAATTCTCTCAATCATAATTTCTATGTTTTGCATCATACATGATGTTTTCAACTTGTTGAATGTTGAGTATATTTGTTTCTTTACTAACAACGAGCTAGTATCTTATCAAGATTCGTGAAATGAACGTTGCATTCTTTCATAATGATCTAAGTTTTGAAAATCAACAAAGCTTGATTGATAGTTTTCAAGACGTGAAAGAGAATAATTCTGATTTCAATATTCTGATTGAAACTACTGAAGTTTTAAAGACAGATTACACTCTTCATCATATATTTTGAGTGATATTGATGAAGCTCAACTATATGATCTGAATGAAACAGCAGACTTTTTTTCAAATTAATAAATATGATCAAATTATGAAGAAGACGTAAGCATATTGATTTTATACTTCAAAATTTAATGTTGAGAGACTTATTAAAAATCACCAAACGTGATGTCAGATCTTTCAAAATGATACATATGATGATAGTAAAGTAAAAGAAAGAAGTGATGAGAAGATGAGAGAGAATAATCAGATAGTAAAGACTGTGTGAAAGACTTTAGTTTAATGCTTTTGCTTCATAATCTGTTAACTGTTATCAGTGAGTCGTTGTTAGTTATTTCAGTCAAAAGAAGTAATCGTTGACAGCAGAAGCATAAGCATGATGACATAAGTAATAAGATGCTGTGTTTTGAAAATATTGAAAATGCGAAAAAAATAACATCATGTGTATATTTTCACTGTTGTAGAAATATGACAATTTACCATTTTTTATTCTGATTATTCAGATGATTTATCTTATCAAATGATAATTTATCATTTCTTACTCTGTTTTTACATTAGCAATATATTTTCTAGATATTCTAGAGATCACTAGAATCAAATTCACGCAAGACTCACAACGTGATTGTAACATAATTAAAGCTACGTCTTTTTATATTCATCAAATTATTATCATCAAGTCTTTTAACTATTAACACAGCTTTCGTGATCACACTTTGTGATAGTCATAGAATTCAAGTGTAATAGAAATCATTAGTCTGTCTTGAAATTGAAATAACAGCATCTTATTTCTGCACATTCTTTGTTGCATAAACAACATTGCATCTGTATTGCATTCATGTTTCTTCTAAGTCTTTGATGCTCTTCAAGACTCACTGCAATTTTGTTGCATAAGAAAAATCAACATGTTCAGTATGAAATCTTCAATGATCTTTTACAATGAATTGCAGCAACATAACTGAATCAGAAAGATGATGCAGAAAGACTTAATGATCGATGACGATAAATGAAGTGAGATCATAATGATAATGAAGAAGATGATGATATCTTTGAAGATATATGACATAAAACTTGATAGTAAACTGATAAAGAAAAAGCTTTGAATGATAATTGCAAAGATTATCATCATTTTCGACAAAGAGATTGAAAGCATATCACAGAATTGACTGCATAAGACATTGATGATCATGACTCAGTGACTAAACAACAACAAAAGACGAAGAGCACAACATTGAGAATAAACACATGAAAACATTCAGTGTCAAAGAAAGTCGCAAGAAGAGATTAAAGATGACAATGCTGATCAACTATCATTGATGTTGTGAAATGCTACAACGTTGCTGATGATGAAGAAATTAAATAATTAAACATCATTGATGAGTTCTATTCACTTAACTATGAATAAAAGACAAGAAGAGATCAATCTGCTGAACATGCAATTCAAAAAGTACAAAAGATTATTGATCAAGAAGAAAATTTACAACGTGATGAAGAATAGAATTCTTTACAACAGTGAAAATATGAGATGAATTGAGATTGAAAATGAGCGATGCTGACAGACTGTGTTAATAGAGATGACAGCAAAGAACTGCTGTTGCTTTCAGTTCATCATTGATTGACTCTCTTCAAATCAGTAACTAGAAAATTGTAAAAACTATATTAATTCATTCACTGACTTTGAAAGTAGTAGAATTAATCTTCGCTACTTCAACATCTGAGAATATGCTTGAGTCATTAATCAAACGTTGCAAACTGCAATCATAAAAGATCTTGAAAAGAGATGCAATAACTAGATTGAAGAAGATTACAAGCATGCAGAACTTGAGAACGAAAATTCAAGAAGAATAGAAGAATAACTGAAAGCATGCATTGATGCTCTGATTTCATTAACAGTAAAGATCATGTCTGTGCTATACAAGCTTGTGAAGAAGATTTCATGATCAATGAATGAAAGTTTTATTACTTTTTGAATTAACAATATTTGCAACATTTCAGTTTTAAAGCAAAGTCTTTGATACATCATCAGCGAAAACTTGCTCTTTAGCAACGAAGATTTCATGAAGAAGAAGTGATTGACACTCATGAAAGAGACACTTGATTGTCAAGAAATTTCTCAGTAAACATTGCTCAGTCTTTGTCAAAATCTTCAGTGATGAGATTGTCATCTGCAATGTTTGCTTTACAGACTTTTTGTTCAAGCACAATTACTTCTTTGAATGAAAATTGCAAGCAATTTTGTTAATGAAACAAGATTTCTGTCAATGTTAAAGAACTTAGATAAATTAATGCAGTCATGAATAGATCAATCTTCAATGTTCTAAAATGCAAGCAGAGTGTTAAGATGAACGATGATCTACAGAAAATCATCAAAAGATTTGATAAACTTCTCACTGTGCTCATGATTCAATAACTATCATTCATGAATTGATTTGACACGCTGTGTACGAAGCTATCTTCTCATGAAGTGCGAAATGTAAACTGTTTCATTATCACAAAGTATAGAAAGATGCAAGCAGAACTCAAGAACAGAACTACAAGTGTGAGAGTATATTCAATGATAGACTGAGAATTGAATTTGAATATTAATGATGATTTCAAGAATAAAAGTCTGTCACAAATGTCGCGATTCTTCAGATGAATTCTGAGTAATTAGCTGTTTTCATGTCTATTGCAGAGAGTATTTTAACGCTCTTGTCTACAAAGTCATTAAGCATGACAAAGAGCAAACTGCATGTTTAGATTGCAACAGCATTTACATTAAGTTTCAATTATGCAACGAGTTAAAAGAATTGCAGATGAATGTTGAAGATAGTGAGAGAACTTTTTCATGCACTCGCAAAGATCTTGAACAAGATCTCAAATGAATCAATTTCAACAATTCAATTCTTTTGTCTTTGAAAATGACAATGATGCAAATGCAGATTAAGCTGTGATTGACGAAGAAGTTGAACAAGAAGATTATCATCTTCATTTAGTTTCACATGCTGTAAGCTTTCATCATGTCATAAATTCTTTGACTTGAGAACAAGCTAATTGCAAAACAGCATGAAAGTGCTGAGTCATTTTTTTCAACAGCGTGACTGAGTCTTTGTCAACTATCACGACAAAATAAATTAGAAAGCTTGCAATCATGTCATCATTACATTTTGCAACGATTCAATCATGAAAATCATGATCATCTCTCTCAAATGCAATGACATCAAGCTTAATCTCATCATGATCTCGCGCATCATCTGCATTAATCTGTGATGAAACAGCAGCATGAAATAACAAGTCTTTTATCACATCTTTTGCATCGATCAGTTCTTTGAAATCTTCATCACTCATCATATTATTTAGAACAGCGTCAATGAGAAACTGATTTCACATGTTATTTGCGTTGATTTGTGATGAAACAGCAGCGTGAAACAACAAGTCTTCTGTCACGTTTTTTGCATCAATTAATTCTTCAAAATCATTATCACTCATCTTGTTGTCAAGAACAGCGTCGACAAGAAACTGCAGATGCTGCAGAACAGCAAGTGTAAGATCATTGACATCATCATTGATGACATCAAGATGCTGAATCAGCTGAGCTTAATGAAGTTGATGCAACTGTTTAAGTCAATGAATGTTGAAAAGAATAAAAAGTTGTTTATTCTGATGAATGAGAGCGAGAAGAATGAGAATGTTAATGAGAAAACATCAGCGATGAGAAGTTGTGAATTGAGAGTGAGAAAGAGATTGATTGTGATTTCATGAATCTAAGCTTTTTTTCTTTTTTTCTTCTTCTTTTGACACATCATTTCTTTCACATCGCTATCTTCTTTTCACTTTTCTTCTTTTCTCACTTTCTAGTACTTTTCAATCAGCAACGAACACGTCGTTTGCACACTGCATGCATGCATGCATGCACGCACTCAACTCAGCTGATTCAACTTCATTCACATAAATGACATTATTCATCTTATTTTGTATCTTACTTGAATCAACGAAATTCTTCTTGAACATCTCAACAGTTTCTGTATGTAAAACGTAAAGAAACTTGAAGAATGAGAAGAATTCTTTTACTCAATTCTAATTATTCAACGATGCTTTTTCATCAGATCTCTGCAGACTATAAAGTTCTGAAACAGATGATTCTTGATGATCTGAGCTTCGTCAAGCATGATACGATGAAAATGAACTTGATGAAAGATATTATGATTCTTCTTGTACATCTTCATTCATCATTCTCATTTACAAAGTTATCAAGCGTGATGAAGAGCAAACTGCATGTTTAGATCTAACTGTGACATCATGTACATCAAGTTTTAATCATGTGACGAGTGAGACTCAGAGTTCTTCAGCAATAAAATGCACAGTTCGCGTTCTCAGTTCACACATGCAAAGATAAATTTATCGTAAATTTCTTGAAATTTATCTCAAGTAATCAGAGTTCTTCAGCAATAAAATGTGCAGTTCACATTCTCAGTTCACACATGCAAAGATAAATTTATCATAAATCACTTGAAATTTATCTCTGATAATCAGAGTTCTTCAGCAATAATATTTGCAGTTCACATTCTCACTTTGCATAATGTGTAAAGATAATTTATTGAATTTTCCCTTAAATTTATCTTTGATAGTCAGCTTAAGCTCAGAGTTCTTCGACAATAAGATTCGCAGTTCGCATTCTCAGTTTGCATGTGCAATGATAAATTATTGCAAATTTTCAAATCTATTTACACTTTTGAGTAAATCATGAAAACATTATCATAATCTCAATGCAACGAAGTTAGAACATGAATCTGACAGAGTAAATAAACACTAAGATGCTAATTTATTCATTCTCAGTCAATAATTGAACATAGTAATGTTAACAACAACAAAGTTACACGCTTTCAGAGATTGTATATATTCAAGTACATGTTGTGTCTTTTTCTTCTTCACTTTTTTTCCCTTTTATCTCAGAACTTGATTGCATTCATCAGTTCATCATGTATTAATCATTATTTTGCATCGTCTTTTAAGTGAACTGTCATGACAAGTAATAAGAACAAGAAGAACTTGAACACTGCAATTGATAGTCAGATGCATAGCATGTATTATGAATTGTTGACACGCAGTTTTTTTTTTTTCTTCTTCATTAAGTGCATGCAGTCTATGACTATGACACTGTCTAGACGCTGTATGTATGCTAAGTTACATGTAATCTGGCCAAAGTCGCTGCTTTATATCTTTTCGTTGATCAATCACATCGATAGTTTGCGCATACAAGCGCTCTCACTCAACTCTCGTCATCGTACTTTCGTTTTTCTTTGTTTCTTCGCACTCTTCGCGTTCTACTCTTTCGTTTCTAATAGTCATTTTCTCGTCGCAATTCGAGTATTTTTCAAATACTCTAGTGTTGCGATTCTTTCAATCTTGATGATGAACAGTGTCAATATAGTGTCTGTGTTTTTGAGCTGAGCTTTTTCCTTAAGCTTTATCTGCTCTGCTCTATAATGCCTGCAGTTCAGCAGTAAATGCTTCGACGTTTGCCTCGC
>JAABUV010004944.1_pt1 | contig 15508 bp, 16 predicted proteins | sample 5559971 | NCBI WGS metagenome assembly JAABUV01 (sample SAMN10711881, study PRJNA513362) | rock metagenome | isolation source: Antarctica rocks | place: Antarctica: Victoria Land, Knobhead nord | collected 2015-12-19
CGAGCGCCTGCTCGCCTGCCTGCGCCTGCCGCACCAGCGCCCCGATGGCGGCCTGCTCGCGCCGCTGCAGGTGCGAGCGCGCCCAGCGGCCTGCGCCGCGCATGCGTGCAGCCTGGCTGTTTGCCCAGGCCCTGCCTGCTGTGCCTGCCGGGCAGTCCTCGTATGCTCGCAACTGGCTGCACGCTGCGCGGCTGCCGCGCTAGCGCACGTCTACTTCATGCTCGGGGCCGTGACTGGTCACACGCTGCGCAGCTGCCGCGCCAGCGCATGTCTTGGCCGATGCCCGTTGCACGCGGCGCCGCCTGCAGCGTGCATGCTGTTCACTTGCAGCATGTGTGCTCGGGCTCTGCCAGGCGGGCGCGCCCTGACGAGCGCCCGGGAAGCTGCACACCCCGGGGCCCGCGCGCGCCTGAACCCCGCCGGGCGCGGCAGGCGACCGCGTACGCCGCGGCCGCGGCGGAGGGCCGCGGCGCCGAGGCGCTGCTGCAGGCCAACAGCGGCGGCTTCATGCGCGCGTTCGACGCGCGCGCGGTCGGCGTGCTGGAGGAGGCCATCGCGCTGGGCTCCGTGCCGCAGTTTAGCGTCGCGTCCGCCGCGCCCGTCGACCTGCGCGGCCTGTCGCCCTGCCTAGCCGAGGCGCGCCCGCAGCCCCATGATGCCATAACCCGAACCCTATCGTCAACCGCGCCAAGCCCTGGGTGTACCACCAGGCTCGCGCCGCTGCGGCCGTTGGCCTGCGCGGCCCGCCGCCCTGGCGGCCGACGCACGCCGCGCCGCGGCGCACCGCGGCGCGATGAAGCCTACCCTGACGCCGGCGCCGGCCGCAGGTGTACGTGCTGGCGGTCATGGCGGCGGTGATGCGCGCGGGCGAGGCGGACGGCGAGCCGCCCGCGCAGCTCAAGTTCCTGGTGCCGCCGTACGACGCGAGCCAGATCTTCTTCCCGTCGTACGCCGCCAAGCGCGGCGCCAAGGGCGCCAGGCGCGCCCCTTGCGCTCCCCGCGCTCCGGACCCCGCCGGCGCTCTTGGGCGCCCACCCCGCCCCGCGCGCCCAGGGCGCACACGCGGCGGCAAGTCCTCTTGCTGCTGCGCAGCGTGTCGAGATGGCGCGCGTGCCCGGCGCGAGCGCCGTGGGCACGCTTGCGCGCAGCCGCGCAGGGTCGCCTGAGGGTCTGATGTGGCGCGCGCGCAGGCGCGCCCAGAAGGAGCGCGCCGCGGGCGACGCCGGCGCGGCCGCGGCGCCAGACGACAAGCAGGGCGCCGCGGCGCCGGCCGCCGCCGAGGCGGGCGGCGCCGGCGGCAAGCGGGCCGCGGGCGGCGAGGAGGCCGCCGGCACGCCCGAGACGGGCCTGGGCGTGGCCGGCATGCTGCGCCGCATCGGCCTGTGGGCGATCGAGGTGCCCGGCCGCGGCGAGATCCGCATCGCCGCGGACGAGGTCGCGCGCTGGCTGCGCGCGGAGGCGCGGTGCGCGGCCCCTCCGCGCCCGCTTGCTCCCTTGGGAGAGAGCGCCGGGAGAGTGAGATTGATGGCCGGGGACACCGTCGCAGGCTGCGCGCCGTGCGGCTGCACCTTGCGGACGCTCGTGCAGGTGGAGGCTGGGTCGCTGCGAGCGGTCTCGGTTGTCTAGGCTGCGCATTTCTGGCATGCTCTGCACGCAGCTTATGGGAGCGGCCGCGCGGCGCAGGGCGGCCTTCAACGCGCGTGCCGCGCAGCTGGCGGCGCCGCAGGAGCCTGCGTGGGCCGCGCGCGGCGGCGCGCACGGCCCCGGCATGGCCGGCGCCAACGGCCTGGCGGCGCAGCAGCGCGACATCCGCCTGGCCGCGCTCGACCCTGCCGGCGCGGCGCGCTCGACCCTGACCCTGACCACCGAGCATGCGATGCCCGGGCCGCAGGCGTGGGCGGCGGCCGAAGCGCGGAACGGGACAAAGCCAGGGCCAGGGTCCGGATTGGGAGGGTCCGGGCGCGCGCGGCCCGCCCGGCTGCGCGTGCGCAAGCGCCCGGCCAAGAAGGCGCAGGCGCCAGTGAAGGACGTCGCGCTGCAGAGCTGAGACGCGCCTGGCATCGTTTGCTTCATGGGCCTGCTCACACGCTGGCGCCATCGCGATCAGCACATCTTGGCATGCGCAGCAGGCGCCTTCGCAGCAAGCAGCAGGGCGCACGTGCAAGGGGAAGAGCAGCCGCGCCTATAGCTTATCCGGTTGGGGGTGTTTCTGGCACGTGCGGCAATTTTTGGGGTTATGCTTTGAGTTCTTGACGCAGCGCGTGGGACAGGCGGGGGCGTTTCAGGGTGCTGGAGGCTGCAGAGACTGTGGGCATGCATGGGACTGCGTGATGTAAGGTTGTGCAAGGCGTGATGAAGGTGAGAGAGGACTTGTTCAAGAGTTTGAATAAGCGCATGTCACCAAACTGCATGTAGAGTGCTGCTGGGGCTGCCACTGCAGCTGTTGCCAGAACGCACTGTTTGCCTTGGGTTGGCCTCTCTGAGGTGCCCCATCAGTTGTTGTATGGAGTGCCACATGGTGGCTGCGCGACGGCCACTGTGCATAGCCCAATGCAGGTTGAGACCAGGTAGGGACATGTTGGCACCAGCAGGACGGGGCCCGGTTGTGTTACACGGTGCATCCGGCGGGCATCGGCATTGCTAAGGGCTGCGGTCCGAGGGCGTGCTCACCTACAGTGCGCGTTGCTGTGCCATGCAACGGCATTTGCTGAGATACCGCACCGCCTCCGTGGCACAGGCGGGCACTGACATCAAGACAGGGTGAGGGCGCTGCTAGGGACGGGAAGTGCCAAATACTAGCGCCTCTTGGCGAGGCGTGGCGGGTCTGCCAAAAAAGGCGGGGGCCGCAGGCTGCTGCGCAGTGCGGGCTCCCCCTTTCTATATGGTACAGTGCCGCTGCGCATTCGCGCTGGCACGTGCCAACAGCTGGCAACGCGTCAATGTAAATTCTATGTGGCGGTCCCACCTCTCCGAGCAAAAGCAGTGCCTTGCGGGCATGCAGCGCAGCCGCCTACACTGGCGCCGCTGCCCAGCGCCTGTGCAACAGGCCCTCCCACCGAAAGACAAACTCTCCATTCCAATAGAGCCACCGCGGCAATATCGCTCAGTCCGGCCAGCAAACACGCGCAATGACGCGCTGGGTTGAGCCGCCACACAAGGCAGCCCAGACCGCAACAGCAGCATGAAACCGGTGATGCGCACAGCCGGCGCCCCCTCCGGCCAGCGCAAGCACCCGAGAACGGCAGTCACGCCCGCGACATGCTCCTGCCCACCTACCCAGGGCTGTGTTGCCACGCCGGTCAGCGCGCCTGCACAGCAGCCCCCCAATCGTTCCTGACAGCCACCGCCCTGCGTCGCTACCCATGTACACCCTGGGCAGGGCGGCGCTGCACCCAACAGCGTCCGCCCCTCGGCCTACGGCATGCGGTGAGCGCGGCCAGCTCGCTCGGCCTGGCGCAAAACCCTGCAATGCCAACAGCCCGCCCGCGGCGCGGGCACGGCCTGCCCGGGCTGGCGCTCTAGGCCTCGGCCTCGCCCGGCGGCGCCGGCGCGGCCAGGTTGGCCACGCCGAAAAACTTGGAGGTGCTGTACTTCTTGTAGACAGCGACGAGCGTCGCGCCGGCCGCCTTGGCGTGCAGGCCGGCCAGCGCGGCCGCGCACGGGCGCACCAGCGCCTCGCTGAACCCCGTGTGCCGCTGCAGCGCGTGGCCCCAGGCTTGCCGGCCGAGCGCGTGCGACGCGCAGAACACGGCCGCCGCCGCGAGCATAGAGTACGAGTACTTGAGCATCGCGTAGTCGGGCAGCGCGAGCTCCACCAGGTACGACGCGTACGCCTGCACCTGCAGCCCGCCCAGCGCAACCCATCGGGCGCCGACCCCGCCAGCACATGCCACTTATCCTAATGCCCATTGCAGCCGTTCCCCTGCAATGGGCATAAGGACACTGGTCGGCAGGAGGTGGACTGAAGTGGCCCAGCACATGCTGCATGCACGGCGCTCCGTGCGCTTTGCGCCAAGGTCACAAACAAGCACACATGGCGCGCCTACCATGAGACCGCTCGTCCGGCTCAGCAGGCTGGACGGCTTGCAGTGTGCGGCGCATGGGCCAGGCAAAAGCGCATCATCGTGTGCCGCCGAACTGGCAGCAGGGGGTGCAGGTCGCTGGCGTTGGACTACCGAATGTCCATGCGGCGGCCCTCTGCTGCCGCGCTGGGACCAGGCGACCCAGGGCGCCTCCCAGGGGCAGCGGAGGGGGTGGCGCGCGCCTCGGGCTTGGCGTGCGTGCCGGCCGCCTTCAGGAAGCGCGCCAGGAAGTTGAAGGGCGTCGGGACGGTCAGGTTGAAGCGCAGCGTGTTCAGCATCAGCTTCTCCATCGCCAGGATCTGGTCGCGCGTGTACGCGCGGTCGGAGATGTACACGAAGTCGCGCACCTCGGGCGCCCAGATCTCCTCGTACTTGCTCGCGATGAGCATCGCCGTCACCCCCACCTGCGCGCGCGCGCGGAGACAGGCCGCCCTCAGCAGGGCGCCTCGTTGCATGCATGCAGCCAAGCAGCCCTCCTTCCTGTGCTCGAATGGCCTGAAAATAAAAAATAAAAAATGGCCTGCATTGCATGGCGCTTGGCCTGCATGCACTGGTCGCGCGGTCTGTGCCCTGCACGCATCCCGACAAGCTGGGGTGGGCGGCTGGCGGGAGGGGCGGAGGGCGCCGCGCGCCAGCTGGAGGTTCTTGCGGGTGACCGGCTTCAGCTCCAGGAAGCGGTCGATCAGGTTGGTGGTCAGGAACAGCGTCTCCGGCATCAGCTGCGCCCAGCACGCGGCCCGACTCAGGCCGGGGATGCGATCCTGCTGCACGCTGCAGCAGGCGGCTGCGCCGGCTCACGCCGGCGGCCGCGCGGGCCGTACTATCAGCGCACTGCAGACGGCCAGCTGCACAGGCGCCCGCACCTTGAACTTGAGGTGCACCTCAACCAGCCAGTCGACCAGGATGGCGCGCATCTTGTCGTTGATGTCCGTCTGCGCGGCCGGCCGCGTCAGCGCCGCACGGGGCGCCCACGCAGACAGGCCAGCAAGCTGCCGCACACCCACGGGCCCGCACCTGCTGCAGCATGTAGTCCGGGGCCACGCGGAACTGCGGCTCCACGCGCCGGTAGTAGGTGAAGATGTCACCCACGTACTCGGACGCCTGCAGCGGGTCCGCTGCGTCAGCCCTGTCGATGTCCGGCATCGGCGAGGCCGGCTCGGCCGCGGCCGCCCTGCGGTCCGCCGCGGCCGCCTCGCTCCGGCTCTGCAGCAGCGCGCTCATGCTGCGCCCGGCCACCTTGACCTCCTTGGCCGCAGGCGCCTGCGCCGCGCCGGACGTGGTCGCCGCGGCGGCATCCCGCGGCCGCAGGCTGGACCGCTGCTTGGCGACGGCGCCCTGGAGTGCGCAAACGCGCGTGCCGTCAGCACGCGCGCAAGTCATGACTCCCTGAACAGTCCGCACTTGTCCAGATCTGTGCCGACAGCGGCCTGAGCTGCGGCTAGAGTAACAGATGTGCGGAGCGCATGTGCAGTGCGCGTGCTCACAATACATCAGCCGGCTGCTGCAAAGGTGGCTGCAGCGCGTTCTGTGCTGGTTGGAGTATCTCATCTGGCACTCAGAACGGTTTTGATGCGCACTGCGCGGGGGCGCGCCTTTGGATCCTGGATGACCACGCCTGCGGCGGCGGCCGCTCGCCTGGTCACCACGCCGCCGCTCTTTGCCAGCTGCGCGCGCACAGCTGCTCGTTGAGGCTGCGGCTGCCTGCGCCGCTCCACCAGCTGGCCAATGCACCCATGGCCCCATGTTGAGGCAGGGTGCCGCCAAAAGTGGCGGATACGTGCCCGTGACCCCCGATTGTGCTACTACAGATCCACCGCAAGGCTGCGCGCCCGGCAATCTGGTGTGAGCACGCCGGGGCAGCGGAACCGACACCTGCAGCGCCCCGTCCACCAGCGGGCCGGCCGCAGCGCCCTTCTTGGCCGCGTTCTCCTTCCCGACGTTGCATCGCGTGTGGAAGGGCCCCACCAGGTTGCCAATGTCGCCCAGCGCCCTGCGGGCAGCCGGGGCGGAGGTCAGCCCATGCACTAGCCGTTGGCTGCGGACCTCCTTGGCTTCCTCAACAACGCACTGGCCAGGCCTGCATGGCCAGCATGGGGCTGCGCGCACCGCCGGCCAGCGACCTGCGGCTGCGCAGGCTTGCCGGCCACCGCCTTCTCCTTTGCCTGCGCGGTGTTCTCATCCACCTGCTGGAGGGGCCTGGCAAAAGCCATGGCGTCCGCTGGCGGGCTCGCAGCGCGCTGGGGCTGCACTGGTCAGAGGCTGGCAGTCCTGGGCAGGTTATTGTGGGCACCTGGAGCTGCGCAAAACACTTTCAAAGCCCTTGGCCCTGAGGTCATGCCCTAGGGGCAGGGGTAGGTCGGACCATGTTACATCCAAGGGTGGCTCCTGAGGATGGTGAGAATGAAGCTATCAGGCTCCTTACAGCTTCTCACCAATCATGTTGTGCAACGGCTGAGCGCACTTTGCCCCATGCGGCCAACTGCCCTGTGTCCCCCCCCCCCCCGGCCCCAGGCTGGGCCCGCAGCAGCAGGCGGCTCCCTACGCAGTGGCCATCGACTTGGCGCCTACGGCCTCCAGGATGCGGTCGTCTACGGAGAAGTCGACGTCCTTCTGCAGGCGGCCGGCGGCCTCAAAGGCGTCCACCAGCTCGGGCAGGTCGTCCAGGAACTCGTGCGCCGGCTGCCAGCCCAGCTCGCGCTTGGCCTTCTCCGCCGACGCGTAAAAGTGTGTCGTGCGGAAGGGCCAGCCCTCGCCCTTCTTGAGCCCGACGGCGCCCGCGTCGTAGTGCACGATCTCCGCGCGCTTGCCCGCCGCGGCGCCGACCGCGCGCGCGATGCCGTCAAACGTGATGCAGCGGTCGGAGCAGACGTTGAACTGCTGCCCGACCGCCGCCTTGTTGCCGGGCACCTGCGCAGGCCCCGCAACAAGCTCGCGCGCTGCCTGGCCACGGAGGCACAGCTGCGCAGACGGACTACGAGAGGCACAGCACCGAGAACAAAGTCGAGAGGAGTGCAGAGTGCGAGGACAGCACGAGAAGGTTGAAGAAGTGAATTTTGTGACGAGCGCGAGAAGCGTGCGAGGAGAGTGCAGGTAGGCGCAAACGTGCGCGGACACGCGCCTTGGCCAGCATGGAGGCCACGTCCGCCACGTGGGTGAGCGTGGTGAGCTGCACGCCGGGCGCGGGGATGGGCACGGGGCGGTCGCGCAGGATGCGGTCCATGAACCACTGCTCGCAGTCCTTGGCGGTGTGCGGGCCGTAGATGTACAGCGGCTGGAACACCGTGTACGGCAAGCCCTGCAGCGCAGGCCACGCTCTTGCGCCACGCTGTGACCAAAGAGCTCATGCACGCAGCGGTGTAATAAGCGCCTGGGGTGTCCTGCACGGTCCACTGCAGCCCGCCCGCTCCGCGCGCCGCTGACACTCGCCCACCCAGGCCGGCCACAGGCCAAGTTGAGTGCACCTCCTGCCAGTAGAAACAGGCAGGGCGCCTGCCGCACTCTGCACTGCTGAGGAGCCTGCTGACCCGCTGTCACAAGCCTCAACTGGGACGGTGAGCGTCACAACCCCTCCTCTGCGCAGGCACTGCACCCACCATGGCGCAAGCGGCCTGCAGCGCAGGCACCAGGCTGCAGTGACGCAAGGGGACTTGCCTGCTCTTCCAGGTACTTCTCCACGGCAACGTGGCCCGCCGAGCTCTTGCGCGGGTCGCCCTCCACATGCATCGGCTCGATGGGGCTGAGGTTGTACGCCCCGGCAGACGCGACAAAGACGTAGTGTGCCACCTTGCCCTGCCGTGCGATGCACACACCATGGCGGTGAACGCTGGTGCGCCAAAGCGGTAGAAAAGGGGGGCTCAGCGGTCAGAGAAGCTGCCGCTGTGCGCTGCACGCAGCTGCGCCGTGCCTTGTGCGCGTCGATGAGCGGCTGGCAGGCCTCCATGTCCTTGCCGTTGTTGTCGTAGACGACGTCAAAGTCGCCGTCCGGGTAGCAGCTGGGGTCGGCAGGGCTGCCCCAGACCACGCTGGCGCCGCGCTCCGCCAAGCCCGCGTACTGGCTGAAGGGGGCCTTGCCGCTCAGCTTGGCCTGTCCACAACAGCCCATTGTCAGCGGGCAGGCGCAGCAGGAAGCACCTGGGAGCCGGGTCACAAGTGGCTGTGCTCACCTGGTCCCCGTCGTTCAGCAGCGTGACTGTGTGGCCCGCATCCAAGAGCTGGTTCGCCAAGTGCAGGCCAATGAAGGCATGGCCGCCACCTGTGGCGCGCAGCAGCGCGTGACTTGAAGCTTATCATGTGCTTCACATGCTTCATAGCACAATGCTTGGCCTGCCACACCTTTTGTGTTGGCGATGAGCACCTTGTCTGCCCTGACTATGACTGCAGAGCGGCTGAGAGCGCAAGGGGCACGCAGAGCGGCCTGGAAAGGCCGCCTCATCCCAAAGCATGCACTGTCCCTGCTGCTCAGCTGCATCGTGGTGAAGGCTGGCATTGCAGTTGACAATGACGCAAGTTTGGATCTTCTTTGTTGCTCGAGCAGTACGGCAATCCACTCTGTCGTTCTGACCAGACGCTTGCGGGATTGCAGCCACCCATCATTAGATAGACCAGCCAACTATAATGCGCTCGAGTTGATGGGCACTCTCAAGGTATCAGCATGCACTATTGGATGCAAAGTCAGCGCTCTGCTACCGGTTGTCTCTTGTGCCATCCACAGCTCGTTTGTGAAAGGGCGGACAGAGGTTGCTGGCATGCGCTCATCTGCCGTGAGGGCAGGCCGGCTGTACTCGCAAACCCGCGAGGCGCAAGTCCTGACTCTTGCCACCAGGCACCCCGCAATGCGATGTGTCCGGCAAGACTGCCACAGTGCAGGCTGCCAATTTGCCAAGATGCGACTGCGAGTCAGCCAGTTGCCCAAGAACCTCACGGAGGCCCAGCATGTGTGCACTGTCCTCCAGGCTTCCTGTTCCAGGCAGCCGAAGTCTGATTTGTAAAGGCTCAGCACCCAGCAGGCCTGCCCTCTTTCATACCCATGGCTGGTGCCCTGCGCGCAAGGGTCCAAGCTCAGGACCTTCGTTGTTTTCATGAGCGGGGGTGCTGTCCTGACATGCAAGGCTGCATGTCGCACAGCGTCATGCCCTGTTGCTACATCGCTTTTCCAGTGCAGTGGCCTGTGATGCACGGTGGTGTATCCCATGCTGCCTGTGGTCTTGCCCATGCTGATCTGGCACAGACGTGTGTGTGTGGGGACGCACCTGCATGTAGTGCTGCTCCACCCGCAAGGGCCTCCTTGTACTTATAAAGCCATTACCCAACAACAACAGCTGCTGCTCTGCTGCCCAGTTCGTAGTGGCCAGTCGTCTCTGCTTTGAACGCCCCTTTCGTGCGGACAACTCTGCCCGCATGGCCGTCCAGAACCTGCACATGCACACACTTGTTAAGAAGGTTTCTACCTCACCCCTGCTTGGCCGTCATGCCAGGCATCATGCAAGCGCCCGTGCAGCCCCCCGTATGTGAAACGTGTCCGGGCAGGTGCGAGGGCACACTCGCAGCGCACGAGGGGCGAGTGCAGGGATAGCAGCCAAGCCCCCGCATGAACACCAGGAGGCGTCGCAAGACGTCGCAGCGCAGCTGTTTGCACGGAGCACAGGCTCGTGCAGCAGCCGCTGCGCCTCGGCCCGTGCGCGCGCCTGCGCACACGCCGCGTGCCCGCCCGCACGCGCCTTGTCCAGCGGCGAAACGTGGCGGTCGTCCTGGAGCGCCGCGTTGGCGCCGTGCCGCAGCAGCCAGCGCACGGCCTGTGCCTGGCCGGCGCCCGCGGCCGCGGCGAGCGCGGTCTCCCCGCCCACGCCGCTGCGTGCATCCACATCAATGCCCTGCAGCGGCCCTCCTGTGGTAAGACATTGCCAAAGGGCTGAATGCCGGCCTTACTGCCCTCGCCGGTGCTCAAGCCAAGCGAATTGCAGGCCATATTGCCTGCCGATGCACTTTGCATGCAGCAGGGCAGCCACATGCTTGTTCCCTGCTGCAGTGAAGGCCAGGCGCTTCCTGGCGAATCCGCATTTTCCCTGCTGCTACAATGGGAAAATGGCGCTTCCCAGTGCTCTCACGAACGCCGCCCCGGCCCTTGCTGCTGCGGTGCAATCTGTTGCAAACAGGCAAGACCTGAGAACTTTTGCGAGGATGAGAAACATCATACCGGTAATGCATGCTTTTGAGAGCTGTGCGTGCGGAAGTATACGTCACACAGTGCTTTTTTTGCAAAGCTCTTGGGGTTGGCGCGCCTGTGACAGCAGGTAGCCCATCCGCTCGAGGTCGCCCTGCACCGCCGCCGCTATGAGCTGCTCGCTGCGCCCCAGCCGGCCTTCGTCCAGCCCCACCCAGGCCGCGCAGCGCGGCCGCTCGGCGCTGCCGCTGCGGAGCAGCAGCTCGGCCGCGTCGAGGCCACCCGCCAGCGCAGGCACGGGGCGCGCAGGACGCGGCCTGCGCCTGGAGTGCGCCTGCGGCAGGACCGGCATGCCCATGTCCCACAGCCGCTCCAGGCGCCGCCGGCAGCGCGCCTGCCTGGCCCCGCCGACGGCCGCCCGCGCGCGCCTGCTGCGCACGCACGGTCAGCAGGGGACTGTTCTGGCTACACGGGCAGCAAGGCGAGCTGGAAGGCTGGCGCACCGGCTGGCCTGCACCAGGGCCCTGTTGTAGGCGGCCTGCGTCGCCCTTGCCAGTCGGCGCTCGCTCCGCCCGAGGCCGTCTGCGAGCAGCGCCTTGAGCTTTGCGGTCGCCCACTGCTGTCGGAAGCGCATGTACATGCCTCTGAAAGACTCCTGCTGCGGAGCATCTGCCATCTGGGCTGCAGCTGCCCCTCAACCAATGGTGCACCCGGTCAGCGACAGCACCGTGAGCCTGCAGGCTTCACGCTGTGCATGCCGGCCCTCTGCATGCGCGAGCACTGACTGCTACCTCCCATCTCCTCTTTAAACATCAGCACTATTGATAGCGTGCCAAGTAATTTGGTCTGGCATACGGCAGAGGTTGGACCTGGTGGTTGTCTGAGTTTGTATGGTTGCAATACAGCTGCAAGCAAACGTGCGCTCTGTTTGTCCCTGTTGCGCATGCTCTGCAATAACGCTCAATCAGTAAAAAACTTCTTGCAACACCGGGAGCCAGATCAGGTAGGACCCAGTCATCCAAGCTCCCTGCAACGGTGAACCTTTGCCTCTGTTCCTGACCAGAGCTTCTGCACGAGGGCTCTCAACTGCTTGCCCGGCTAGGCTGCTGCAGAAGCAAGCAGGTAGGTGCAGAGGAAAGGCCGCACTTTCTATATAACAATCTATATAACAAGCCGCTGAGGCGCCAGTGCAAGTTCCCTAAGGTCGAGGTGGCGGATACTTGCCGCTGGCAACCTTGGACTAGAGGGAGCAATGCTGTTGCAAACGCAGCAGCCGCCTGCTGGCAGCCCACACGCTGCCTGGCGCACGCTGAGTGCGAAGCAGGTGCGTGCATTGGCCTGCGCCGCTGGTGGGCTGACTGGGCAGCTTGCCGTCAGCTGGCATGGCGTGTCTGAGCATGGTTGCACAGTCCCGCAGGAGCCGCGGCGCCCCCGGCTTGCTGCAAGTGCGCAGCGGAGCCGTGCAAAGCGCAGCCGGCAGACCGAGGCAGAGCGCCCTAGCAGCGACGGTGCTCCGCCTCTCAGCCCGCCCGCCGAGGACGTGCCGAGGCTGTCAGTCACAGGCGGTGCTCCGCCGCTCAGCCCGCCTGCTGAGGACGAGCCGAGGCTATCTGTCACAGGCAAGCCAGTGGGCTGGAGCCTTCTTTCAGGCGACGACAGCAAGCGCTGGCAGCCCGACCCACCGGCGCGCCCTGTAGCTGATTGGGCGCCCCCCCGCTGCGCCAGCTTGCCTCACACAGAGACTGGCTGTTCCTTTACTCAGCAAGTGTACTACGAGGGCAGGCGATGCTTTGCAGTGGCTGAACGCGCGCCAGCATCGAGGACGGCGGCCGCGCGCGCGTGCTGCTGGGCTGCCCCGCTCGCACTGTGCTCACCAAGGCTGAGCGAGGCTTCAGTGGTGGCAGTGCTGCTGGGACGCCGGACAGAAGGCGGGCTGGTGCTGCAGGAGGTCAGTCCGGATAATGGCGCGGGCGTCGGCGGCGGCGGCGGCGAGGGCGGCGCGGGCGCGCCGCAGGCCGCGCAGGCGCGGGCGGCGTCGCGCGAGCAGGTCGCGAAGGCGTGCCTCACGACGGCGGCCCAGCTGAGCGCCGTGGCCTGGTTCATCCGCGCGCGCGCGCCGGACCTGGGCGTCGCCGCCCTGCACAGCGACCCAGCCGCGGTCGCGGCGCTGCTGGCCGGTGCGCCGCGGCGCGCTCTACCCGCGCTTGGCACTCGAGCCGTCCCTCACCGAAGCTGGCACTTCTTCTTGTAGTAGCACGTTGATTGTCGGATTTAGGAGCTTCGCAAAGTGCTCTTGAGCGCGCTAAGAGCATGCAACAAGGCAATACCTATGCGAGCACGGTGGCCTGCAAGGTATGCGCCTCGTCAGAGGCGTGCGCGGCATTACCCGCCACGGGGCGCCTCGCGTTATACCAAACCACGGTGCATGCTGGCGCCAGTGCCGGATCATGTGGACCCCGCGCATGCGGCGCTGGCGCTGGCGGCCGCGGCGGGCGTCACGGCGGCGCGGCAGGCCCTGCTGCGCGTGTGGCCGGACTTTGCCGCTGCATCGAGGACCGCCAACGATCAGGCGCGCGGGTCATGCGCCCGTACATGAGTGGTATCACAGAAGAAAAGCAGCTCCAGCGCCACCCGCTCGGGTCAGCAGCGCAGGTTGCCCGCGCATGCTCGGTCGGCACCATGGGCATGTGCTGGGACGCACGTCGCAGGTCAGATTGCGTTGCAGTGCGGAATTCCCCCGAGACTCCATGCACATGCTGACCGGGCGTCGCCTCCGTGGCGTCTATCTCATCCAGGCCGGCATTGCGCACAGGTGCTGAGCAACCTCGGTCCGGTCGACGTGCTGTGGGTGGCTGCCGCGGCGGGCGTGAGCGAGGAGCTGCTCTTCCGCGGCGCGCTCATCCCGGCCACCTTGCCGGACTGGCGCGCCCTGCCGCCCGAACGCCTCTGCCAGGCACTTCTCTCCTTCTGAGGCGCTGCGCTGTCGCTGCTGCTGCGGCGTCGCCTTGCCTCGCGATGCCGAACGCCTGGCTCTGACGCAGGGTAGGTCAGAATAACCCGCAAGCGCACTTGAGAGGCAAAGCCACGCTCTGAGGCTCCATCATTGCACTGCGGCACTGGGTGTCCTGCCCAATGCGTGTGTGGTCACCAGGCGGGGCGTGCTGCTGGCCGGCGCGGCGTTCGGGGCGGTGCACCAGAGCGGCGGCCGCAACTGGGCGTTCGCGGGCTGGGCGGCCGCGGTGGGCGTGCTGTACGGCGCGCTGTTCGTGGCCACCTCCGACCTGCTGGTGCCCATGGCCGCGCACACGGGCGCCAACCTGGCGGGCGGCCTGCTGGGGAAGCGGGCGCAGGGCGCGCAGCGCGCGTGATGCTGTCGCCTCTGTCCTGCTCGCCAGGCTGCAACGCTGATGGCCATGCATGCGTTCATGGCAACTCACGCTATAAGTGCGGCGCTTGAGCATGTGCGCCCTCCGCGACCGTGACACGTGCCAGCAAGCAGCGGGACCAGGCACATCACTATGCAGGGTTGTTGTGCCTGCGGCTGTACGGAGCTTGCCTGGCTGGTTGGCAGTGACGCTGGCATGCGCGGGTGTGTGAAAGATGTGAGCTGAGCGCGTAACACCTCAATGGGCCTGTCACACTTCCAAACCATTTGCACGACACATGGCGAGCTCCTGGTCACAACGAGCGCCGCAAGCAGCCCAACCTACCGATACGTCCGATGTGGCAGACAGCCAGAGCACGCGCGCAAACAGGGCAACATGCAACAGCGCGCGCCCTTACGGCCCCTTACCCTGCGCGGCCTTCTCCGCGGCGAACGAGTCGCGCAGCGTGCAGGTGCGGTTGAGCACCAGCGCGCCCGGCGCGGAGTCGGGGTCCACGCAAAAGAAGCCCAGGCGCTCCAGCTGGAAGCTGGCCGCCGCAGGATAGGGTTAGGGTTGGGGGTGACAGCCCACACGCAGCAGCGCGCGCGAGCGGCTTGGAGGGTGCAACACACCGGGGCTGTGCATGCTGGCCACCAGGGCAGTCGCACGCGCAGAGCATGTGCACTGGGCGCAGAGCTTTCCGTGCTTGGCTGGTGGATTTCTGCAGGCGCCTGCGCCGTGTGGCACAGCCAGCCGCACACGTGCCATCTTTGCTTCCATGCAACTCTCTCAAAGCCAGTGCATCGACACGCTCTCCTGTTGAGTGGTGACTTTGCAACGCAAGGACATGGTCTGCGCGGCTGCCCGCAAAGTCGCAGATTATAGGCAGGCGCGGGGCGCACCAGTCGCCGGGCTGCGCGCCAGCGAGCGCGGGCCCAGCCAGCGCGCCGCGCACGACGGTCAGCGAGTCCGGGTTGAGGTCGGCCAGCCAGTCGTCGCCCAGGTCGCCGGGCGACTGCGAGCGGAACAGCGTGCCGTACAGCCGCGCCTCCATCGCCGGCGGCGCCTCGCCGGGCCGCGGCTCTGCCACCCAGTTCAGCACCCCCTGCGCCAGAGTGTCATTGAGCGCGCAGAGGTTTCCTCCGAGCGCTTGCAGTGCCTCACAGGGCCCTGTTGACAGCACCCCGCGCCAGGGCTTGCTTCACGCATGCGCACAGCCCCTCCTGCTGACTCACACCACTGCCACTGCAGCGTCCTGATGCGCGCGCACCGCCTCTCCTGTACGGCTGCATTCATGTGCCCCTCGGCAGAAAGCAGGGGCTCCTGCCGACACGACCGATGGCCCAAAAGAGACCGCAGGCCACGCTCAGTCTAGAGCCTGCGTTTCCTCCAGCTGCCACACGGCCCTGCGGAAAGGGTGGGCAGGGCCCCCCCGGGGCCGCTCGCGGCGCCGCGCCTTGGGCGCCTTGGCGCCCTCGGCCAGCGGCGCGTACTCGGCCTCCACCTCCGCCACCGCACCGCCTTCCTTCCGGAAGCCCGTGCAGCGCGCGGTGCCCGCGTACCTGCGCCCGCGCGCCCCTGTCACGCCTGCGCGCCCGCAGGCTGCAGGCGCACCTGCACAGGACGCAACCCTGGTGCCCAGCGCGGCCCGAGCGCTGCGCACTTGACAGAGCACGCTCGAGCGGGCGCAGGCGGCGGGCCGTGCAGGCTGACGGGGCATCGACCGGGACCGATTCACGCAGGAGGTGCTGCGCGCTCCGGCGGGAGGGAGCTGCGGGGCGCGCGGGGGCGCCAGCACGGGCCGGGCGGCCTGCGGCGCGGGCGGCGCACTTCAGCAGGACGGACTTGCCGGGCGCGAGGCCGAAGTAGCCGCGCGCGTCCTCCTCGCGGAAGTCGTCGCG
>JAABUV010004945.1_pt1 | contig 15507 bp, 12 predicted proteins | sample 5559971 | NCBI WGS metagenome assembly JAABUV01 (sample SAMN10711881, study PRJNA513362) | rock metagenome | isolation source: Antarctica rocks | place: Antarctica: Victoria Land, Knobhead nord | collected 2015-12-19
TTTCGCGCAGGACAGCGACTACCCCGCCCGCGGTGCCGCTTGAGGGTCCACGCGCAGGACTCGGGCCGCCGGCTCGACATGCGACCCGGGTCGTCGGCGCTGTCGCCCCACCAGGGATCCGTCGGATAGCTTGGTGCCGCAGCCGCGTGAGGTCAGCTGGAACGCCAGTGGCGCTCACGGATCTTGCGTGGGCGCAGTGCGTCCTGTCTGGCTAGCCACCAGCCGATGATCGCGCCCAGTGGGTCGGGCGTTCTTGAAAAAAGGTGTGCCACGAACGCTGGCGCCTGGGTCGAGTAGGTAGGTCCGGGTGAAGGCGGTGCTGTGCAATAGATGAAGGTTTTTGGCCCTTCGGAGTCGCTCCTGCGGGGGGAGGCTCCAAACCACCTCATGCTGCGCCGGTTGAATGCCGTGCGTGGTGAGCGATGAGGAAAAGGCGTCCTTGAGGCGTCAGGTAGGGATCAGGAAGGCGAACGTGAGTGAATCGCTGACGACGTGTCGAAATGGAATATAGGTGACATCGAAACCGGGGCGTCTTTTTGGTCCCGGGATGAGTCTGGCGGGTACCCGCTGGTTGGCCAGATGGTGTCCGGCATGGAGGCGACGCGAGCCTGATCTGCGGCTGTTGCACGGAACGTGGGAAGGCAGTCCCCGATACGACCACCGGGCGTGTGGGTGTTGAGAGGAAGAGCGTCAAGCAGCAGAAACTGTGAGGCGTTGAGTACCGATGCGGGGAGTGCTGGCGGACCGGCTCGTAGTAGTGATGAAGCACCTGTAATGGGTGTGGAGTGAAGGGGCCGGACCATTCGAGGTTTGTTTGTTCGATCAACCAGAGTTCTTGGGAGGAATCGGGTGGACACATCAGTGTCAAGGGGAAAGTCGTTCGATATTTCGAAGTGGGAGGTTTGGGAGGCATATCGGCGGGTCAAGGCCAACAAGGGCGCACCGGGAGTGGATGGGCAGTCCATCGAGGAGTTCGAGACCGACCTGAAGGGAAACCTGTACCGGGTTTGGAATCGGATGTCCTCGGGGTCCTACTTTCCGCCGCCGGTGCGTGCGGTGTCGATTCCGAAGGCCGATGGCGGCGTCAGGGTGCTGGGTGTGCCCACGGTCGCGGACAGGGTGGCTCAAACGGTGGTGGCGGCGCGGTTGGAGGCGAGGGTGGAACCGATGTTCCACCCGGACTCCTACGGCTACCGCCCCGGGCGGTCCGCACTGGAAGCGATCGAGGTCACCCGGGATCGATGCTGGAAGAAGGACTGGGTGCTCGATCTGGACATCCGTGCGTTCTTCGACAGCGTCGACCATGCCCTGCTCGTCAAGGCGGTGGAGGCGAACACCGACGATCCGTGGGTGGTGCTCTATGTCAAGCGGTGGCTGGTTGCGCCGCTGGCTCACCCGGACGGGACGTTGGTGGCCAGAGACCGCGGGACCCCGCAGGGTTCAGCGGTCTCGCCCGTGCTGGCGAACCTGTTTCTGCACTATGCCTTCGATGCGTGGATGGCTCGGGAGCACCCCGGCGTCACGTTCGCAAGGTATGTCGACGACGTGGTGGTCCATGCCAGCACGTTGGGCCAGGCCGAGCGGTTGCGCTCGGCGATCGCGGCGAGGATGGTGGCGGTCGGGTTGGCGTTACACCCGGCCAAGACCAAGATCGTGTACTGCAAGGACAACAACCGGCGCCGCTCCTACGAGCACGTGTCGTTCACGTTCTTGGGGTACACGTTCCGCACCCGCAGCGCCCGGGACAAGCACGGGGTCAAGTTCCCCTCGTTCTTGCCGGCGGTGTCGCGGGAGGCGCTCAAGGCGATGGGCCAACAGGTGCGCAGGTGGCGAATCCACCTGCACGTCGGCTCCGATCTCGCCGACCTCGCCCGGTGGATGAATCCCATCGTGCGCGGCTGGATGCAGTACTACGGGCGGTTCTACCGCACCGCGCTGTATCCACTCCTGAAACGCATCAACACCTATCTGGTGCGGTGGTCTCGCAAGAAATACCGACGGCTCCACGGGTTCAAGAAAGCCAAGGCATGGTGGGACGCGCTCGGAAACCGCTACCCACGCGGATTCGCGCAATGGCAATGGACCCGAGGATTCCTTCCGACAGGATGGTAAGAGCCGTGTGATGGGAGACTGTCACGCACGGTTCCGTGGGAGCCGGGGGGTGAGATTCCCCCCGGCCACCCGACCCTCCCTCTTCTTCGCCCAGGCAGCATCGGACACGAACCAGAAGCGTTCGCACTGAACGCGGAGAGGAGCGACTTCAGCATCTCGCGGATGGCCCGGCTGCTCGAGGTCTCACGCTCAGGGTTCTACGCCTGGGCCAAGCGGCTTCCCTCGAAGCGGGCGGTGCGGGCCGAGCGGATCGAGGCCAAGATCGCCTGGTTCCAAGGCGAGTCCGACGAGGTCTCCGGCGCACCTCGAATCCTGGCCGATCTACGCGAGGATGGCGAGAGGATCTCCCGCAAGACGGTCGCGAAAACGATGCGCAAGCTCGGCCTGCGCGGGGGGTGCCCGCGGCAGTGGCGTAGCACCACCCAGCGCGACAGTGGCGATACCTACCCACCGGATGCCGCGAAGCGGCAGTGGGACACCGGGGTCCTCAACGCCGTCTGGGTGGGCGACATCACCTATCTGCGGACCTGGGAAGGATGGTTGTACCTGGCCACCGTGATCGATGCCTGCTCGCGTCGGGTGATCGGGTGGGCGATCGCCGATCACATGCGCACCGATCTCGTCCAGGACGCCCTAAAGATGGCGATCACCCTGCGTGGCGAGCTGCATGGGCAGGTCGTGTTCCACACCGACAGGGGCACGCAGTACGCCTCGCGCCGATCACCGAGTTCGCGGCAGAGAACGGCATCACCAGGTCGATGGGATTCACCGGGATCTGCTGGGACAACGCGATGGCCGAGTCGTTCTTCGCGACCTGGAAGACCGAGTTCTACTACCGCCGGGTCTGGCCCACCCGGGGCGGCGCCACACAGGCAGTCGGGGCATGGATCGAGGAGCGGTCACGACCGCCGCCGCCGGCACTCCTCGATCGGCCAGATCAGCCCCGTCGCCTTCGAACTGCAACACTGCAACCAGACTGCGGCAGCAGCAGAAGCCGCATAACCCCGTGTCCACCGTCCGGGGTCAGGGCCAGTAGGTGACGTCGGGGATCGGTAGGCAAGGGCGGCCCAGAGGCAGGCCACGGCGAGCGGCGTGATCACCGGTGCCCGCACCTGTGTTGCCTGCGGTGGTCTCGGGTGCCTGTGGGGGCTTGTCCTGGCTCAGGGGATGAGGGACTTCGGGCTCGGGTCCCTGCTGCGTCCGGCGGGGAGGCCACCGACCGGCCTCCCGTAGCCAGCCCGCCAGCCGGACACGCGGGCCGGTGCCCGACCGGCGCAGGCGGTGGGGGCTCACCGTGAACACGCCGCCGTGAGCGGTCGCGAACCACGGGTCCGCGGTTCGTCACCCGACCGGACCTCGGGAGGGGGGCGGTGTGCCCGGCCTCCTCGACCCCGGGCAGCGGGCCGCACGGCACGCCGCACTAGGTCGCTACTTCGTGCGTGCCCACGGGTGTCTCCCGTCAACTGGGACAGGCCAGGCTGTCCGCCGGGGTTGCGACCGCTCGGCTCGACGTGGAGGTGAAGGTGACCCATCGGCGATCCGGCGACCTTCGTGGCCACACTGGCGATGAGCGTGCTGATGATCGCCGGGTTCGCGACCGAGATTTTCCCGATGCCCAAGCCGATTCCGCAAGTCCTGGTCGCCCACTGTGGGCTCGGTGCCCAAGCCCGCCCTGATTCGGCTCGCGGTACTGGCGCACCTCGGTTACGGAGCGCGACCGCGGGCGCCGTCCTCGCGGTGGTGCTGCGAGGAGTCACTGTGGCTAAGGGCATCGGGTACGGCGTGGTGCTGTGGGCGCTGATGGGTCTGGCCTGGCTGCCCTACCTGGGCTGGGGGCTGTTCGGCACCGGGATCACCGCCAGGATCGCCGCGGCCCACCCTCCTGCTGCACCTGGTTTACGGCACCACCCTGGGTCTGCTGCTCGACCGAGGGCGCGCTCGTTGAACCCGCCAAGTTCACAGGTCCGTGCGTTGCGCCCGGGCCAACCGGGCGACTTCAGAGGTAAGGCGAGCTCCCGTTGGCTGGGAAGCCGGGACTGCATGACCGACCATTGTGAGATGAGGGAGATCGGGATCGATGTTGAGGTGTTCTTCGACTACACCTGCGGGTTCTCCAATCGGGCCAGGCACTGGCTCGACGCCTTGGACGGTGTGGAGATGGTGTGGCGGCCGTTCTCGTTGCTCGAGCAGAACCGTGCCGGGGACGGACCGCCGGTCTTCGAGCGGGCCGCGCTGGCCGAGAACGTCTCGCTGATCGCGCTCGCGGTCCACGTGGCGGTCGGTGCCGATGGCGGGGACGTCGATCACTACCGCCGCCGGATGTTCACCGCCTGGCACGAGGAGACCGCCCGGCTCTCGACCGGGGACATCGTGGGGTTCGGTCGCGACGCCGGGATGGGCGGGTGGGACCACGACCGGGCGTTCGAGGGACTGGCCGGCGAGCACGCCGCGGCCAAGCGGCTGGGCGTGTTCGGCACTCCGAGCCTCGTGCTCGGTGCGGAGCACACGGTGTTCGTCAAGCTCGACAGTGTTCCGACCCCTGATCGGGCGTGGTCGCTGTGGGACCAGGTGCACCAGCTCGCCTTGGGCCGCCGGACCTGCGGGAGTGGCACCGGGCGGTCCGCGAGGGCGAGGACGTGAGATGAGGCAGCGGTTGGTCGTGGTCGGCGGGGATGCCGCTGCGATGAGTGCGGCGTCGGCGGCCCGGCGGCTGCGCGGCCCCGATGACCTGGAGATCGTCGCGTTCGAGCGCGGCGGCTACACCTCGTACTCGGCGTGCGGCATCCCCTACTTCATCGGCAACGTCGTCGGGGACCTGGACGCCCTGATCGCCCGCACTCCGGAGCAGTTCGTCCACGATCACGCGATCGAGGCCCGGGTTCGCCACGAGGTCCTGGTCATCGACCTGGATCGGCGGGCAGTTCTGGCCCGCGACCTTGCCACCGGTGACGAGACCTGGGAGGCCTTCGACCAGCTGATGATTGCCACCGGTGCGGTGCCGATCCGCCCGCCCCTGCCCGGTATCAATGCCGCGGGCATCTTCGGGGTGCAGACCCGACGACGGGCTGGCGGTTCGTGCGGCGCTCGAGCGGGAACCTCCCCGCAGCGCGGTCGTGGTCGGTGCCGGCTACATCGGCCTGGAACTGGCCGAAGCCCTGTGTGCGCGGGGGATCCCCGTCACTGTCATCCAGCGAGGCCGCACCCCGATGGACACCCTGGACCCCGACATGGGTGGCATGTTGGTCGAGGCGATGCGGCGGTTCACGATGACGCTGCGGCTCGAGGAGGCCGTGACCGGCTTCGAAACCGACGCCGGACGCGTACGAGCGGTGGTCACCGACCAGGGCACCGTTCCCGCCGATTTGGTCATTCTCGGCCTGGGGGTGCGCCCCAACAGCGAGCTGGCCGCAACCGCCGGGATCCCGCTGGGGCCCACCGGCGCCATCGCGGTCGACCAGCGGCTGCGGACCCGTGTGGCCGGAGTGTGGGCTGCGGGGGACTGCGTGGAGAAGTTCCACCGGGTCTCGCGCCGGCCGGTCACGATCGCGCTGGGCACGCATGCGAACAAGGAGGGCCGCACCGCGGGGATCAGTCTCGGCGGCGGATACGCGACCTTCCCCGGCGTGCTGGGCACCGCGGTGACCAAGATCTGCGACGTAGAAGTCGGCCGTACCGGCCTAGGGGAGGCCGAAGCCGAGGCCGCCGGTTTCGAGGCGGTGAGCGTCTCGGTCGACTCGACCACCCGGGCCGGGTACTACCCGGGAGCCAGACCGATCCGCACCAAACTCGTCGCCGAGCGGGGCTCCGGCAGGCTGCTGGGAGCCCAGATCGTCGGCGAGGAGGGCGCCGCCAAACGCATCGACGTCCTCGCCACGGCACTGTGGCACGAGACGACGGTCTCCGAACTGCTGAACGTCGACCTGTCCTACGCCCCGCCGTTCTCCCCGCTGTGGGACCCTGTCCTGATCGCCGCCCGCAAAGCCTCCCAGGCCGTCGAAGCCGACCGGCAGACCAACGATGACCTGACCCGCCCCAGCCGCTGAGTGCGAGCCACCCATGCGCCGGCAGCTTGGCGCGGCCCTCCACTCAGCAGTTGCAGGCTTCTACGCCTCGCACATCCGGTCGGGTGAACGGGAACGACCTGACCTCGCGCGGACGTCGTCTCGCCGGAACATGAGCAGGTGGCACGACAGGCAGTCCGAACGAAACCGCCTCGAGCGAGGCCGGTCTCCTCACGCGTCCTGGCTCGGGAGATTTCGCGCAGGTTCAGCCTCTCCCGAGGCGCGGGCGGGCGCCCCGGCTTGCGCGGAGCTCATGGGGGGTTCAAGAGCAGGCGAGGCGGACGCGGATTCGATGATCTGGCAGACGACTGCCGGGTTGCCCTCGCGTCGGGCGGCGGCGGCGGCCCGACGCGCGTTGCGCAGGGAGTCGCGCAGCCTGCGCAGGTCGGCGAGCTTCTGATCGAGGTCAGCCAGGTGTGTGTCGAGCATCGCGGTGACCGGTTGGCAGGGCTGCTCGCCGCCTCGCTGGAGGTCAAGGATGTCCTTGATCTCCTCCAGACCCAGGTCCAGGGTCTTGGCGCGTCGGATGAAGTGCAGGACCGCGATGTCGTCGGGGGTGAACAGGCGGTACCCGGCCTCAGTCCGTTCGGCTTCCGCGAGCAGTCCCTTGCGTTCGTAGAGACGGATCGCTTTGGCGCTGAGCCCTGTCTGCTCGGCAGCGCTTCCGACGGTCACGAGCTGCATCATCGTCTCTCCTTCGTGCGTGACCACTGCTCGGGATGCGAGCAGCGGATTGGTACAGCACTGCGTCGTCTGGACGGGGTCGTGGAGGCCACCGCCGATCTTCCCCTGCAAGGAGTCCCATGTCCTCCTCCTTCCACCGCCTCGGCCACACCGACATGCGCGCCGCGCTCGATGTGCCGGGTCTTGTGCTGCTGGACTTCTGGCAGGCCTCGTGCGCGCCGTGCCGAGCACTGGAGCCCCGGCTGGAGCAGATCGCCCACCGCCGGTCCGGGGAGTTCCTCGGCTACCGCATCGACGTCGACGCGAGCCCCGATGCGGCCGGCGACTTCGACGTGCAATCCATCCCCACGTTGATCCTGCTTCGGGACGGCCGCGAGGTGACCCGCCTCGACGGCTTGATCCGGGGCCACGACGTGGAGGAGGCGCTGGATGCTCACCGGCCACCCACCTCCGCCCGGTCCCCGCAGTGAGGCAGCCCCGCCACCGGGCAGAATCCGCGCCGGCGCGCCAGCCGAACTCCGGCGGTGCCGAACCGCCACGCCCCTCCGGCCGAGCAGCCTGGGCGCGCCTGCTCGCCCTGGTCGCGATCCTCGCCGCCGCGGGAGTGACCGCGGCCGTCGTGGGCCTGCCGGACGCGCAGCAGATCCGCGTGCGCTCCACCGCGGCCGGCCCGGCCGCCCCCGTACTGTTCGGGTTGCTCTACGCGATGGTGACACTGCTGCCATTGCCCAAGAACGTCTTCGCGGCACTCGCCCGCGTGCTGTTCGGGCTGCTGCTCGGAGTCGGGGTGGTCCTTCTCGCGGCACTCCTGGGGGCGGCGGCGGCGTTCGCCCTGAGCAGGGTGCTTGGACGTGACGCCGTAGAACGGATCACCGGCGCTCGGGTCGCTCGAGTCGATGCGTTGCTGAACCGGCGGGGGATACCCGCGGTCATCGCGGTGCGGCTGGTCCCGGTACTGCCGTTCACCGCCATCAACTACGCCGCCGGACTGACGTCGGTCCGGACGACGGACTACGCCATCGGCACCGCGGGGGGCATCGTTCCGGGCACGGTCTCCTTCGTGGCACTGAGCACCTTCGGCACCACGCCGGGATCGTGACCGTTCCTGATCTCGGCCGCCGCGCTGATCATTCTCACCGGCGGCGGCCTCCTCGTCGCCCGGAGATCTCGCCGAGACCACAGCGACGCCGCCGCCCCCCGTCGAGCCGCGTCGATCGCGGCCGAGACGCAGCCGCAGCCAAGACGCTAGAGCACAAAGGTTGACCCTTCCCCTAGCCCGGATCTTTCATCGCTTGGCTGTTGAGCGTTGGTGCAGCTTCGGCGCCGTCGTCTGTGTTGATTCTGGCATGCGGGTGTGACGGTGGCCCGAGTGTCGACTCGGGTGACGCCGGTTCCAGTTGGCCGGGGGTCCGCATCAAGGAAGCCCCACATCGATATCCGTGCCCTAACTCGTGCCCTAACTCGGGGCACGACGCGGTTAATCCGGGTGTCTCACGGCCATTCGCGGTCATCGGAGAGCGAACCCCTAGACGCACGAAACCGCAGGTCAAAAGGGCTTTGACCTGAGGTTGAGAGAGTGGCCAGGGGCGGGGTCGAACCGCCGACCTTCCGATTTTCAGTCGGACGCTCGTACCAACTGAGCTACCTGGCCGGGCTTGCTGGTCAAAGGAAATCACTTGGGCAAACAGATAGCCGGATCGCTTCCGGCGTGGCATGACTATACCGGAGTCCCAGGTCCGGTCCCGCGCCTGGCTGGCAACGGGGCCAACGGGGGCAGCGGCGAGGCGCCCGGCCGTGCCGTCGAAGTAGGAGCCCCATGACGCTCCCTCCCGACCTACAGCACACCATCATGGTGCCCACCAGCCTCCCCGACGAAGGACCGCTCTTGTCAGCCGATCATGACCCCATCATCCACCTCCGCTCGGCCGGCGTATCGCTCATCGTCGACCTGCGCCCCGACGTGCCGGTCGTGCTGCACTGGGGTGCCGACCTGGGCCCCGTGTCGGGGTCGGCGCTCGAGGTGCTCGCGAAGACGGGTGGAACCGCGCAGCTGCACAGCGCCCCAGAGGCGCCGCGGGCGTTCTCGCTGCTTCCTACCGAGTACGAGGGATGGTCCGGCGTTCCGGCGATCTCCGGCCACCGAGCAGGCACGGCGACGACTCCTCGCCCGAAGACCGTGTCAGCGACGCTCGAGGAGGCGGGCCGAGGAGGCGGCCAGATCGTCGTCCACCTTCTCGACGACCTGTCCCGCCTGGCGATCCAGCTGACCATCGGGCTGTCCGAGCACGGCCTCGTCGAGGTGCAGACCACGGTGACCGCCGAGGCTGCCACTGGCGAGGCCCCCTACGACCTGACCGGTGTCGTCGCCGTGCTGCCGGTGCCGGTCCGGGCCACCGACGTCCTCGACCTCACCGGCAAGTGGAGCCGGGAGCGCAGTCCCCAGCGCGGCCAGGTCCGCGACGGCCAGCACGCCCGTCAGGTCCGGAGAGGCAAGCCGGGCGCGGACTCGCCCTACCTTCTCAGCGTCGGCACTCCCGCCTTCGCATCACGCTCCGGCGAGATCTGGTCGATGCACGTCGCGTGGAGCGGCGACCAGCAATGGTTCGTCGAGCGCCTTCCCGAGGGGGCGGGCGCGTTCTCGGCCGTGCTCGGCGGGGGAGAGCTGCTCCGTCCGGGCGAGGTCCGCCTCCGCGCGGGGGAGAGCTATGAGTCCCCGCGCGTCGCCTTCGCCTGGTCGGACGAGGGCTTGGACGGCATCGCCGACCGGTTTCACGCCCAGCTCCGCTCCGACCACCCGCGGAGCACGCCACAGCCCCTCTTGCTGAACACCTGGGAGGCGGTCTACTTCGAGCACGACCTCGGGCGGCTCACGGAGCTCGTCGACAAGGCGGCCGAGATCGGTGTGGAGCGGGTCGTGCTCGATGACGGCTGGTTCCGGGGGCGACGCGATGACCGCGCGGGCCTAGGGGACTGGCAGATCGACGAGCACGTCTGGCCCGACGGCCTGGCCCCTCTCGTGGACCATGTCCGCCGTCGCGGCATGACGTTCGGTCTGTGGGTGGAGCCGGAGATGGTCAACCTGGACTCCGCCCTCGCCCGCGAGCACCCCGACTGGATCCTGGGTCCCTCGGCCGGGCTCGGAGGATCCTCCCGGCACCAGTACGTCCTCGACATCGCCAAGCCTTCGGCATTCGACTATCTCGTCGCCAGCATCTCCTCCATCGTCATTCGCTACTCGATCGACTTCCTCAAGTGGGACCACAACCGGGAGCTGCACGAGCCGGTCCACCGCAGCCCCGACGGAGACCGGCCGGGCACCCGCGACCAGACTCTCGCCTTCTATGCCCTCCTCGACGAGATCCAGCGGCGCTGTCCGGGTCTCGAGATCGAGTCCTGCTCCTCGGGGGGCGGGCGCGTGGACCTGGCCGTGCTCGAGCACACCGACCGCGTCTGGACCTCGGACTGCAACGACCCGGTCGAGCGCCAGTCGATCCAGCGCTGGACCGAGGTCCTCGTGCCTCCTGAGTACATCGGAAGCCACGTCGGACCGCCGCGCTCCCACACGACGAACAGGGTGTCAGACACGCCCTTCCGCCTCCTGACAACGCTCTTCGGGTCGGCGGGAGTCGAGTGGGACCTCACCCGGTGCACCCCCGACGAGATCGAGCAGCTGTCCCGGTGGGCGGCCTCATACAAGGAGTTCCGCGGCCTGGTCCAGAGTGGCCGGCGGGTGCACGCCGACCTCGCAGACGAGCAGACCCTGCTCCACGGCTCGGTCGCCACGGATGGTTCACGGGCGCTCTTCTGCTGGGCCCGGCTGGGCAGCTCGGCTGCCGCGCAGGCCGGCCGAGTCCCGTTCCCCGGCCTCGACTCTCGTCGCGACTACGAGGTCCGGCTGCGGGAGGACGCCGGCCCGGCGTCACCTCACCAGCTCGCGGGGCCGGCCTGGTTCGAGGCGACGCGCGAGCACCCCGTGGTGGTGCCGGGCGTCGTGCTGACCACCGTGGGGGTCACGCTGCCGACCCTCAACCCCGGCCAGGCCCTGCTCCTGGAGGTCACGGCCGTTTCATGAGCCCCAACGGACGCGTCGCGCGCGTCCGGACGCAGCCGACAGGTGTCCTACGATCGAGCGGTTCAGGACCACGTGGCGGCCGTTGGCCGCCGGGCGAGGAGAGGAGGACGCTTCCATGTCCATGACGCGGATCGGTGTGGTTGGGGGCGGCCTCATGGGCGCCGGCATCGCGGAGGTCTGTGCCCGCGCTGCGCTGGACGTCGTTGTGGTGGAGTCCGGCGGTACCGCCGCGGACGCTGCGCTCCGGCGCCTCGAGAAGTCACTGCGGCGCGCGCAGGAGCGGGGCAAGCTCGACAGCGCCGACGAGGTCCTCGACCGGGTCTCGGTGGTCACCGACCTGACTGCGCTCGCGGACCGCGAGCTCGTCGTCGAGGCGATCGTGGAGGACGAGAGCGCCAAGGTGGCCCTCTTCCGTCGGCTCGACGAGGTTGTCACCTCCCCTGGCGCCATCCTGGCGTCGAACACGTCCTCCATCCCGATCATGAAGCTCGCGGTGGTGACCGAGCGCCCGAGCCACGTCCTGGGGGTCCACTTCTTCAACCCCGTGCCGGTCCTCTCGCTCGTGGAGCTGGTGCCCAGTCTCCTCACCGCGACGGAGACCACCGAGGCGGCGCGCGCCTTCGTCGAGGGCACCCTCGGAAAGCACGCCATCGACTGCCCGGACCGGGCCGGCTTCGTCGTCAACGCCCTCCTCATCCCCTTCATCCTCAGCGCAGTTCGCATGCTGGAGTCGGGCTTCGCCACGGCGGAGGACATCGACCAGGGCCTCGTCCGCGGCGCCGCGCATCCCCAAGGACCGCTGGCGCTCGCCGACCTCATCGGCCTCGACACGACGAGGGCGGTCGCCGAGTCGCTCTACGAGGAGTTCAAGGAGCCGCTGTATGCCGCGCCGCCGCTGCTCAACCGCATGGTCGACGCCGGACTGCTCGGCCGCAAGACGGGTCGCGGCTTCTACACCTACTGAACCAGCCGGTATGCCGTGCAGCGAACGCCGCGGCGTTCACCAGACCACGTGAGGAGTGCGGCCCGGTGGCAGGGTGGCACGGCGCTCACCGCTCCTCACGGGCAGAGTTCTGGCCAATATTTGAGGTTCTGGGCGCGCACTCAGGGCTTTGAGCCAGTCGAAGTGGACACCGGGCTGTGCGGCATACGCTCGCGCCCGCCGCTGGCCGTCCTCGTCCTCGGCTGAGCCGAGGCAGCGGATGAGCGAGCAGCCGCCCGAGCGCGGCGCTTCCGGGCACGATCCGGGTCTCCAGCCCGAACGGACCGCGCTGGCCTGGCAACGGACCGCGCTGACGCCGCTGCCGAACGGCAGAAGGCCCGGCACCGTTATGGTGCCGGGCCCTCTGGCGTTTCGAGCGACCCCGACCGGGCTCGAACCGGCGACCTCCGCCGTGACAGGGCGGCGCGCTAACCAACTGCGCTACGGGGCCTTGATGGTGCTGTGACCTGCGGTGCTACGTATCCCCAACGGGATTCGAACCCGTGCTGCCGCCGTGAAAGGGCGGAGTCCTAGGCCGCTAGACGATGGGGACCCGGGATCTCTCACGAACCCCCCGCCGCCCAGCGAGCAGCGCTCGGATCCGTCGAGGACTCCGAAAGCATAGGCGATGGGAGGACGGCGTCAAAATCGCAACCCGCACCCGGAGAACTCGCTGCGATGCTCACCCACCGGCCCACTCGAGGACCTTCTCCACCGGCCACGTCGTGATGATCCGCTCCGCCGAAATGCCCAGCCGTTCGGCGCGTTCGCAGCCGTACGCCTTCATGTCGAGCTGACCGGGCGCGTGCGCGTCGGAGTCGATGGCGAAGAGGCACCCGAGGTCTCGGGCGAGCTCGAGAAGCTCGTCCGGCGGGTCACACCGCTCGGGTCGGGAGTTGATCTCCACGGCGGTGCTGCCCTCGAGACAGGCCTCGAAGACGGCCTTCGCGTCGAACGACGACTGGGCTCGCACTCCCCGCGACCCCGTCACGAGCCGGCCGGTGCAGTGTCCGAGGACGTTGACCCGGGGATTGCGGACCGCGGTGACCATCCGTCGCGTCATCGGCCCGGCGTTCATGGCGAGCTTCGAGTGGACGGACGCCGTGACGACGTCGAGCCGCCCGAGCATCTCCTCCGTCTGGTCGAGCTCTCCGTCGTCGAGGATGTCCACCTCGATCCCCTTGAGCAGCCGGAACCGGTCGCCGAGCGAGCTGTTGACCGACTCGACGACACCGAGCTGTTCGGTGAGCCGCGCGACTGAAAGGCCGTTGGCAACGCGGAGCCTCGGGGAGTGGTCCGTCAGGGCGAGCCACTCCTGGCCGAGCTCGACAGCGGCGAGGACCATCTCCCGGATCGGTGAGCCGCCGTCGCTCCAGTCCGAGTGGCTGTGCAGGTCGCCGACGACCGCGGCATAGAGCTTCTCGCCGCCGCGCACCAGCGGCTCGGACTCTTTCTCCTGCAACGACTTCAGGTATGCCGGAAGCGCACCGACGACAGCCTGGCGTACCACCGCGGCAGTGGAGGCCCCAAGACCCTTGAGCTCGGTGAGCGTGCCCTGCTCGGCCCGGGTGCGCAGCTCGCCATCCGGCAGGTCGGCGATGGTGCGCTCCGCCTTGCGGAACGCCTCCACCCGGTAGGTCCCTGCTCGGGAACGCTCGAGCAGGAAGGCGATCCGGCGAAGTGCGTCGGAGGGCGTCACTGGCGCAGAAAGGGGGGCGAGGAGCATCACGCAGGTCAGTCTCGCATCACCTGCCGGTCGCAGTGGGCACCGCTTCCGCGTCGACGACCTCGACGACGTCTTCGTACCTCGCCTTGACCGAGCCGCGCTGTCCCTCAGTCGCGCTCGGGCCGAACACGACCGCCGGCCGCCGAGGGCCACGACGGCCATGGCCGCAGGGTCAAACCGGGTGAGGTAGTAGCGCACCCGGGCGTCTGGCGAGGAGTCAGGAGGCGGCGACGGGTCCCACGGCTTGGTCGCCGACCTTGCCCGAGCAGACCGGGGCTCCCTGACCAGTCGCCGAGAGGGCGAACGTGCCCGGTCCGGCCGAGGTCCGGCCGACACCGTCCCCGGCGGACATGGTGACGTCCACCTTGCTCGTCGACGTGAAGGAGAGCTTGGCGATGATGTTCTTGCCGTTGCGGTTGCACGTCAGGCTGATGTTGGAGACGGACGCGGCGGGCGGCGATGGCGGTGGGGGCGTCGGTGGCGGGGTGGCCGTGGCGGATGGTCGGGTGGGCACGACGGGTGGCGCAGTGGCCGTGGCGGGTGGCTTGGTGGGCACGACGGGTGGCTTGGTGGGCACGACCGGTGGCTTGGTGGGCACGACCGGTGGCTTGGTGGGCACGACCGGTGGCTGGGTTGGCACGACCGGTGGCTGGGTGGGCACGACGGGTGGCGGAGTGGGCACGACCGGTGGCGGCGCGTTCGGGTTGGGGTCGGCCGTCTGACCCGGCACGGCAGCCGTCATCGTCGGAAGCTCGGGCGGCGGGATGCTCACGGTCGAAGTGGGGCCCACCCACTGGGCCTTCGGCGGAACGACCGTCGTCGCCGGTGAGGACGTGATGGTCTCACCGGAGGGAACAGACGTCGTCGTCGGCGTCGTCCCCGCGACGGCGGCCTTGAGTGGGGTGGCCGGGGCACTGTTGAACAACCAGAGCATGGCCAGGAGGGCGGCGATCGCCACACCTCCCACTGCGGCAAGAACCACAGCGTTGCGTCGTCCTTCGTGTTCTAACTTGAGGTTCATCTGACGTACGGCCCTTCGTCGGGATAGCTCCCCTCAGCTGGTCCAGCGGAAAGGATAGACGATGAGCGGTTCGGTGCGCGGTTCCTCCCGGCGTCGACACGCGAGCCATGCGCATGGATCGGTTCGCGTCCACAGGGGGTCTTCCAACGCGACACACCTCAAGGCACCATGGCCAAGAACATCCAGCAACAGTGCGACCCGGCAAGCTAGGGCTGCCGCGGAGGGCGACCCATGAGGTAGAACTCGGGGTTGGGCATGAGCCCACGGTGCTCGCCACCCGGTTGCTGAGGCCGAAGAACGCCGTGATGGAGGCGATGTCCCAGGCGTCCTCGTTCTCGAAGCCGTGCTCATGGACGGTGGCGAAGTCTGAGTCCTCGACCTCGTGACTGGCCGCATTGACCTTGTGCGCGAAGTCCAGCATGGCGCGCTGGGGGGTGGGATGTCGGCGGTCCGGTGGTTGACGGCCAACCTGGTCAGCGACGAGCGGCTTGCGCTCGAAGACCCGCAGGAGCGCGCCGTGGGCGACGATGCAGTACGTGCACCGGTTCGCTGCCGAGATGCTCGTGATGATCATCTCGCGCTCGCCCTTGACAGGCATCGGCCCGGAGGATGGAATCGCGGATGTCGTCGGGGACGTCGGCGATCTCCTTGAGGGGAAAGCGATGGGCCATGGCTCGAGCCTGCCAGCAATCCGGGCGGCCGACGGCGTCGAAGCACTCTCGAAGGATGATCGCCCTGTGTCACGGTTTCCCGCGCGACTGTCCCAGCGTCATCCCGCTCATTCAAGGAGGAACACGCATGCGTACTACCAGGAAGGTTGCCAGCGCCACTCTCGGCTCGGCGGCGATG
>JAABUV010004946.1_pt1 | contig 15503 bp, 17 predicted proteins | sample 5559971 | NCBI WGS metagenome assembly JAABUV01 (sample SAMN10711881, study PRJNA513362) | rock metagenome | isolation source: Antarctica rocks | place: Antarctica: Victoria Land, Knobhead nord | collected 2015-12-19
CATCCACATCCACCTTCTCCTTCTCCTTCTCCTTCTCCTTCTCCTTCTCCTTCTCCTTCTCCTTCTCCTTCTCCTTCTCCTTCTCCTTCTCCTTCTACAACAACGATCGATCTTTTTGAAGTGATATACCAGATCCGAACCGATAAAAACGAAAGCGAAAGCGTGTGATATGACAAGACAGGACAGTGGCATGACGGCTTTCGATCTCTTCGCTGGTCTTTGTCTGAGTGCAAGGTTTTTGTGGGCGAGAGGGTAGGTGCGGTAGGTGGATGAGATGGGAAAGGGGGTTGGAAGAGAGGATTACGGGGGTGGAGGGGCGGAATTGGAGAGAGGATATGGGAAAGGGGATCGGAAGTGGGATAGGATGGCAACTGAGCTGTTGGATGGTAGATCAATGGGTTATCTTTTTCTGGTATTTAGGGGAGAGGTGGACAGTATGGTGTGGTGTGGAAAATGGATGAGAGGGGTGGATTAGGGCAATGGGGAGGGTTAGGGCGATGCAAGTGATGATGGGGAGGGGAGGAGGAAGAAGTTATTGGGGAGGGGGGTTGGGATGGGATGGGGGATAGGGATGTGGAGGATACGCAAGTCATGTCGTTGATAGGTTTCTTTGAAGGTTTGTTGAGACGGGGGTTTTTGGTGTGTATGATGGAATTTTTGGGATTGTGTAAAATGATGGGAATGTACTACGTCCCCAGATAGATTTTAACTGTTGTATGTATACACATTACGATAATCAGATGTATATCTCATATAGAATAAGATGGATGTGATTACTCGGGTGCGAAAATCATAAAGCTGTACCGTGGATGTTGAGGAACTTACAGAGAGGCGGACTGTATCTGTTGTGCTGAGCTTTGCCAAGACGGGACGGTGTGATATGCACGCCGGATACCATGATATGACATGATTTAGCAAGGCGTTGATGCGGGAGGTTTTGCCGAGGTGGTATTTTGATGTCTAGACGAATGCCAATAGTTGTTAGGACATGGGATACGACATGGAAATTTGCATGGAGCGATGAAGGTAGTTTGTTGATGCGTGCTTGTGTGTATAGTGTTTTGTTCTATAGCTATCGCCAGAATCTGCCATCCATACATATGTTGTTACATCGTATGCTCACTGACCCATCTCCTTCAGGCGCTCCTGGGCAGATTGCTTTGCTTCATCGGAGACGTTGGGATTCTTGGTCGTGCTGGATGGATGTTAGAAACTGGAGTTTCACGTGCATGATGAGGAGTGTTTTGCGTACGCCTTGAGTCCACCGGCAACGTTGTTGGGGTTCTTGTCGCCGCTGTCTTTCTCGATGTCGCCTCCGTTGAACTCCTGATCGAGGACTTCTTTGGAGTGTTGCTTGGACTCGTCGGAGGTGTCTGGTTTCGGATGCTTAGTGAACGACTCTAGGTTTATGATTGTGAATGACAGGGGCAGGAGGGTGTACTTGGGTTGTTGAGGTTAGCCTTGTGGCCGCCGACGATGTTGCCTGGGTTGGACATGTTTGTTTTGTGGGTGAGATTGGTTTGAGGATTTAGGAGTGTGATTTGTGAAGTTGAATGATGGTGATAAAGATGATTGTGAAGAGGCAAGGGTAGAGATTTATATATCCTTCGAGGGGCCCCCCACAACCGAATGAGGTAATCTGTTTGTGACTCACAGCAGTGTCGTGATCTCATGTGTTTAGGCAGTAGGAAGGTAGGCAGCAGATAAGCCATGACGCTCAATGGTGAGCTGTTGGCTTGCAGTGGCCGCTACGACCAAGTGCGTGACAGCGGACGCCCTCCACTCACGACGCCTATCGATACCAAAGATCTGGCAGATGGTGAGATTAGGTTCGTGACAGACATGGATTGAGAAAGCCAATGGCTCCGAACAGGGATATGTGGCGCCGCTGGCATCACGATATCTCGTCGAAGCAGCCAGATCCATCGATCGTCTAGCTCTGTAGAGAGTAGAGCACAGCATCACATCATCGATACACCCCAGACAGCCCCAGGATGCTGGCATGTCCCACGTTGCGAGAAGATCCCCAGCTGAAAGCGTGTAGGAGCTAGGCAGCCATCCAATTGGGGATAGTTGAAGGCATTCGGGGAAAAGAGGATATGCTTCCGTAGCCTTGCGTGGGGCTGACGATTCAAGAGACTAGCCAGGGGTATATCTGCCGCTATCGAACATGACATTTGCTCAACTGCTCAGATCTCGATGTTTGGCTGCAAAAGGCGGTGGGGAAAAGCGGAGAAGTTGCACGCTTGGACATCCACTGAAGTCATGACATTTGTCTTGGCGATCGCCTCGGAGACGCCTGTTCCCGTGACTGACACGTTCACTCATAACGGTAAGTTATAGCGACAGACCTTACTATACAGAGTAATGACTGGCGCTGACTGGTATGAAGGAAGATACTGTTGTGGTCCAGGCGTGTCTTCCAGGACTGCACGACCACTGCAATCTGGAAGCCTAGTGGTGCCGGGTCCATGTGAGCTGCCAGAATACCTGTACTTCAGACGAGGTGTGCCTGCAATGAGACCACTGGGAGGAAGCTGGACACTCGTGGAGGGATAGATGCTGTCAACGCTCGCGAAAGGCTTCCTTGTTGCAGCTTCTGGACGTTACGAATTGCTCCCTATCTCTTGCTAGATCGGCGCCATGCGTTAGCAAGGCTGCAACGGTCGATAGATCAAGTCTCCTTCTCGACATGCAGCTAGTAGCTTTATTATGCGGCGTACACTGAAGTATTGGGACTGTTGCGTGCGGGGACAACAAAGAGCGACGTTCCGGTGACAACAGGATACTATGGAAGTATGACAAGAGCCAGGGCATTCACCGCTACACAGCACTTTTATGCTCTGCTCTGCTGTCACGACGACAAACTGAGCTCGCTACAAAGGCATTGAATTCCATTGAATTCATCCACGTATGAGGTATACAATTATAGATTTTTCCGTTTCCTCTACTGAAATACGGAGTCACGTGCCATGCTATGCCATTACAGGCTAGCCAGATAAGGAAAAGCGCCAAGATCAATCGCCAAGACAGAGCCTGCTGTGATTGGCCGGGAAGCTGATCGCTAAACCTTTTCGCGGCTTACCCGGCTGAGCAGGCAAATTTCAACTCTCAACATCACGTCGACTGCTACCATACCATCATGACACAGCCCATCAGCACGGTACTATGGTACGAGTATGTGAGGTTGGACTGAGCTTGGAGAGGCTTACGTTTGCGTCTCGCTCACGGGTCCCTAATTCAAAAGCACGTTTTCAATTACGATAGGTATCCATACCTTGAAACCGTACCATGATGCAATGACCAATCATGCGCAACTTCAGTGATACAGCACTTTCCAACGATGTTGGCTGTCTACTTTGACCATTGGTCTCGAACTCTTGGTTTTGACCAAGATGGCTGATGAAGCACTGCATCATCAAATACCTTCATCTCAAGGTTTGGTAGAACCCTGGGTCGGCAACAAAATCGCTCGTCAGCTTGACTCTAATATGAAGGTCTACTTTGCTAAAGGTTGGGCCATCTACCGCCTTCATTGTTATCAACTGTATGGAATAAAATTTCCGTTTATGATATTCTTTGGAAGGATTTGTGCAACCCAAACTCTCTGTATACTTTGCGTTATCAAAGACCGCACTACTCTCTATCTGTTTCATTCGTAAGAGCAAGTTCAAGTCCAACAGGCTCGCTGACACCTCTTCTGCAAATTCGACATCCTGAAGTTCCTACGTTGATACCTCTAAGCGCTTACTCACCCATGATTCACATAAGAGCCGAATAACTCCATACGGCTAGGAATTACGATGTATCGTTGGTCTTCTTTCGGCGGCCACGCTAGCAACATTGATGGACACTCTTTTTGACCCTGTGTCATATACTGACCCGTACCATGTCGCACTTCTTGTGCCTCGCCTCAATGGTTACGGATCGTCTAGGCCTTATATCTGACCCCAAGCTCTACCCGTATAGATTTACAGCGCTCCATTCCCACGACAGAGCCTTAGGGGGGTGTCGGACTAAGAAAAGAGGGTGTCAGCGGAGCCGTTGCCTCTTAGGTCATTCAGGCCTCAACTGGTAGAGTACTTTCCGTTGTTTCACGTTACCTCCACCCAGCGCTACCTCAGCGAAGAAAGCCTCCCACCCAAAGCACCTCCTACTCACTCTCCCAACGATTGCAACAATTGCTTACATATGGGGTCTATTCATTGCTCACAGAGCTATGTTAGCTTTTCCTTGCCCTCTACGTTACATTCAAAACTCGTGATCAGCTTATCGAATTCCGCCCCAAACGGACGTTACATCTGCGTTCTTGGCGAAGGCTGAATCCCAACTTCAACGTAAGCATCTACGCTGTCCTCGTTGTCAACTGATATGTGAACTCGGCTGCGCGTCGTATACTACAGGTATAGCCAGCTGAATTACCCCCTGCTACTGCTATTGAATACAAGGTCTTTCATTATAAAAGCTGTTCTTTCCCCATCTCATATCAGCTAACAAGCAATACTTCTAGCTTTAATCGCATCTGTATCCTGCAAACAGGCCCTCATACTTGCACTCTCGGCTTCTGCACATTTCCCCGAGCTTGTCCTGAAGACCACACTCGCTCACCTTGTTCAAAACCTCCACAATCACCTTAGCCATGAAGTCTACTTACCAAGCCTACCTATTCCTCTTGGTATCCGCCACTAGTGCCATCGCTCTCCCTCGGCAGACCGCAACCAGTGAAGTTGACGTCGCTCCGCACACGGCCGACGGCGCGGCCGTGATCAATCCGGGCCATGACGTCTCCGTCGCCGACGTCGCCGAAGCCGCAAACGTCAAGAAGTGCATCACCTTCACCTCCGACAACCCAAACTGGCACTACACCAACAGTGCCCCCTGGTCCGGCAGCGGCACTTTCGGCTCAACTGGCGGCAAGATCTGCGTGCCCCACAGCGACACCGCCGGCGGCGCCATGTACATCGGCACCGAAGCCAACCCAGGCCCTGGCAGCACCAAGCTCGAATGTTTCTTCCCAAGCTCGGGGACCGCAAACTGCGACATGTCCCTCGTGGACGGCTACTCCCTCTCCGTCAAGTGCGACGTCCCGGGGCACCACTCTATCGGCGGCAACACCGACCTCTGGAAGACGGGGAAGCAGTGCGTGGACAAGAGCCTTGAGGGTCGCGGCATCTGCAAGAACGACAAGGGCTACGCGCCCCACGAGAGCGACGTGACGCCCTTTTTCCAGGCGGCGATCAACAACGGTAACGATTATTGCATCTGGGTTAATTGCAAACAGGATTATTACTTTCCTGTCACCGCGGACATCAAGTGTCATGTTAGTGGGAGCCGTGGCCCGTGAACATCACCCGAAGCCTAGATGTTAAGTGATATAATATAGCTTGGGTTGTTGACAGTCTTTTATTCCTTTTTGCAAATGCTTTTGGAGGCTTTGAGGACGCTCTTTTGGGAATCATGGACGCTGATTGTGGAGGTCTGCGCTCACAGTGTACAAAACCAACAATTTTTCCGAATAGTTGTACAATGCATCGCAGGGCGCCAAGGTGGTCTTATTTACTAGATTTCATATCGCTCGCGCTTTACAGATTCAACTGCCTTTGGGCTTAATATCCCCGTGCGTGAACGTCCACTATTCTAATCCTTATCCCATAACTTTCAATCATCACCATTCTTATATCCAGAACAATCTATGATTCCAGGCCATGCATCCATAGAATAGATTAGGAAGATAGTAAAGTAGAATATTCTATGCCAAATAATAGTAATACCTGCCATATATAACGATCTATGAGGGTTACCAGGCTGAGAAATAAACCCCCTACTACGTATATTACTTTAATATCCTCACATCAACCCACCTCCCATTCCCCCTAGCATACATACATACACACATAATCTGCTCAGTGCTCACACCAAAGATTCCCCTGCGGCACCCCGTCGCTGGCGACAGCGACAGCGACAGCGACAGCTATTCCCAACTGCGACTGTGCGACTGCGACTGTGCGACTGCGACTGCGCGACTGTGCGACTGACGTTCCTTTACTCATCCCGCGATCATATTTCAACAACGACTCTATCATCCGACAAAAACCATCGATTGGTGAGACGACTCCTTGATTGTACTAGCCTAGGTCATCCATCATATCATTTGGAGACCATTGACGGGGATTCCGAAAACGAATCTGACCTCCGAGGTTTCTACTCGTTATACATTTCGTGAAAGAGGAGGTGTTATATTATGTTATGTTGAATGAAATTTTTGTAGTAGGGGCTGCGGAGTTGTGTTTGTTTATCTGGGTACGGGAATATACGAGGAGCGAGCGGAAGTGGAAGATCAAATAATTAAGGAGGGCTGGAATAGGGTTTCTCAGGTTTGAGATCATGGAGTGGGGGACTGGTGGTTTTGGAAAATGGTATCCGACTGAGCTTGTGGGATGGAAGTGCTGAGGATGAACATACATATTTCACTCGATCGTAATTCGGTAGAATAAAGCGATTGGAGGCTAATGAGATCGTCGTGCGTATGTAGGCCGTCTATGTCTCCTTGAGATAGTAATTTTGTTACTACCATTAGGTTTTGAACCTGGTACAGTTTGGCAGAAGGGGAGGGGTGAAGGGGTGAGAAGGTAAAAAGACGGCGGAAACCTTTCCGCTCTTGGTGAAGAATCGTCAATAGCAACAAAAAAGCCCAGGGACTCACTGCCACCAAACCTCACGTATATCCAATAAAGGAGAGTCCCTTCAATTAATCAGTGCCTCCTATCTACTCAACCCCTATCACCATGGACCCCTCCTTCACCCAACAGCAACCCCAGCTCGACCTCTCCAAACTCTCAGACTACGACAAGCGAGAGCTGCAGCAATCGCTTACGAACGAGATGCAGAAAGCGAAGATACAGGAATGTATGTCACTTTATCATCCCAATCATTCCAATCACCTCACATCATTACCTCTTTATCTCCTCTCAATCATATCATATTCCTTGACCTTTCAATTCCTATAGCCTTCTAGCTAATTAATGAATGACTGCTTCTATTCCTAGCCGTACACAACCTCACAGACATCTGCTGGAAAAAATGCATGACGGCGAAGATCTCGGCGGGGACGCTGAGCGGGGGTGAGACGGGTTGTACGCAGAATTGCGTGGAGAGGTTTTTGGATGCGAATGAGGCGGCTTTGAGACATTTGAATCAGATGAGGGGGCAGGGGGGGATGTGAGGGGTTGCTGTGAGGTGGGATATAGAGGAGGAGAGATTTATGGGATATTTTGTGGGGGATGGGAAGGGGCAGGACTACGGTTTACAGCTTGTGGTTTAGGTGGTGTGGGTACAGCCAGGATTGGCTATCGCATGTGCGGATGTTCTACAATCAGCAATATGAATAGAGGGCGGAGGGGCATTTGTGTGGCGCTGGTAGATACGGAAGGCTGGCTGGATAGACTTCTTTTCGCTCAGAGATATCGCAGCATCGACAGCTCACAGGCATCGCGTGGCCTTTGCGGATACTAAGTATCCGTCTCATGGTGGTGACAGAGCAGCATCTTGAAGGTCGTTTTGACATATAGCTAACAGTAATCAATCCTCAGCTCTAAACAATGTTCAACTTCGTTGCTGCAATGTCCAACGCATCCACATCCGGCGTCAATCTGCAATACGCTTTCTTCGATCCATCAGGCCTGTGATGACACCATTAGCCCCCCATTGACGTTCGCAAAGGAAACGCTCTCATATAACTTACCTGACCAGCGTATTGATCTTCACACACTCCACGTCATACAGCTTCTTCAGTGCCTCCCTGATCTGCCTCTTGTTTGCCTTGACATCGCATACAAACACCAGCGTATTGTTCTCCTCGATCTTCTTCATCGCGCTCTCGGTATTCAGCGGGTGGATGATGACCTTGTGGTGGTCGAGGCGGGGCTCATGGGGGACCGATTTGCGTGGGTATTTTGGGGATCGTGAGAGTTGGAGGGTCTTTGGGCGGTGGAAGGTGGTTGTGAGGCGAACTTTGCGGGCTTTCTTCGAGTTCACCTGAAGGCATTGCGTTAATAGAGTACGTAGTCCTGTAGTCACTAAAGATGTCATACGCCTTTGAGGGTGGCCTTTGAGGCCAGGCTGGCTTTAGCATTGTGCTTGCCACCGATGGGCGCTGCAGATTTATAAGTCAGCTTGCAACATCTCATGAAGTCTCTGAAGTATGTGAGCTTTTGGAGGTTGATATGGAAATGTGACATTGGGCGACAGATCGAAGCACTCCTCGAGATCGATTGTTCCATATGACTAGTGCTCCAGTCACTTCTCTCATGGGCTATGCAATCGAAATGCCTGCGTACCTTTCTTGCTTGCAGCTTTTGGCGCCATTGTCGCTGGTTTTGATGTTAGTCAGTAGATGTTCGCGAAATTCACACCCAAATTGTGGGCTGCGCTAGCGGGAGCGCCAAGCCCGAGATATCGCCGCTCCAGTTCTACAATTCTGCCGATAATTCAGCCATTTTCTACAAGCATGGCATGAACATTCATTGCAAGCCAGCCTGGCTGGCCGAATTTCAAGCCGAATTCAAATTCATGGCATAATGGCCCATACAAAGCAGCGCCGCCCACAACTCCTGTCCTCCACACGACCCCGCAAATCAAAGCCCCCGCCCTCCTTGTCTTCGCACACAACTCGTACCTTGATTCGTACCCACCACACTCTACGCAAGCAGCTCTCGTCAGCTTTGATAAGTGGCAATGACGTCGGAGCCAAAGACCTACAGGGCCAGATCGATGCTCTGGGTGGTCTTGCTAGATATCAACAAGCTAGCATACAGGGGCAATCACTAAGGCGAGGTGGAGATACGAGCAAGATGCTAGTAGAGTGGCTGTCTCAATCTGCGATGACAATCACGCCAAGCGGAAAATCTAGAGAAAAGCTGAGGCTTCTTGAAGTGGGATCCCTAAGGACCGACAATGCCTGCTCAAGAAGCGGACTGTTTCATGTAACAAGAATCGATCTACACTCCCAGCATCCTGAGATTAAGGCCCAAGATTTCATGGATATGCCAATCCCGAAAGCCGCGGATCTGGAACAGGAGGGTTTCGACGTTGTGAGCTTGAGCTTGGTGGTCAATTTTGTCAGTGACGCGATAGAAAGGGGCAAGATGCTGAAGCGGATTGAGGCCTTTCTCAGACCTCTGAAACCAGGACGAAGTAGAACATTTCCTGCGTTGTTCCTTGTCTTGCCAGTGGCTTGTGTCGCGAATTCGAGATATCTGGATGAGGAGAGGCTTGAGGCTATCATGGGTAGCTTGGGATATACGAAGGTGAATGTAAAGACAAGTGCAAAGCTTGCATACTATCTCTGGAAGCGCGAAGAATCATCAGAGGTCAAGTGCAGGCCATTCAAGAAAGAAGAAGTAAGGGCTGGGAAAACGAGAAATAACTTTGCCATCCTATTGCATTGAATGTAAATCTAGCTCAAAGAACTACTAGAACGGAAGGAGAGATCCTCGTTGCCGACCTCCGGTCACGTTATTCCAAACCTGATCATTTAGAGACAAATCGCCTCGGCTTCCAAGCTTGGGTAATGGCAGCAGCCTATGCCATGGACACGCACATCTTGAGAGCTCCCACATTTCACTATTCTGTTATCTGGAACCTTGTTGGCATTTTTGGTACAAAGAGAGCCTAATTTGATCATGACCAGAATCGCCAGGGATTGAATCGCTGATTGGCTGCTCTTATGGGTCTGTAAAAGATCACAGTTGGGAGAGAAATCGTTGGCCTCACGCAAGACTCGCGGTGCTTTGGATGAGCGCGTCGGAGATTTGTGGGTGGGCCATGACAGGCCGGGCAGCAAAATGGCATACCGACTAGCGAAGCACTCGTTTCTTTAGGTGCTTTCCATTACGACAAACGCAGCGCTTTCTGCACTTTCGAGCCAGTAGCCTGCATCCAACGCATAAATTCAGACTCCTTTGGCAACTATAGCCCGCGAAATATTAAGATTTTAGATTTCGCTTCCTCTCCTTAGTCGCGAAAAGGAGCCACAACGCTTGTTGTGCTTGATAATATCACAAGAAATGCCGGGAAGTCGTCCTCCAGCTAGCTCTGAAGCATGAGGCCCGAAATGGAGACCAAGATGCGATACATATGCCTTGAGCGAAATCCGCTAATGCCGCTATTTGAAGGTTCATTTTTCATTGTATTACTATGTTTATCAATCATATCACCAATGTTCCACCGGGCTTGTGAGCCTTCCACCTCTAGCTCTACCGATTCGCCCAATGAAGGTCGAAGGATATCTATTCAAAAACAATCTATCTCCTCGAGTGAATAACTTCCTTCTTGTGTGCCCGGGAACAACCCTTGGCGATTCCAATGTCACCACAATACTGAGACAAACGGTCTCAGCTTCAGATGCGTATCAGCTGTCGCACTTGGGATTCACTTACAGGGCTACTGCAGCATACTCCAAGTTTACCCGGATCACAGCTGTTGAAATCTCGCTCGTCCACTGTCGTGACTGGGCTTATGCCTGTATTGCCATGCTAGTCAGCATTGCCCACTCGATAGTAGGACACGTAGGAGGGTGTCCTTACAACCCATCCACTCGCGTTTGTGTGTATCATCGATAGGGGCGCTACAGCATTGAAGGTTGGTGTACACCGGAGAAGTCGGACAGGTGTAATACACTCTATATAGACCTGTAGGGCTGGTTGTGATTGTCGTGGTGGGTGTGTAGTTGTACACACATACGCCCGAGGTCTCGTTTTGAGCCTTGGACCTTGCAATGATGGTGAATAGAGTGAGGTAAATAAGCCGAGAGAACTGCATGTCTGGTACTCAAGATTCAAAGTTCCTAAAATTGAAGTGTGAGGACAAATCTCTGAAGGTTGAAAGAAGGGTCAGGGAGATCATTGCCAATACGGCGGGAAAGCTGCCTTCTTTATGGGTGGAGGGATGCATTCGAGAACAATACTCGCTACTCTATAGGTAGCTCGGTAGTCACTGCTAGTGAACGGGACGGATAGAATACGAGGTAAGCGAGAGAGCAACCACATGCGGAAATCGCTAACGAGAGACACAAGTCTTACAAGCCCATCTCGATCCAGTCGCTGCTTCCTCGACTGTAACTTACATATGAAGATCTAGCTTGAGAGTTCTCGACCAATGATGAGATCGCCCATGACCTTTTGTCCCCTCGAATATTGTTGAAGTAGCTGACGGATAGGAAGTGTATTGGAGGTAATACCAATACAAGCACGGATGTGGTAAAGGAGCGCTCGCTGTCAGGGACATCCTACTGCTTGATACAAAGACAATCTCGGAGCACCGCAATTGCTAAAGGCCGAGTTCAATCTCATCATGGCTTCAGGCAGAGATACACCCTTCTATTGGCAGAGTGGAACTGACGATCGCCCTTCTGCCACACACGTCTCCCTCAAGAATTTAGGCTTCGTGATACCGTTCGTATAGTCGTTATAACGTTCTGGAGGGTCTGAAAGTCGATCACGTCTTGGGAGCTGGAATTTCTTGGGGTTGTTACCTCGTTCTGCACATTTGCACTCCTAGCTACGGCTCCATCGACCGCAATATGAATTTTGGCCGCTAGAAGGGTCGGAGTGTGAACCTCATCGTCGTACCCAGAGCCTTTTATTACTGGGCTATGAAGCAGTAGGTGTATGCTGGACAAAGGTGAATGGATCACTGCTACTGAATCTCCGTGACTGGGAGCACAATCGCTCGATAAAGGATAGGCAATTCGAAGCAATGAGCCCATTGCATCGTACGATCACTGCAAATATGACACTCGAAGTGTACATGCGATTAAGATCGTGTCGGGCCTGGCAAAGTCCTCCCAATGTGCGGGTATTCAGGACAGAGAAAAACAAAATTTGTTTGTTGGTCGTGCATGCCTTCCTACATGAATGTCTGAAAAACATGCGTATCAGGATCATACGCGACTAGGTCATTTGATTATATCGCTTGCTGGAACAGTATTAACCACCTACAGATTACCAGGCACGGAGTTTCGGAGCGGCGAACCTCGAGATGTGGACCTCAACACATTTGATCTTCAACACCAGGTATACCGTTCTCTTTTATGCCTCGAACTTTGCGATAAGCGGACAGCATCACCCTTGAGAATTTGAAACGCTTAAACATCCTCTTACCCCGGCAAACGGTCAGTACGACCGAGTCCAGGTTTTGGTGACAACACCAGCATTCCTACAACACCAACGGTGGTAACAACAATATCGACAACAACACGCCCCGTGACTTCCTAGGCTTTGACTTCCTTGGCTTCCAGACAATTTTGCATCATCTTATGTTTTCCCTATGCTAGTGCTCCATCCTGAGTTCTTTTATAACGGCAATGGCCAAATTTACCGATCTGTCAAACGAGCTCATCCTTGCTGTACGCTCCCACCTTCGAAAACCCTCGGACATCCTGCGATTCGCCCTCTCGGACCGCCGCTGCTATGGCTTGATTACGCCGCTTCTGTACCGGACTATCACTTTACATCACAAAGACTACCGTTCCATCGATGATCGCTACAGCGATCGGAAGATCCAACGGAAACTTCTAGAAATCGAGAAATCTCGGCAAGGCCGCTTTGTCCGCAACCTTGAGATTGTTGCGGCATTAGGCTATGATGTTGGCTTTGGATTCAGGCAATTGAGTCTCTTCCGCCTCTTACCACATCTCACGAACCTAACCTCCCTTCATATGAGTATCCTTCAGGAAGTCAGCAGCGGGAAAGTGTTCCCGTTATGGTTGCTCCCAGCGGCACTTGGATCTGCAAATGGCACTCTTAGAAGGCTTGTGCTCTGCATCGAGGGCCGCGACGATAGTCACTTGACCATAGGAAGCCTGCAGAGATTCGTGAGCTTGAAGCATCTGTGCATTCAAAGTTCCGTCTTGCTTGGTGCGAGTCCGTCCGAATCACAGATTGAGACGGCTCTTTTTTACGGAGAAGTACTCGATAAGAAACGAGAGATGGCCAGCCAATTGTTGCCTGCAAGTCTGGAATCTTTGGAATTGCATTGCTGCCGGGATGGAGATGAGTTCACGGAAGAGGCGCTGACGTGGTATGTGGATCGCGGCCATTTCTACGCCTCCGAATTGTCAGTGTTTGTGGGGAAGACTGTCAGTGTGCACCGAAGATTGGCGAAGAGTGTTGTGGTGTGTCGGTCAGTATTCAAGGGATCTGGCAAAAGGGTTCGAGATTTGCGAGATCGGCTCGACGTGGTGGGCACGAAAACTTCGCATTTTGGTGTCGAGTTGAGATTGGCGAGTGGACCAAATGAGAAGAATACGAAGCTAATATCCGTCGTTTGAGTGGCGAAGGTCTCCCCGCAAGACTAGGCATTCTGCATGCCCAACCCGGGATATTCGGTTGATGAACTTGGAGAGTAATTACGCTGTCGTCCACATTCGGGATTTGAAACGTGATGCATATCCATCAACCAGGAACATAGTCCAGCAAAGCAACATATACAAACGACAAAGCTGTTAATCTCATATCATTGCCAATGCTGGAAATTAGTACGGAGCACTGTTGGGAATCTCGCATGACGATTCAATGTAGGACATATAAGTATTATAGTTTGACCGCAACATATCAACGTCCCTACCCAATATTGTTCAGCGATCTTCCTCGTCATGACCTAAGCTACACGTGCGATAGAATGGGCGCTGAATTGTAACACTTCAACAATTGTAGATCTAAGACGATTTGAGGTACATGTTGTTGGTTAAGTGTAAATGTTGCACCGTCATTTCGATGTTACGACCAGTACAACAGCTGATCCCATATGCAATTTAGCATAATTGCCGTGGAACAATTTCTTGTTGATATATGCTATTCATCCTGCACGTGACATAACAAGATAGAGAACAAATGACATCCCATCTGCTTAGTTGGACCACCGAGTAGTATGCTTGATGACTGGGGTGTACAATGCCTTCCGTAACCATTAACGATGGTCGGTAGGACCAGCGAACTTCCTTTCCGGTCAGAAGGAACTGACAGACGTAGAGGCAACGCCTGTCACGTATGAAGAAGCCCTACAACAGGTGACGTTAGGCAAGAGCAATTACCCATATTCTTCATTATCATGCTGACCTTTCTCAGCCTCGGAGGTTCAATCCAAGCCCAGATCGCCCGTTCCGAGGTCAGCCATTGAGAGCATAAGGACCCATACCCATACCAACGGCCTGGCCAACACCGCATTGGAACAGTTGATCAACGCCATCATTTCAAAATCGATTGATCAGACCAGTCAAAACGCTCTTATCAAATGCCTGTATCCTGCAAAGCTCGTCTCCTCAGATTTGATCTACAGCATAATCAGCTCGTTGGGCCATGGCACGCTCAAAGCATCAGTGCCTACACAACAGGCTCTCATCAAGTGGCTGATCATGACCTATGAGCTCCTAGAGGATACTGCAGCCTTGTCGAAGTGCTATAGCGTACTCTTTAACCTACTGGACACCACCAGTCTTCGAGCCGAGCTATGCCATCTCCTCTCCATCATCACGCGGGAGAAGCACGTCAGACCCTTTCGTATCATGCTACTGAACGACCTATCAATTACAGCGGGCCAGGAACCGGCTCTGCAGAAGCTTATGCTGGTCTACGAAGGGTATGCGCCAAATTCATTGAATGTGGGCAAGGTCTCCCAAAAGGTCTCGTTAGGCTTTGCGCCCCCAGATGCCGAATGGAGTGCTCAATTGGATAAGATTCCAGAAAATACCAAACTTCAAACTAAGAATCCTACCGTGCAAGACCTGGTGCAAGAGGACTCTTCCACACAAGCCATCCACGACGTTTCAAATACCACAAATAAAGTCAATCCCAACAGCACAGAAAAACACCACGACATAATCACAAGCCTCTCAAAACCATTCCCCACCGAACTCACACTCTCCGACCTAAGCAACCGCACCTTCCAATCCCATGCAACCCTGATGCCCGCCGACGATCTGGCCGAAAGTCTCAACAACTTACTCACCCCAATCTTCACACAACAGCTCAAAAACCTCGAGAGCGGACGAGAAACCGAAACGGAAAAGGCCCTCGCCAATATCCTGGAAGAAGTCCTCATCTTCACAAAATTCACAAAGGTATACCAATCACCCCCCCCCCCCCCCCTTCCCTCAAAAAAAGCCCAAAGCATGAACTGAAAGAAAACCCAGACCCTCCCAAACCCAGCCCTCCAATTCTTCGAATCCTACCTCCCAAAATGGAACGGTCAAACCCACCAAAAGACAATCCTAACCCTCCTCTCCTACATCCCCATCCTCCCATACGAAGGAAAGACACCCTTCCCCTCCCCTCCCCTCCCCTAACCCCAACCCCACTAACATCACAAACCCCCCTCCAGTCCTCGCCCCTACCCTCCTCTCCCGCCTCGAAACCGCCCTCCTCTCCTCACAACCAAACCCAAACCCAAACACCAACCCCCTCCTCCTCCTCCTAAACCACCACACCACCCTCCTCACGCACTGGACA
>JAABUV010004947.1_pt1 | contig 15501 bp, 20 predicted proteins | sample 5559971 | NCBI WGS metagenome assembly JAABUV01 (sample SAMN10711881, study PRJNA513362) | rock metagenome | isolation source: Antarctica rocks | place: Antarctica: Victoria Land, Knobhead nord | collected 2015-12-19
CCTTCCAGCTCGCTGTACGCGTAGCGCGTGGAGTTGAAGCTGGGGCGGAACAGGACGCAGACGATGCACAGGAAGAACAGGTTCTGCACGTGCCTGCGCGCGCCCCGGGCGCGGTCGGGGTAGGCCTGCCCCTATACCCGGGTATGCAAACCCTGCGCAAACCCTAATGCAACCCTGCTGCAAGCGCGGCAGCAGCGGCGGGGTCGCGGGCCGCGCGGGGCGCCGGGTTGGGGGAGGCGCGCGCCAGAAGTCTGCGATGATCCAGTCCCAGCGCCACTTCAGGTTGTACTGGTCCGACACCTGCACGCGGCGGGCGCGCATGGGCCCCGAGCGCGCATGCGGCTGGCGCGCTGCCTGACACCCTGGGCTGCACCCGGCGACTGGGTTTGGCGGGCAAATCGAACACAGGACGGCTTGCGCAAGCCGCTCCATTGGCTGCCATGTCATGCCGCCAATCATGCATGACATGAAGGAAGCGCTATGTGTTGTGCAAACATCGCTGGCGGCGTCGGAGCCGGATGCGTGGCACGGCGTCGGCCATGCATGCGCGGTCCGCAAGCAAGGGTCCCCTGCACGCGCCTTGAAAAACATCTCGTACGCGATCCAGGCCACGGCCACCCACACCATCAGCGCCAGTGTGTTGGTGAACCGCCTGCCCCGCCGCGCGCGCCCCGCGCCCTGTCAGCGGCCTGGAGCAAGTCTGGCAGCCTCAGGAGGCGCGGGGTGTTTGCGTCGGGCGCGCTCCAGACATACGCTCCGGTCCACAAAATCACGCACTGCGCTAGGTCGCGCGGGCCCCGAGCACGCGTGCATGGCATGCATGCGCAGCATGCAGACACTCACTACCCTAACAGGGCAAGTGCGCAAGGGCCTGCACGCACTGGGTGCGGGGGACCCCGCGCCTGTACAGGTCCAGCTTGGCGCCCGCGCGGCGCGCCTGCAGCTGCGGCAGCGTCCGGGACAGGCTGGTGAACACCCACAGGATCAGCCCGCCGTCAAGGACCGCGACCGGCAGCACCTGCGCGCGCAGGGCGGAGCATGGGTGTGGGGTGGGGTAGGTTGGGCCCTACTCTGGACCTATGTGTGAGAGGGGCATGCAAGAGGGCGCATGCGCACACGGAGGGCGCGCTCTCTGCCTGCCCAACTGCACGCGTTTATCTGCCTCTGCAGACGGGCACCTCGGCATGGGCAGCTCTGCAGGGCGGCCTCGCCTGCGCTGAGGCGCGCGCGGCAGCGCCGCCTGCAGGGAGCGCAGGCCGCGCAGCGCCGAGCGGGCGGGCCCTCGCGGGCCGAGCACGGCAACGCCGAGGGGGATCTGGCTGTGGGTAGGGTAGGGTACCCTGAACTATCCAGAAAGCAGCCGCGGGCCGGGGGCGGCACCAGCACGATGCGCGCGGTGCTGGTCAGGTCGTCGATGGCGCCCACGTTGGTGACCACGTCCAGCGCGGTCACCGCCACAAAGTACGCCACGCCCAGCGCGATGATCTGCGCGCCGCGCCCCTGCCGTTTCCAGCATGCATGGGGTATGGGGACGCTAGAGGGCGCCAGGCGGATGAAAACCATGTCTCTGCGATGCAGAGTGACGTGCGCAGGACAGAATGTGATCACGGCGTCCATGACGTGCCGTCGAGGCGCGCGGGCGCATGACTTTGGCAGCTCTCAGCACGATGCGCAGTCCCCAGAAAAGGGCAGCCAGCTAGTGAGGCCGCATCTTGTGCCTGGTGGTCACTGGATGTAAACAAGCTTGGCATGAATAAATTCCTTGGCTTGGAAGGTATTCTGCAACGTGGGAGGCCAAAGGAAGGGTGCCAGCTGGGTTAATGCAGGGCAGCGCGCGCCTTCTTCTGCACGGCGCCCAGGTACGGCAGCACCACGCCGTAGCCCATGGCCACGATCAGCACCAGCAGCCGCGAGAACGTCTTGCGCAGGCAGCCCAGCACCACCGCGTACAGCGTGGTGATCAGCGGCCGGTAGCCCATCGCGTTGAAGTTGACGTAGTCAAAGTACCTGCGTGGGCGCCCCGGGAACACGCCCTCAGCGTCTGGCCGAGGCGGCAGCATACCCCAGCGCACAGTGGGGGCAGGTCGTCTGCATGCATGCTGAGTAGGCACTTGATCTTGCTTCCAGGTCGGGCAGCCCCCAGGCGCTGCCCTTACTCACAGGCCTACACCAAAGGGGCACCACAGTTGTAACGCCCGCGGCGCTATCAGCAAGGCCAGCAGCGCTTCAATTGACACAGTCGGCGTGTCCCGGAGGTGGGGCGGCCGCGAGCATTGTGCAGGGGTAGGGCTCAAGGCGGGGCGCGCCAGGTGCTCATCTCCATGAGGCCCAGCGCGATGACGGCGGAGATGCAGTGCTGCAGCGTGAACACCTCGCGCCAGTGCCAGGCGTACAGGCCGGCCCAGAGCGCGGCCAGGCCCAGGTACGCGAGCGCCATGACGCCGAAGAAGCGCGTGTGCGGCAGCATCATGCCGGGCAGGTAGCCTGCGCGGCGCCGCCGGCGCCCGCGCGGTCAGAGCCCGGCGAGTCCGTGCCGAGCGAGCGCGGACAGATGCATGCGTATGCAGGCCGCCTCCCCGGCTCCCAGCGCGCCGGCTGCCCGCCTCTGGCAGCCGGAGCACATCGGCCGGGCGGCGCGGGGCGGCAGGGGCCAGGCGCAAGGCGGGCGGCGCGCCGGTTGGGTTCTTCCAGATGGTGGCGCCGCTCACGGTGGCCGCGCTCAGCTCCGCGTCGCAGATGACGAACCAGAGGTAGTACAGCCCGGTCTCCTCGATCGTGATCGCCTCCTCCCAGCTGAAGGCGACCGTCTCGTTGTCCTTGAAGTAGATGTCCAGCACCTGCGCGGGTCTTGGTCGCGCTGCGGTCGCATTTTGGTCACCATGAGCCTTGCGCCAGTGCGCAAGCGCCCTTGCGGCTGCCGGGATGTGCTCCCACCCGCAACCTGCCTCAGGCATGCAAACACACGATCTCTCATTGCACACCGCCCTGCTCCGACTGTGCAAGAAAAGCAAGCGTGAGAGGATGCGCGGCACTCTGCCACTAGGACGTCCCACAAGCACCACGTGCAAGCATGCCAGGCACTGCACCACATGACGCAGCTCGTGCGGCCCGCTGCGCATGGCAGGCAGCGCGCGCTGCTAGTGCTCCTGCCGGCCGGCGCGCAGTGCGCCGCAGCGACATGCGTGCGCCGCACCTTTGGCCAGCCATCCTCCTTCTCCTGCAGGGCACAGCAACTGTCAGCTCCGGGCGCGGGGCCTTGATGTGATCAGCAGGCAGATTGAAGCACCGCAGGCAGGCAGCACTGCGTTCATGTGACACAAAGACGAGCATTGCATCGACCTGCTTGCTGCCTGCGTCCTCGAGCAACCCACGCCTTTGCGTCAATGTCGTGATGAGGAAAAAGACAGGCAGGCCAGTGTCTGCGGCAGGTGCGCCGGCAGGGTCGCGCCTTGCAGCACCAGCAGCGCGCCCGGCCGGCCCGGCGGGGAGCGCGCGGGGGCCAGCGCCGCCGCACGGCGGCGGCACGTGACAGAGCATGCGCGAGGGGGGTGCTGGGAGGCGGGTGTGTGGTTGGGGTTGGGGCAGGGCGCCCGCCTGGTAGATCAGGCGGTCCTGGAAGCACTTGGTCTTGGGCACGAGCTCCTTGGTGCAGCAGTAGCGGTGCCCGCCGGGCGTCGGGTGGCCGATCAGGTCGCGGTCATGCACCTCGAACAGCACCGCCTGGACCAGGCCTGCGCGGGCGGGGAGGGGGGCGCTCCTCAGGTAAAAGCCAACAACATGTAGTGAAATTGATCAGCGCCTGGCCCTGCGCCCCAGCCGTCAGCCCCGCGGGGCGGCCGCGAGCCTTCGCCTAAGACCGGCCCGCCGAGCCCGGGCCCGGGCCAGGGCCAGCGCCCTGCGCTTCCAGACACATTTGATCGCGGCCCAGCTTTGTGAGCGTGTTGCGCACTTGCGCTCGCCCTGTGTGAGGCGTCTCCCGCGGCATCAGCGCGGCCACAGACCGGCCGCGCGCATGGCCTCGCCACTTTGGCAGAGCCGCAGGAGCGCCCGAACATGCGCAGGGTGCTTGTGCGCCGGCATGCCGCACAGCAGTGGGCGCTGCCCGGGGCCGGCGGGGGCGCGCCCGTGTAGCCGTCGTCCGGCGCGTACTGGTTGGCCACGTCGCCCGGGCGCGCAAACTGCAGCTTCGTGAACTTTATCTCGCTCTGGCCGTTGGACAGCGCCGGCGCGCCCGGCTGGCCCCAGTTGCCCCACTTCTCCAGCGCCTGCCGCGGCGCCGGCGCGGCTCAGGCGCCGCCTGCAGCGCCGCCGTGTCTGGCGCGCGCCTGTTTGGGACCCTGAGCGCTGACTCCCGCCTCTGCGGCCCCTTCCCGCTCCAACCATCGACCAGCGCCAGTGTGCCCGGGTGACCCCTACCGCCCCGCGCCTCCCAGCTTCTGCCGCCCCGCCCCGGGCGGCCGGACCTCCGCGTGCACGCTCGCTGTCCTGCTGTGCAACACACAGATTGTCAGAACAAGAGCCCCAGCTCGGTCACACTTCGTCTTGCTCGGCCGCCCGGCCCTGCCGGCGCGCCCAGGGCCCCTGGGCGTCCCAAGCCTCCAGCGCCTGCAGTTGCGCCGTGAGCCGCAGGCCCGCCCTGCGGCCGCGGGCTTGTCGTGGGCGCGACACAAGGTCACGGCTCCCCAGAGGTGTGAACGGGCCAGGGAGCTGTCTCAGACTGTGAGATCACAGGCGCGCCCCGACTCCGGCTCGCTTTCACAAACAGCATGCTGCGGGGGCTGCTCAGGCCGCGTCTGCTTCGACCAGGACGCTGGGGGCGGGCTCGGAACGGCAGCCGACCCGCCAAAGCGCACACCGCACGCAGTGGCCTTTCAGTTAGCCTGCTGACCGGGTCTGCACGCCTCGCCCAACCCCTCACATTAGCAGATAGAAACTCAGTAGCTAAGTGGTGGATCGGCGCGTGCCATATGCCGTGTCTGCCACGACCAGCTCAGTCTGCGCAACAAACCCATGCCTTGGACTCGACTCCCGGCGGTTGCCACAGCACTTCCTGAGGTCCAAGCACTTTCGGCCCATGCCTAGCCCCTGCGGCAATCACCAACCTAGCCTACGGCCTCGACAGGCAAGTTGACATTTTGAACCAGCGCGGTGAAACCAAATGCACAAAGAACGGCAGCTCCAAGGTGCTGCAACCACCCTCTGTGCATTTCTCACCTCTTTCGTCGAGGCGTACAGGCCTTCCCTGCAAGCGGGCGCCAATCATCAGTCACTGCCGCAATTCATATTTCTGCCGGTTCATCCAGCCAGGAAAACCAGCCAGGTAGCATCTTGCCTTCCGCCTCGGTATATGAACGCATCAGCGACTGAGTAGAAGAGCTCCTGGTTGTATGAGTGGACCGCCGCAGAGGCTGAGTGCACAAGCAGCCCAAACAGCAGCGCCCCTTGCAACCGCTCTATGCGCATCGCAGCGCGCCCTGCCCACGGCGCTGGCCCGAAGTTCAGTTCGTGCTCCGTTTTCCCGGAGCGACTCCCGCCTTCCAAGCCCTGGACCCTCGAGCTTCCTCTTCAGCACAGGGCCCTTCAGGCAGCACAGGGCCCCCCGGCCGGGGCTGCTTCTTTACTTCCTTCCTACTTGAAGCAGCTTGCGCGTCTGGCCCGCCTCTGCAACGCCAGTCTCTGCCCTTATCACATTCCTATTTGGCGGCATACACCTCAGGGGTGTGACAAAGAACGTGCAAGCGCTCGAGGCATTCTAGGCTAGCAGGCGGCACACAGGGGTGAGGTCGGACTAGGGCCACGGAGCGTTGCAGACTTCCGGCGTGAGAAGTGCATACCACCGCATCCGTCAGCAGCAGCCCCGCTTCGCTGACTTGGGAGGAGCGCTCTAGGCCAGCGCCACGCAGAGGGTCAGTCCTTTGCACGGAGCTGCGCTGCACTAGCTGGTTTTGCCCCAGAGCGCACCCCACGCATGGTCGGCGGCTTGGCGCCGCCGAGTGAAGAGGAGGAGGCGCGCGCCGAGGCCGCGCAGCGCCAGGGCGTCGTCTTTGTGCTCGAGAGCGCCAGCTTGGAGACCGCCAAAGTCGGCAAGGCGGGCCCCTCGCGAGGAGCGCCGCATGCGGACGCCTGACTTGTGCACCGGGCCAGAGCGGTGGGTGCTCGCGCGACTCACGCGAGCATGTGCGCCGCGCAGGGCTACCAGCTGCTCAACTGCGATGACCACGCCACGTTCCTGCGCAAGCACGGCAAGGACCCGGCGCTGTACCGGCCGGACATTGCGCACCAGGCGCTGCTCGCTATCCTCGACAGCCCGCTCGCCAAGTCTGGGCGCCTCAAGGCGCGCGGGGCCCCGCGCTGGCGCGCTGCCGGCCCTGGCCAGTGCCGAGCTTGCAAGCTGACACGGCGTGTTCGCGCAGGCGCTGTACGTGCACACGACGCGCAATGTGCTGGTGCGGCTCCGCGCCTCCCCTTCATGGTCCAGTCCGAAAAGTGTACATTTTCATGGCTGAGCGTTGCCTGCTGCTGCATGCGCGGCTGGGTCGCAGCCTGTCGGCCGTTTCGGAAGAGCAGCCGTGCTGCCGGGGGTGCGCAGGTGCAGGTGAATCCACAGGTGCGGCTGCCGCGCACGTTCAAGCGCTTCTGCGGCCTGATGGTGCAGCTGCTGCAGAAGCTGAGCATCCGCGCGACCAACGGCCCCGACAAGCTGCTGAAGGTGGGCCCCCCTGCTCCTGGTCGCGGGCTCCACCGGGTGCGCAAGCGCTCGTTGCACCACTGCGTGCCCGCTCGCCGCGCCGCTGCAGGTGCGGTCCCTGGTTGCGGTCCCTGGTTGCTGCGGTCCCTCCTTCAGAGCCGGCTCGTGTGTGGCGCAGCACGTTCCCGCCCGGCTGCAACAGGGTCGGTCCCCCCCGCCGTACATGCGGCCGCATGCGTGCCCTGCACTTTGCATGCGCGGGTGTGCGTAGCCCAGTGCATGGTGCATGCCGCCCGGCATGGCATAACGCTTGGGGCTTGAACATAGGCACGTGCCTGCCCCTTGCCTGCTAGCTGCTGGACACGGGCGCGCGCTCGGCGGTGCCCGCACGCTGCTGCCTGGCACTTTTGTGAGGCGGCGCACGCTCGCGCGCGCGCCCGGCCTCTGACGCCGCGCGCCGGCCGGACGCAGGTTGTCAAGGGGCCCGTCACCAAGCTGCTGCCGGCCGGCTGCCGGCGCGTGGGCTTCAGCCGCGCCGCGCCCAGCCTGGTCAGCTTCCGCGAGTACGTGAAGGCGCTGCCGGAGGGCGCGCCGGCCGTGTTTGTGGTCGGCGCCATGGCGCACGGCGCGCTGGAGGTCGCGTACGTGGACGAGTGGGTGGCCGTGTCGGAGTTCCCGCTCTCCGCGGCCTGCTGCCTGGGCCGCATCACCAACGCGCTGGAGGACAAGTGGGGCGTTGTGTAGCGCGCGAGAGCGGGAGGGCCGCGCGTGCAACAAGCGCGCGCTGCGGCTGCAAGCGTGGAGCGCGGGGCAGTGTGTTGCAGTGCGGCGTGTTGTGATGCAATAGGTAAGTCTGTTGCTGCTCAGGATAGGCAAGAAAAGGCTCTGAGCGCGCGCGCCTTTCGGCGCGCACCCAGGCGTGGTAGGTGAACAGCCTGTTTCAGCGAGCGCGTCCGATTCAGCCTGACTGGCGTGAGTCGCCCAACAACCTGCTAGACATGCCCCAGGTTGCGCAGCGCAGCCGCCGCCCGCGCGTGCGGCTGCCAGGTCGCCGCTTAGCTGGCGCATGCAAGCACACGCTCCAGGGCTGCCTTGGACGCCGTCCTGGCTCTGCCCAAATGCGCTAGACAACGCAAACAAGGCACCGGCGGCGATCTGGTGCACAGTAGCAGGACATGCGGACGCCAGCAGCCGCACCAGCGCCGACACAACCTCGCACTCCCGCACGCTGTCCTGGTTCCTGGTGTTTTCTATGCCCAAGCTCCACAGCGCCGCGGCAGCGTGCTCATGCACGTCACCGGTCCCGCCAGGCACCAGCAGCCGCACCAGCACCGCAACGCCCCCGCACTCCCGCATGCTGTCCTGAATCTGCAAGCTGTCAGTGCACAAGTTGCGCAGCGCCCTGGCAGCCTGCTCATGAACACCGGCAGAATTGCCGGGCGCCAGCAGCCCAACGAGCGCCGCGACGCCTCCGCACTCCCGCACGCTGTCCTTGTTCTGGATGCCATCAGAGCACAGGTTTCCCAGCGCGGCCGCGGCCCGCTTCTGTACGCCCGCGGAGCGCCCAGTCGCCAGCAGCCCGACCAGCGCCGCAACGCCCCCGCACTCCCGCACGCTGTCCTGGTTCTGGGTGTTTCCGACGCACAAGTTCCCCAGCGCGCCTGCAGCCTGCTTTTGTGTGCTGGCGGAGCAGCCGGGCGCCAGCAGCGCGACCAGCGCCGCGATCCCTCCGCACTCCCGCACGCTGTCCGTCTGAGTGTTTTCAAAGCACAGGTTCCCCAGCGCACATGCGGCCAGCTCCTGCACGGCAGCAGGGCCGCCGGGCGCCAGCAGGCCCACCAGCGCTGCCACGCCCCCGCACTCCTCCACGCTCTTTTTGTTGTCGAGGCCTTCTTTGCACTGGTTGGCCAGCGCCGTGACAGCCGCTTCTTGCACGGCAGCAGGGCGGCCGGGCGCCAGCAGCCCGACCAGCGCGGCCACGCCTCCGCACTCCCGCAAGCTGTCCCTGTTCTTGGCATTCCCCAAGCACAGGTCTGTCAGCGCCCCAGCTGCCTCCCACTGCACAGCCGCAGAGCCGCCGGGCACAAGCAGCCCGACCAGCGCCGCGACGCCCCCGCCCTCCCTGACGCCGTCCTGGCCTTGTTTGTTGTCGAAGCACATGTTGCGCAGCGCCGCAGCAGCCCGCTCCTGCACGGCAGGCGAGCCGCCGGGCGCGAGCAGCCCGACCAGCGCCGCGACGCCCTCGCACTCCCGCACGGTGTCCTGGTTCTGTGCACTGCCAATGCACAGGTTGCGCAGTGCCGCGGCAGCCTCACCGTGCACGGCAGCAGAGCCGCAGGGCGCCAGCAGCCCGACGAGCGCCGCAACGCCCCCGCAGCCTCTCACATACTCCCTATTTGGGCTCTTGTCAGAGCACAGGCGCGCCAGCGCGTGCGCAGCCTCCGCTTGCTCAGCGGCAGAGCCGCTGGGCGCCAGCCGTCTGACCAGTGATGCCATGCGAGCACGTGCACTGCCTTTCGCCGGCACCTGGCACTTGCGCGTCCCGGTCCTGGCAGCTTATTGCTTACAAGGCTCCCGATCAAAGAGCAGCATGAGCGTACCGTGAGTGCGAGAACAGCTGCTGCCTACCCTGTCAACAAAACCCTTGAGCAAAATAAAGAGCGAGCCGCCTTGCTCTCTTGTTGCGAACAGGCATTGTAGGAGGCGACAGGGGGCACGATGGTGCAGCGCCTGACGTACAGGAGGCGGCACTGCTATGCTACAAAGTCCAACAAAGTAAAGAAGGTCAAGACGCCAGGTGCGCGGCTCCCGCAGGCATGTGGGACTGTGAGTGCGCAGGCTGCTTTGGGTACCACTTCGTCTGCGGCTGCACTGCGTGCCGGGGCGTCGCTGACTGACAGAGACCGCCAACCTGCTTCCTTGTATCGGCGAGTAGCAGCCTGACGTGCTGGAGGTGTGAGCGTGCGCGCGGCGGCGGTGGTGTGTGTTTGCGAGTGGGTGCTGCGCGGCGAGCGGCAAATGTGAGGCCGTGGCGCCCGCCGCGCAGGAGGCAAGCTCGTTGTGCACTACACACGGAAGCAGCCCTCGCCCCGCATCTGCGGCGCGACCGGCGTGCGACTCAATGGGGTGCGCGCGGCGCCGAGTGTGTGCTGATCGTCTCGGAGGAGTGTTGCTGGGACGTTGGCTCTGTGGAGCAGCGCGAAGGACAGCGGCCAAGAGGAGCCTGCCGGCGCAGATTCCCGCGCTGCGCCCGAAGGAGATGAGCAACAAGCGGCTGTCGCGGAAGCACAAGACCGTGCACCGCATCTATGGCGGCCACCTGGACCACAAGGTGGTGCGCGAGCGGATCATCCGCGCGTTCCTGATCGAGGAGCAGAAGATTGTGAAGAAGGTGCGCGCCTGCCCTGGCGGTGCCTGCCGCTGTGGTGTTGGTTCCACAGTGTTGTAGGTATGTTGCAGCGTCCTGTGCGCCACCTGTATTACCTTCTGCCCGTGTTTGATTGCCTGTCAGCAGTGCGTGACCCAGGAACCGCGGGCGCGCAGGTTCTGAAGCTGCAGAAGGCAAAGGAGAGGGGGACAGCCAAGTGAGCGGCAGCATGCGAACGGCAGAGGATGCGGGCCTGCAGCTGTGGGCAGGCTGCGGGCCTGCACGCAGCGGAGTGTAATTGACTGAACTCGAGTGAACGCAGTGCGGCATGGCGAGTCGCCTCAAATCCTACCTTGCAGTCTAGCACAACATCACACATCCTGTACTGAACATGGTGCGTCAGCCAGTGAGCACTACACGCATCATGCAAGAGCGGGAGCTTCTGTACTTGCCTACACGGCCAGGCCTAATGAGCACCATTCATCAGCTATGCAATAGTGAGCCTGTTGCAAGTGGCGGGTCGGCCCTAAAGCATGATGATGGCGGCGGTTACTTTTTCCGGATGATGACCAGACTGCCGCGGTTGCCCATTGTGACCTGCACGCAGCAGCTTGTCATAATCCAGGGTTGCAGCAACCGTGTGCACAGCCAGCAGCAACCTTGTTTCGTCGCGCGGCCTGCGCGCATGGCAGGGCGCGCCTGCAGCTCATCGTCCAGGAACACAAAGTCGCGCGTGCCTTTGATCTTCTTAGGGAACGTTATCTCTGCGACGCCTGTGCTCGGCTCCTGCAGCGCCCGCGCCCGCTCAGCAGCAGCCCAGCAGGCAGCAGTGCTGCATATTTAGGCGCTTTACGTCACAAGAGGGGTGGCGCGAGGTGAGTGGGGCCACGTGCGCACAGTTGGACTTCGCCAGGTCTACCAGCACTACGAAATAGGCCTAGCCCCTGGCGCCACTCCGTCAGTGACAAACATGCAGCACAAATGCCCAGCGCTCTGCACACTTGACATACAACCCGGGATCCCATAGCGGCCAGTGGTCACACATGCCCCGGCAGCGCATGCGGCGCAGGGGCCGCGCCATGGTTGGGTTGCTGTCGCGCAGGAGGGCCACCCAGGCGCGCAGCGCGGCCGGGTCGCTGCTGCTGGGCTCGATGCGGATGCCGGTGAAGTAGACATTCTGGCGCGCGGGGTTGTCGGCATCCAGCTCGTACTCGCCCAGCGCCGACTGCACGCCCTCCAGGCCCTCGGCCTCGCAGTCCGTCACCTGCACGCGGCGCGCCCACTCTCGCCGCATGGCCACGCAGCCGCTGTCGCGACCTGGCCCACACCGGCACCGTACAGAACAAGCACTGCTCGTGGCACTTTCAGTCCATGTGGCACTTTCACTCCAAATCATAAAAACTCATTTTCATGCAGGTGGCACCCAGCCAGCCCATGCCACCAGGGCAGCAGCCGCCTGCGCGGCGCTCCTCGCCTGTCACGACCAGTGCGAGGGATCCGCGCCAGACCTGCGTTTGCACAGCTTGTGCACAACCTCTGCACTTCCAGCCTGGACCACACGCCTCCCGAGCGCCGGCGCGCGCGCCTTAAAGTAGGCCTTGGTGCAGTACTGCGCGGGCGTGTCCACGCCGGTCAGCACCTCCGTGTTGAACACGCGCACCTGCGCCCGCCGCAGCTCTGCTAAGCGGCGCCGAGCCAGTCTGCGCGGGTCGCCAGCGTCTCGCCCTCGCCCAAGGCACGCCTGGGAGACCAGGGCTGGCTGCACGACGGGCGTCCGCAGCCGGGCGGGCGCGAGCGCGGCGCGCCCGGAGGTCGTTCGGGCCAAACTGCTGGAAGGTCAGCGTGCCGAGCGTGCTGCACGCGTCGTCGTCCAGGTAGTTGGTCGTGTTGAGCATGCCCTCGAACCGGCCGTCCACCGCGCCCGGCCGCAGCTGCAGCGGCTGCGCCTCGTTCACGGCCTCAATCTCCTCCACGGCCGCTTGCACATCGGGCGTCAGGCGCCCCGTCCTGCACTCAGCTCGACCCGGTGTGGTGATGCTTTGCAGAAACTGGGTGCACTGCCAATAAAATTGCTCAAAAAGGACTGAAGCTTCTCCTGATCGCGCTTGCATGGCACTGGTAGCAGCCGTGAGGCTGCCGAGCGGCACCACGGCCAGGCAGGCATACTTCTGTGCAACTATATGCGAGCTCTGGTCCACGTGCATATTAACATGCGCACCGCATCGGGCCCTCGTTCGCCTTGATGGCGCTCAGCAGCTGCCGCTTCAGCTCGTCACTGCTCTTGTGCTGCACACCAGCGGCTGCAGCCTGCACACCGAGGCATCCACTGACTGCCGCATGCATGCCTGCGCGGAGAGCTGCAACGCCAAGCGAGACTGAGCTCGGCGTGCACCTGCACGGTGAGCTTTTGTGCTCTACAGCGCGCGGAGCGCTTCGTGCAACGCCAGCCAGAAGTTGGCGTCCACATGCACCGCTGCACAGGGCGGACTCCTGCATGCAGAGTGCACGGGGCCCTGCATGCCTGCACGCTTGTCGTGCGCCAAGTAAGTAATCGTCATACGTGCTGTGCCAGAGGTGGACGTGAACTGCGTTGCTGCTGCTGGGCTGCCAACCTGCAAGGTGCTGCGGTGCATCATGGAAAATGCAAGCACCCCTTGGTAATTCTGTGTAAGCGCTCTATCAGTAAACCGTTTGTGAGCAGCCACAAAACACTCGTTCAGTTGCTCTCGGCACACTACTCCTGCCCTCCGTGTCATGAGCTTTCGTCTGGGCATTTAGGGCCCTGCACAGAGTGGGCCCCCCGCTTCTCGGCTTTGCGCGCGGCTCGCAGCTACTTAAACGGTTGATGACAGAACCCATCAGAGCCACAGCTTGCATACGGTGTGGGAGTGCTGCGCGCAGAGCTGGCCGCTTGCGGCGTCACCGGCATTGAAAAATAAACAAGATGCTGTCTATGAGCGTGCGACGCGGGCTGTGACTCGCACGGTGAGTTGCGCTGCCAGTGCAAGCGTGCCAGGAAGCCCGTGTGCCTGGTCAAGTGTTTGTACACCCGGCGTCGCGGCACGCCGAGTCCGCACCAGCAGTTTGCATACCTTACAGACAAACTTCGCTGAGCTGGAGCTCGGCATGCGTGCAGCACGAAGAGCATACGGAGCTGGCACGCTCTGGACTCTGCGGTCACTGATGGCGCACGACCGGCCTGCGCTCGCGCTGCGCTGGCAGGGCACAAGCGTGTGCCCGGCGTGGCGCCAGCACACGCGGTCGCTGCTGCGACCCGCGCCAGTCAGCGCGGTCTGCCTGGCGGCAAACCGGGCCGGCGACGCTGCCAGGCAGGAGCAGACCGTGCGCAGGCGCGCGGTGCTTGCCACCGCCGGGGCGTGCGCCGCCAAGTGCAGTGTGCTCTACGCCGCCGCCCTGGAGCGCGCACGCGGCGAGGCGCGCCCTGCGCACGCCCGCGTGCCTGTGCACAGGCAGCTCCACAGCTGCCTTGCGTCACGCGCAGGCCGGCCAGCCTGGCCTGCGCAAGCGCCACAGGCATCCTGACGCGGCGGGCGGCGCCTGCGCAGGACTATGCCGGCGCGCGGCGCGCCTTCCAGGAGTGCGTGCAGATCTGCCCGTCCTACGGGAAGGCCTGGGTGTCCTGGGCGCAGGTCTGCCCCTCCCCCTGTGCCCCCTGTGCTGATCGAATGCGACTGCCAGGACCACACTGGTGTGCTGCTGGGTGGAACACACAGTGGCCCATGCGGGAGAGAACCGCCAGCAGCAGACAGTGGCGCAGACGCTGTGTAGAAGGCCGCTGGCGTTGCAGTGATGCGCGACCCCCGAGTGATCCAGTGATGGAGTGGCGCACGGCCATAACTCGCGCGCGCGCGTGGCAGATGGAGAAGCGCTCGCGCGCGGCGGGTGCGGGCGACCACGTGGCGCGCTGCCGTATGGTGCTGCAGCAGGGCCTGACGCTCAACCCCGACAGCGCGCCCCTCTGCCAGGCGCGCACCGCGCCTGCCACAGCCTCATTCGGCGTGCACCATCATGCACAGCAGCGCGTACACTGGTGCCACGGCCACCCCAGCAGAGCCCTTGGCCAGGGCGCGCACAGTGCGCTCGATGGCGCTGAGCGCGCAGCTGCTGCAGCACGGCGGTAGAGCTTGGTCGCATGCTTCGTCCGCATGATGCGCACCTCTGCTGGCCGCACCACTCCCCGCCTCACATCGGCAGCCTGTGCGCGCGCACCACGGGCCCGAAGTGAGCGTGGCCGGCGAGACCCACTGCTGCGCTGGGCAGCGCCTGTGAGCAGCCAGGCTCACCAAACACACCCTGGCTCCCTGCGCGCCACCGCTGCGCCTCACGTGTGGGATTGCTGGTCAGCCAAGGCACCGGGTGCCGACTCCGGCGCAGCTACACATGAGAACACCCTACCCTACCCTACCTTACACTCTGGCGCGCCCCCGCAGGCGTGGGGCCTCATGGAGCTGCAGCGCGGCAACGTGCTGGCGGCTGTGCTGCTGCTGGAGCGCAGCGTGCTGAACGACCCGGCGCGCTGCTCGCCTGTGCTGCGCTGGAAGGCTGTGCGCACGGCGCGGCAGTCGGTCAGCTCGCGCCGGCGGCTGCGCTCCTCGCGCGGCGGCTTCCCGCTGGGGCCGCAGACCGGCGGCTTCGCCTGATGGGCGGTGCAGCCGACAGTCGGCGGTTTTGAGGCTTGCGGGGCGCGGATTGAACTCCGCGCCATAGGCCCTCGCCTGTGCTGCATGAGGGTTATCGCGTGCTGCGCGGCGGCCCGCTGGCGCTGCTGGCGATCGCACCCGAGGCGCCGCGCGCTCTGTTTAGGGTGCGTGGCCGCGGGCGATGCCACAGGTGTAAAGCGCCGCAGCACGCTGCAAATGGAGGCATGGCCGGTGTGTGGTGCAGACCATGCGTGGTGTGTGGCTGGCTGGCAGGGGCACAGCGCCTGGGATCCGCCCTGCCGCAGTCCTCACCGCGCTGAGCAGGCCGGTGCCGGGAACAATGACCAGGCGAGCCGGCTGCATTCTCCAGGCCAGGGAGCATAAGTATCGGGGACTGGTTGTGACGAGCGAGCTTGGCCTCCAGCAGAGAGGCAGGCAAGGCCGACAGGGCACATGCATGTTGATGTGAAGACTGAAGTGCTGTTGAGATGAGGCTGGCCACAAGCTGGCTGGCGGCATTGCTACGCGCTCTGTGTAGTATCACACATGGCAACCTGAGTTTGCGCAGTGGTGAGGATGAGAGCACCTATGCGCGGGGACCGGGGCAGCTATGCAATGCCAGGTGTAAAGTATGTGCTTGTGACGCTGACAGGTGGCTTGTGTTGCGATGCTGACAGATAGATGACTGGTGTGAGCAGTTTTGAGGCAGGACAGCACTGACTGTAATGGGCATGTACAGAGTTCTGTACGTGTGTGGATAAAATTTGCGGGGGAAGTCAAGCACG
>JAABUV010004948.1_pt1 | contig 15498 bp, 17 predicted proteins | sample 5559971 | NCBI WGS metagenome assembly JAABUV01 (sample SAMN10711881, study PRJNA513362) | rock metagenome | isolation source: Antarctica rocks | place: Antarctica: Victoria Land, Knobhead nord | collected 2015-12-19
TGCCGACGCTTCGCTGCCGTCCTCGCGGGCGACAACGCACGGCTCGGGGCCAGTGTGGATCGCTACTCCTTCACCGTAATGGACTTGCACCATCTACTCCTTGTTGGTCTCCCGACGCACTAGCGGCTTGCCCTCTCCGGTCGTGCTCCGTGTTGTCATCATGTGATGTGGCATGGCATGTGGAGAGGATTCACGTGCAGCTGGACCGTCATCAGCACAGCTGGCTCTTTGCCGATCGTGCCGGAGCGGTGGCCTCGGCGACCGTCCGTCCTGATACAGCCCTGGTCCTCGCCGAAGGAAAATTCGCCCGGTCCTTGCTCGATGCGGGTTCCATCCATGCTCTCGATCCACCAACGGCCGGACAGCACGACAATCCATTGTGGCGCCGGGTTCTCGTGCCAATCGCCAACCCAGCCCACGGGCTGCACGGTGAACACTATGGTCGAGGATGCCGTCTCCTGCTTGTCATTCCATTGCGGATCAGCGCCGCCCACACCTTTCAGCTCGAACTCTGACAGTTCGCAGCGATGCTGATGGCTGACGCCCTGCTCGTCAGTCCAAAGGTGCCAATACGGCACCTGAGGACGAGGCCCGCTCTTCGTGTCTGGCTGATTACCGGTGAGCGAGGACAGAATCTCGGTCTGGGTCTGCATCGTTATCTCCAGCTTCGTGTGTGATTAGTGAAGACGCTCGTGCGCCGCGGATCACATCATCCTGGTACGCAGGTTGAAAAGGTTGAGGATGTGACCGCTCGGGAACGCCTGCCGGACGATGTCATCGAAAAGCCCAGGGACCACGGCGCCACAACTGAGCGGATGCGGCAGAGTGGATCGAACGGAGAGCGCCTGGTAGGCGGAGACATCCAACCGGTTCGGCTGTGCCTTTGTACCGACGAGCCACCGTTCGAATGCTTCGGGCGTTCGTGCCGATACGGTAAACTTTTGGTTTTGAAACCCATGCCGCTGAACTGGGTGTTTTCACCCCAGTAATCGCCTGGTTGATCGGCCGCGAAGTTAAGCTGCGTCGTCATCCCAGCCATCGCATAGATCTGACTGGCGAGGCGAGGCATGAGCAAGGATTGCATCACCGTACCGCTGGTCAGGCTGAAATGCACCGGCAGACCCGCAGGGATAACCAGTTCATTCACTGTCGCCACGTGCTGATCGGGATAGATGAACAACCATTTCCAGTCGAGCGCGACGATCTGCACCTCGAGTGCAGCCTGCGTAGATGGGTGTGGCCGGTAAGGGTCCAGGCGATGTGTGTATTACCACAGGAGCACCGCAAGCCCCACGACAATCGCCGTAGGCGGGATCCAAATTAATCCTTCAAGTGACCAGGAGAAGCCCCATTGCGGGCGATATGCGGTGCGGGTGTTGGCGAGCCGATAATGCCAAGCAATCAACGGGGTCAGGATTAAAACGGGGGCGATCACGAACACCAGGATCAGGCATACAATGAGAAAGTAGTGGTGTTCCGCATTGGCAATTGGGCCTCCTGGGAATAGGAAGCCGTGTCCGATGGCGTCGCAGCTACTTAGCGCCAGACAGGTCAGCGACGCGGCCAGTCGACGACACGTTCCCTTCGCAATCATCTCGACACCAACGCGGTCACGTAGGGATGGGAAGAGGCCAGTGGGTCGCTGACGAAACTTCGCCAAGCATGTCCGTCGATACCCACCGTGATGAGCAGGAAGCCCGAAGCCAGAGAGAAGTTCTTCAGGAAGTCCCAAAACAGGTCGCGCCCCTTGCTTTCACCAGCCTTCCAGAAATCGCCTGGCTCCCAGAACCGTTTGAAGAGCACCGCCGTGACGGCGCAATATCCCGCCATGATGAAGGCCGCGAGACGGTCAGCGACGCCGCTAACGATACCAAGGGGCATGACGAGTTCGACAAACATCCCCATTAGGATCATTGCTACGGCCAGGGGGCGCCAACTGAAAACCTGAGCCGCCTGCCCGACAGCGCCGTTAAAATTGAACATTTTATCGAGCGCGCTGGCAGGGAAGAACAGGATGACCAGTCCGTAGCGCACCAGGAAGATGACGACCTGCGATACGGTCATGGCCGAATTTCCTTGGCGGCGTTCTCCATCACAGAGAACCCTGACTGGCTAGTATGGCGATGCGGGCCGCGGTGCGCAGGGCGATTGTCTGGATCGTCAAGGCCGGGTTAACGCCACCCACGGTTGGAAACACCGAACCGTCGCAGACCCACAAATTGGGAATGTCCCAACTGCGACAGTCGGCATCCACTACGCTGGTCGCGCGGTCGGCACCCATCCGTGCGGTGCCCCCGAGGTGATTGGTGTCGTCTTCCTGGCGGAAAATATCCGTTGCGCCGATCGCTTCCACCGACATCTGCATCTGATCGAGCGCATGTGCGATCAGAGCCTGGTCATTCTCACCCCATTTGTAGGTGATGCGCGCGACGCGCAGACCGTACTGGTCGACGTCGTCAGCCAGTGTCACCCGATTGGCTTCGTCCGGCAGCATCTCGCCGACCATCTTGACCCCGATGGCATGGTTGTAGTGCAGCATGGCTTCGTGCAGGCGCTCGCCCCACAAACCCCTGGAGCCGGTCTGGACCGACGCCCACTCGATTGGGAGCGGTCCCTGCCCCATCCAGCAATATCCGCCGTGAAAATCCTTGTTGTCGTCGTAGTTCCAGTGTTCGGTGATCGCGAGCGAGGGAGGCCCCTTGTTCCATCGCACCTCCTGCGCCATGCGTCCGAACACGGCTTGGTTGGATTGGGTCATCAGGTTCTTGCCGACCAGCCCGGAGGAGTTCGCGAGCCCGTCGGGATAACGGTCGCTTGCGGAATTCAGCAGCAGTCGCGGGGTCTCGACGGCATAGCCTGCGACCACGACGTTGCGAGCGCGCTGGAAATGCCAGGCGCCCTCGCGATGGTAGTGCACGCCCGTGGCGCGGCCGTCTGGCCCCGTCTCGATCCGCCCCACCATGGCCAAATCGCGCACTTCGGCGCCAGCGCTGAGAGCGCGGGGGATCCACACTGTCAAGGCGGAGCGCTTGGCATTGGTGGAGCAACCGAAGCGGCAAAAGCCGCGATACACACAGGGCGGAGAACTACCCTCGTGAGAGCGCTCCGGTGCCGACAGTGTCGCCAAGGGCGTCTCCGTCCAGCCGATGCCGATCGCCTCGCACCCCTTTGCCAGCAGCTTGCCCGCGCTGTTCAGTTCATGGGCGCGGTAGGGATAGCGCGGGCGCTTCGGCCCCCAAGGATAGCTCAACGGCCCGGCAATGTTGATCTGCCGCTCGGCCTCGCCGTACCAGTGCCACATCTCCTCCCAGCCGATCGGCCAGTCGGCGCCATAGCCGAGGGTTGTGCGCGACTTGAACCAGTCCGGGCGGAACCGCAATGAGACCATCGCGTAGTGCACGGTCGAGCCGCCAACGGCCTTGCCGCTGTTCTTGCCGCCCATGCGAATGGGGTTGGCGCCCTCCGTCACGCGCTTGTCGGTCCAGTAGAGTTTGTTCTGCTCGGTCTCGTCGGACGCGAAATCCTCAAGGGGTCGGAAAAACGGTCCGGCATCGAAGGCCACGACCGAAAAACCTTGCTCAGCCAGGCGCGCGGCCAGCGTTCCGCCACCGGCGCCGGTGCCGACGATGGCAAAGTCCACGGCTTCGTCCTGGCGATGCTCGCGCATGGGCACCCAAGCACCGTGCCGGAACACATCTGGGGCGCGACCACCTCCGGCACGGGGAGCCTGCATGGGATCAGACGACATGTTTGTTCTCGCACTCCGCTTTCGCCTCGGTGCCGGGGGTGGCCTGTACTGCCTCCCAAGGGTCCCGCCGGTCGATCTCCATTCGGACATAGCCGCGTGGGCTAGCGGGGCCGCCAAATCCCATTTCCGACCAGGCGGTCGGATGGGAGTAGTACAGCCCTGCGATGTCCGTCAGGATGCGGCTTTTGAAGAAGGCGGCGGCACCGAGCCCATCCCAGGCCGGACCGGTCAGCTCACCGCGCTGCATCATGCCGAGCAGCGCGTCCTGCTCGGCCCCGTCGAGGGAGGCGAAACGACGCTCGGCATGGCGGCGGATGCTCTCGGTCTCGATCGCGGCCAGGCCTTGCCGCCACGCCTCCTGCATGTAGGGCATCCCGCCTTCGCGGAAGCCATCGCCGTGGTCGGCCAGCAGCTTGGCGTCGAGCAAGGCAGCCAGCGGCACCTCTGGCCGGCCGCCTGGCTGTGGAAGGATACGCCGGCACACCGCCTGCGCGGTTTCGAATTCCACCGCGCTGAGGAACCGCGGCTCGCGTGGCACTGCCAGGCGGGCGTCGATAACACGGCGGGTTATGGCGTCCCAGGACGGCGTTTGCCGCTTATTCAGGACGTCGTAGCCGGGATAGCGTGGCACAGTAGGTTCAGTCATCGGGATGGTCCTGCAGCAGACCGAGCGCCGCAAGGCCGGCCAGGCCAAGCCAGTGAAAGAAGGTGGCGCGGGCAGCGGCGGGCCGGCGAAGGCGTTTTGTCGCCAGTTCCGCCAGCCGCCCATGTTGCGCGAGACGCCGTAGGCATGGAACGCGACGCCAGCGATCCCCATGACCGTCGTGGCGCGCAGCCACCAGCGGGTGAACGGACGCCGCACATGGGCATCGCCGAGAGCGGCATTGACGAGCAGGCCAGCGGCGATCGGCGGCAGCGATACCGGCAGGAGCATGAAAGGATTGTGGAAGGCGCCGCGGAAATGCAGCAGGCCGGCCTCGCTCACGGTGCCGGCTAGGGAAGCGCTCGTCAGCCCCGCCACCGCCCGCCCTGCCGGCATGCCGACCACAGTAGGCCGCGCGCCGGGCCGATTGTCGCGCACCCGCTCCGAGAGCCAGCCCATCAATCCGGAAAGCGACAGCGCCGCGGGCGCCCCGATCGGCGCCGAGTAGAACAGGTTCTGCCAACAGAACCCGCCCGGCTTCTTGGTGATGTTATAGAGATGGAAGCCCGTTCCGATGATGCCGGTCAGCCCGGCGGCAGCGTAGATCACGTCACGGACCCGATGCGCGCCGCTACGCCGGTCGGTATGACCGTGCAGGCTGGCCGCAAGCGACAGCGTGGCGGAGACGATGGGCGTCCACATCGCCTTGTTGTGAAAGTCGCCGCGGTAATGCTCCATCGCACTGTCGGCCAGCACCGAGCCGGCGATCATGCCCGCCGCACGGTTGAGGCGACGGGCGGCCCGCACGGTGGCCGCCTCGCCGACATTCAGTGGCTGGTTAGCCAGTCGCGTCCGGGGTCGCGGCGCCTCTCCGCGAAGCCAGTCGATCTTGCGTCGAAGATCCACCAGGGCGAGGTCGAGTTCCGCTCGCCCGCTTCTGGTCAACGTCGCCACGCTAGCTCTTCCCGGGAATGATACTCGCCAAGACCTGCTTGGCCGAGTTCTTCAAGACGCTTCCCAGCTCCGGCTCATCCTTCATCATCGTCACGAAGTTCTTGGCATCCTTCAGCGTGATGTGCGGCGGCAGCGGCGGCACGTTCGGGTCCGTATACATCTCCAGAATGACAGGGCGGTCCGCAGCCAGCGCCTCGTCCCACGCGGCGGCGATCTTCTCGGGATCGTTGCAGAAGATGCCCTTCAGGCCGATAAGCTCGGCGTATTTGTGGTAGGGGAAATCTGGGATAGCCTGCGTCAGCTCGGTCTTGCCGCCGCCGAGCTGAACCCGCTCCTCCCAGGTCACCTGGTTGAGGTCACGGTTGTTGAGCACCATGATGATGAAACGCGGATCGGACCATTCCCGCCAGTATTTCGAGACGGTAATCATCACGTTCAGCCCGTTCATCTGCATCGCGCCATCGCCGATGAAGCCGATGACGGGGCGATCCGGGAACGCCATTTTCGCGGCCATGGCGTAAGGGGTGGCCGCGCCGAGCGAGGCAAGGCCGCCAGAAAGCGAACCCTTCATGCCACGCCGGATTTTAATGTCGCGCGCATACCAATTGGCCGTCGAGCCGGAATCGGCCGTCAGGATGCAGCGCTCGGGCAGGCGCGGCGAAAGCTCCCAGAAGACGCGTTGCGGATTGATCGGATCGGCCGCAACCATGGCGCGCTCCTCCAAAGTCTTCCACCAAGCGGTTACGTTCTTCTCCACGGTGTCGCGCCAGCTGGTGTCCGTTCGCTGCTTCAGCAGCGGCAGCAGCGCACGCAGCGTTTCGGCGCTGTCGCCGATCATGCTGTATTCCATCGGATAACGCAGACTGAGATTGGCGCCGTCGATATCGATCTGCACGCCACGCGCAGAACCGGGCTTGGGTAAGAACTCGCTATACGGGAAGGCCGATCCCACCATAAACAGCGTGTCGCAATCCTGCATCAGGTCCCAGGACGGCTTGGTGCCCAACAGTCCGAGCGAGCCCGTCACGTACGGCAGATCGTCCGGAACGGCCGCCTTGCCCAGCAGCGACTTTGCAACGCCCGCCCCCAGCCGCTCGGCGACGGCAATCACCTCGTCAGTGGCCGACAGGCAGCCGGCGCCGACGAGCATGGCGATTTTCTTGCCCTCGTTCAGGATGCTGGCCGCCCTCTGCAGAGCCTCCGTGTTTGGCAGGTTCGACTCGCCCGGATAGCCGACACCAGTGTGGGTGGCTCCATGGACCATCGGCAGGTCCTTGTAGGTCATTTCCTGCAGATCGTTTGGCAGGATGACGCAAGTGACGGCGCGTTTAGCCTGTGCAATCCGCACCGCGCGGTCGATCACCGTTCGTACTTGGCCCGGCACCGTCGCCATCATCACGTATTCAGTCACGTCGGAAAACAACGTCTGCAGGTCGACTTCCTGCTGGTAGCTCGAACCGAGAGCGGCACGTGCCTGCTGACCCACGATTGCGACGACCGGAACATGATCCGCCTTGGCGTCGTAGAGGCCGTTCAGCAAATGGATCGCCCCGGGACCGGAGGTCGCGTAGCAGAGGCCGGACTGTCCGGTGAATTTTGCGTGCGCCGATGCCATGAAAGCCGCCATTTCCTCGTGGCGCACCTGCACGTAGTGCATGGAGTCCTTCGCCTTCTCGAGCGCCACGTCGAGACCACCAACACCGTCGCCCGGGTAGCCATACACGCGTGACAAGCCCCATTCCGAGAGGCGCTGCCAAACAAATTCCGCGACGTTTTGCGACATATCTGCTATTCCTTAAGAGCGGTTGTGGGCGTCTTGCTTAGGACGGCCGGGGATGAAACGAGGGCTCCGCATCATGGACAGTCTCGCAGATTTCAAAGGTCGGCTCGTTCTGCGTCGCGCATCGATCACGGGTGAAAGCCCGGTTTGGTGCGAGCAAAGCCAGCGATTGTACTGGGTGGACGTGCAGCAGCCGGCTTTGCATCGGCTCGACCCCGCGACTGGGTTGGACGAAAGCTGGACCATGCCTGCCTGGATTGGATGCCTGGCCCTGGGCGGTGGTGCGACGGAGGGCAGCGTATTGGTGGGGCTGCGCCTCGGCGCCTATCGCTTCGACCTGTCCACAGGCGCCCTCGCTTTGGTCGCGCCGGCGCCCTATGATCCGCGGCGCTTTTTCCTCAACGACGGCAAATGCGACCGGCAGGGACGCTTCTGGGTCGGGCCGATGCGTCATGCCTTGTTGCCGCTGGTCGGAGAGCCCGGGGCCGACAAGGGCCCGCTCTGGCGGCTGGATGGCACCAGGCTGGTGCCGCAAGGCAAGGAGGCAACGCTGTCGAACGGTTTGGCGTGGGGTCCGGACGGCCGAACCATGTACCACAGCCACACCATAAGCGGGGAAATCTACGCGTGGGATTACAACTCGGTAGACGGCGAGATGAGCCGGGGACGACTCTTCGCGCATGTCGATGGCGCGCCTGGACCGGACGGCGCAGAGGTCGACAGCGAAGGCTTTTACTGGTCGGCGATCAACGGTCAGGGTCGTATCTTGCGCTTCGACCCGGAGGGCAAAGTGGAGCGCGAGGTGACCGTGCCGTTTAAATACCCCACGATGATAGCGTTCGGCGGCAACGACTTGCGCACGGTGTTCGTCACGTCTGGACGCTGGGCGATCGCAGACAAGGATGCTGCTGACCACCCCTACGACGGGGGGATATTTGCTTTCGAGGCGCCGGCTGCCGGGTTGCCGACGTCGCGCTGGGCAGGGTGATGCCGCCAGCTGATAAGTCCTCGAGCGAGCGAGGCATAACGTGTTTAGGCCGTGTGGACGGATAGCAGGTAGCATAAATCAGGGACTCCAAAATTGGTTGTCCATCGAAAGATAGTGGCCGGCAACAGGGAGCCGGACCATGCTGACAGGAATGACGGAAGGTGATTGGAACATTGTGCTCGACGTGTTTGACGCGGCGCAGTCGCGCCGGGGCGAACCGGGTCACGACGATCGCAAGTTCCTCCAAGCGGTGCATTTCTTCACGGTCCACAACATCACCTGGCGCGCTTTGCCTGAGGTGCATGGCAACTGGAACAGCGTGTGGAAGCGGTTCTGGCGGTTGAGCCGCTCGGGCGTGTTCGAGGCGTTCTTCCAGCTTCTGGCCGAGACCAGCAAGACCGCGCATCTGGTGCAAATCTTCGACAGCACGGTGACGCGCGCGCATGTCTCGGCCGCCGGCGCAAAAGGGGGCAGCAAAACCAGGCGCTCGGGCGCTCGCGCGGCGGGTTCTCGTGCAAAATCCACCTCAAGACGGACTTCGACGGCCTGCCAATCGCCTTCCACCTGACCGGCGGCGAGGTCAGCGACTGCACGCAGCTCACGACCTCGCTCGACATCGGCCCCGATGTCACCCCCGCGCGGCGATGACGGACAAGGGCTACGATGCCAAGGCCAACCGCACGGCTTGCCGCCAACGCGGCATCCTGCCGGTGATCCCCTATCGCTCCAACGCCAAGGATCGGCCGAAATTCTTCCCCAAGGCGCTCTACAGGACGCGAGCGCGCATCAAGCAGGCTATGGGCAAGCTCAAGCGCTTCAAGCGTGTCGCGTTGCGCTGCGAGAAAACCGCCGAGAGCTACAGTGCCATCGTAGCATTCGCCTGCACCATGATCTTGGTCAAATCCGTCCACACGGCCTAATGTGACGGCCCGCACATTGATGGCGCGGCCGGAGGTTGGAGGTGAGGACGGCCTGTTCGACCCGCGTGCAGTCACTCCGGCCGTTCTCGTGCTATGTTTCGTGAGAAAGGCCGGCGGATGGCCGGGGTTCATGCCCGCAGCCTTTCCGCGATACGGTCAGCCACGCGCAATGCATTGGCGATGATCGTCAGCGTCGGATTAACTGCGCCAATCGACGGGAAAAAGCTTGCGTCGGCGACATATAGATTATCGAGGTCGTGAGCCTTGCAGTCGAGATCGAGTACGCTCGTCGCTGGGTCGGTGCCGAAGCGGCAGGTTCCCGCTTGATGGGCTGTTCCGCTGATCGGAATATTCTTGCCCAAGTAGAGACGGCGCTCAAAGAGGTGCTTGTAGGCTCCCATCGGTTCCAGCAGACCTTCAAGCTTGCTTTTTAGCCTGTGTGCCGCTTGTTCGTTCCCGTCAGTGACGGATAACACGACCTTGTCGCCCTTGTAGGCGATCCTGTTCTCAGGCCGAGGCAAGTCCTCACTCTGCAACCAGAAGTCGATCGAGTGCTGTGCCATCTTCTCAAACGGCATCTCGGGTATCCAATCAAGCCAACCTGGGACCGCTTCGCCGCGTATTTGCTCGCCATGGGACGTGGCGCACATCTGAATGAGCCCCATCGGAAACTGCCCATCTCTGTCGCCGAAGTAGAAATCGCTCAGCGCGAGCGTTTTTTGGAACACCGTGTTGTTCGGTTCCTTCAGGAGCGCCATCAGAACGCTCATGTTGTGGCGCATGTAGTTACGTCCGACCTGACCGGATGCATTTGCCAACCCGTGCGGGTGCCGGTCGTTGCCGGATCGAAGCAGCAACAACGCGGAACTCAATGCACCGCATGCCACAACCACAATATCTGCGGAATACTCTTCCGTCTTCCCGTCGCGCAGGACACGCACACCTGAAACAACGCGCCCGGACGAGCTTGTCAACAGCTTCTCGACGTACGCGCCGGTGAGCAGAGTGAAGTTTGAATGTGTCGCGAGAGTGGGGTCGACACAGATCACCTGTGCATCGGCCTTGGCATTGATCGCGCACGGGAAGCCGTCGAAGGCATCGCAACGAATACAGGGACTATAGGTGGTGGCGCTCCCGTCCGGATTCTGATCGAGCTTGATACCGAGTGGTAGATGGAACGGATGCAGTCCCTCTCTTACGAGGCTATCATTCAAGGCCTGTATGCGTGGCTCGTGCAGCACTGGCGGGTAGGCATAGGGCTTGCTGGACCAAGGTTCGGTTGGGTCCTCGCCGCGTGCGCCGTGTACGTGGAACAGAGCTTCGGCGTCGCAATAGTACGGCTCGAACACGTCGTAGCCGAGCGGCCAAGCCGGCGAAACCCCATTCGCGTGCTGCACTTCGCCAAAATCCTGCTCTCGCAGACGGAACAGCGCAGCGCCATAGACTTTGGAGTTCCCACCGACGTAGTAGTGCAGACCCGGATGAAACGTGTCGCCTTTCTTGCCATGCCAGATCTCCGGCGCCTGGTACCTACCGTCGACGAACACGGTCTTGGCATCCCAGTTGTCGCGTGATCTCGGCAAGTAATCGCCCCGCTCCAGCATCAAGATACGCTTGCCAGTCGGCGCTAGCCGGTGTGCCAAGGAAGCACCGCCTGGTCCGCTGCCGATGACGATCAGGTCGTAATGGTCGTCTAAAGCCATGAGTGTATCCGATTGCAAAGATTGAAAAGAGGTTCAGCCGCCGCCACGCTGAAGTGTTGGCCCACATAGTCCCAGAGCCGTGTTGACGACGGCAAGATGAGTCAGCGCCTGTGGAAAGTTCCCGGTGAGTTGGTTAGCCGGAACGTTGTATTCCTCTGACAGAAGTCCGAGATCATTGGCGACAGACAGGACGCGTTCGAACTGCGTCACTGCCTCCTCCCGGCGCCCCATCATGTTGAGGCAGTCCGCCAACCAACACGAGCAGGGCAGGAAAGCGCCCTCATTTGGACCATCGGCTTTGGCCTTCGTGCGGCGAATCAGCCCTCCGTCCGACAAGTCGCGCGCGATTGCCGTGATCGTCGCTGCCATGCGAGGATCTTCTACAGGCAGGAAACCTACCAGCGGCAACAGAAGAAGGCTGGCGTCGAGCTCCTGACCACCAAAGTATTGGGTGAACGTGCCCAGCCCCTCATTCCATCCTTCGCGGCAAACCTCGTCATGGATAGTCTGCCGCAGAGCCTTCAGCCGCTCCATTGTTGTGGCGTCGACGTATTTCGACTGATCTGGCGCGGAGATGAACCGATCCAGACCGACCCAGGCCATGACCTTGGAGTAAGTGTAATGCCGTGGCTTGGCACGCGACTCCCAAATTCCGGCGTCAGCAGTATTCCAAACCTTTTCGAGATGCTCGACGATCTTGCGTCCAACGACTTTCTCCTGATCCGACGACGTGACACCGCCACGACGGGCCACGTCGAGCGCGTCAATGACCTCACCATATACGTCGACCTGAAGCTGGGTGGCCGCAGCGTTGCCGATGCGGACAGGGCGCGCGTGGCGATATCCCGGAAGACTGTCGGCAGTCCATTCGACAAGGCGCCTTGAACCGTCCACCCGGTACATAATCCGCAGCTGCTCCGGCGTTCCGCCGATCGCCCGTAAAAGCCAGTCGCGCCACTCCTTGGCCTCGTTATGAAAGCCCGCGTTCAGCAGCGCACATAAGGTGAAGCTGGCGTCTCGAAGCCAGCAATACCGATAATCCCAGTTCATCTCGCCGCCGGGGGCCTCTGGCAAGGACGTGGTAGGCGCGGCTATAAGGCCACCTGTAGGCGCATGGATCAGCGCTTTCAGTGTCATGAGAGATCGCCGGACTGCCGCCGGCCACGCCGTCTTCCCATTGTCGAATTGCGAGATCCAGTCGCGCCAGAACTGCTGTGTGGCGGCAAGAGCGGCGTCCACGTCGAAGGGCTTGGGAAGAGGTTCGTGCGCTGCACTGTAGCTGAGCACGAATGCACGATGCTCGCCCGCTTGCACCTCGAACTCCGCCGAAGTGGCGTCAGCGTTGACTGCCAATTTCACCGGAGCACGCAGGACGACCAAGTCTGGGCCGACCTTGGCGACCATCTCTTCGCCACTTCCCTCCGACCAAGGTGGTAGGGCGCCGTAGTCGAACCGCAAACGCAGCAGGCATCGCATCCGCGTCGTGCCACGAAGCCCGACCACGAGGCGAACCAGTGCGGAGGCTCCCTTGCGCATTGGCATGAAATCGACGATCCGGACCGAGCCACCTTCCGTCTCGAAGTCCGTCTCCATGACGAGCGTGTCGTCCTGGTAGCGGCGACTACGGTCAATGACGGGCTCCGCAGGCGCCAGCGACCAGTGCCCGTTCTCTGGAGTGCCGAGCAGGGCGGAAAGGCAGGCAGCGTCGTCGAAGCGCGGCCAGCACAACCAATCGATCGAGCCGTCCCGACTTAGCAACGCGGCGGTTTCGCCGTCCCCAAGGAGCGCGTAATCCTCGATAGGACTGCTCATTGTTCGCGCCCCACAGCTAGATCTTTAGCCGCTTGGCGAGAAGGTGGACACCGGTGAGCAAGCCAACGCCGGCAGCTGCCCAGAAGGCGGTGCGGTGCCGATCGGTGAACATCTCCCAGCTTCCCAGCTTCGACTGGCTATCGAACCGTCCATGTGCGCCGTAATTGCCTGGAACCGCTTCAAACAGGTTGGCTGGCGCATCCGCAGGAAGTCTTTCGTCGGTGAGTTGGCCCGTATAGCCCGCGGATGCCAGGTATCGGTCGATCAAGCCCGGCGCGATGCGGTTCGCGAGGATCGCCTTCACTGTCGGAAAGCCAACCCACACCTCACGCCGACGATGCGTTGCGGCGAAGAAAATCGCGCGTGCCGGGACTTCCGGTTCAAAGATCGGCGCGACCGGCTTTGCCTTCTTCCCCATTTTGTTCATCGCCCAGTCAAACTGCGGCGTGTTCACTGCCGGGAGGTCCACCGTGGTCAGATGGACTGCCAACTTGTCATGGATGATCTCCGACCGGAGGGAATCCGTGAAGCCACGTATGGCAGCTTTGGCCCCACAATAGACGGATTGCAGTGGAACCGAACGATACGCTAAGGCAGACCCAACATTAACGATGGTTCCGTGGTTGCGGACCCGCATGCGCGAGAGCGCGGCCATCATGCCATGCACTTGACCAAGGTAGGTGACCCTTGTGCCACGGTCGATCTCTTGCGCTGTCAGTTTCGACACGGGAGCAAATACGGTCGCCATCGCAACGTTGACCCACACGTCGATTGGACCCAATTCCTTTTCCGCCTTGGTAGCCGCTGACTCGACCGCGTCGGCGTCGGCGACATCCGTCGGAATGGCGACGGCCCTTACGCTGTATGCGGACCGCAGCTCAGCCGCAGCGTGTTCCAGCCGATCCGGATTGCGTGCCAGAAGGGCCACGTCATAGCCATGTTTCGCGAATTCTTCGACGGTGGCACGGCCCACACCAGCACTTGCTCCGGTCACGACAACGACTTTACTCATAAAAGACTCCTGTCCTAAGAGCGGCTGCTGGCTCAAGGGTGATAAAACTGTCGTCCGAGTTGGTCATGAGGACTTGATCGATAAGCTGGGAGCATCCGTTTGGTTCCGGGCAAAATTTATCCATCTAACATTTGTATTGCAGTCTACTCTTTTTAAATATTATTTTAGATTTCTGCAAATAAGGGATAAGAAACGTACACTTTAAATCGAGATTTGTACATCACAAAGCAAATTCTGTCGCTTTCCTCACTGTTCGATAAAATAAAAGGACAGCAAAGGTCTTAGTCATGTTCTTGCCCCGCATGGAAGGCTATCTGTCCGACGCCTCTCGCCGATTTGCTTAACAAGCAATGGTTTCTGATGCAGGCAAACGCGTGCCGTCATTTAATGTTGTTGCCAACGAGCAAATTTTCCTATTCACGTTTTGATGTCGACGTTTCCGTCCTCTCTTCCGTCGCTGGACGTCGCAACATATATTCACGATTGAACGGCGGCGCGGTTTGACGTGGAAACAGCTCGATCTGGAACATCACCTTTCTCTGGCGTCGAAAGGCGAGCTCCGCACCCGTGAGGGAGAACTCGAACATGCGGCAGAACCTCACATCGTATAAGCCGCGGATCGCATCTCGATTGCTGGCGAAACGCTTCCGGCAAAGGCAATAGCGTCCGAGCGCACTGCAGGCTGAGGGTTTCGACGTCGGCCACCATTAGCCGGGCCATCTGATCGCAGGAAGCACTTCACTCAATGCCGGCGAGTAGTCACCCGGGAATATGCACTTCGGCAGCCACTGAGACGTCGTACCGTGTCCGTCACTTCGTTCGATGTGACGGAACAAAGCCATTCCATCGTCGTGTAAAGACGTTTGTATCACACGGAAGAACGCGTCGTAATTTACCACCTCCTCATGCTCGGTCATGCCGACAGAGACGACGCGATCGAAACAGCTTCTAAATGCGCGATGGTAAGTACAGTATAAGAGTGACAAGAATTACGTAATCCTCCGAGCAGCTGTGACGGGCGGGTGCTCGGGCGAATGCGGCTGGGCTTGCTGATCTGGTAAGGTTCAAGCTGTTGGATGCCTAATCGCCGGATGGTCAGAGGCGTCTTGGATGCGTGATCAAATAGCAATTTTACGCCCTTGCCTTGATGCGGCGTGTGCAGCCGACGTTGTTCATCAAAACCGGCCAATTTAGAAGCTGAGCGGTGAACGCGCATGGAGCGCTCAGCGCGACGAGGAGCAGCTCGAATTCCCACCCGGGCTGGGCTTCCAAATCTCTTTTGCTGTGCTGCCAGCGTTCTCGTCATGCCACTACCTTCTCGCGTCAGAGCATTGACTATATGTCGTATAGCGACATAAAGTCGAGGTGTCAGTCGTGCACAAAAAGTTCATCGATGGTGATGTGGAAGGTTCGGTGCTTTTAGGTCTGCTCGGCAGAAGCCCGCCTGAGTCGGCTCCCTGCGGTTCTCTTACCGCCACGTTGACCTTAAGGGAGGGCTCCGGCCCGATAGTGAACATTGTCTGCCGCAACATCAGTTGCCTCGAAGAACTTCTCGATCTCGGCGGCAGCCCTTCCGGCGACTTTTTACAGGCTGCGCTCGCGCCCCAACCAGCGTCAGGCAACCGGCGTGGACGTCGCCACCCCTGCCCTGACCCGGTTACTGGAACCTGGACGCCCGATCTCCGTCCGTATCGCCTGACCCAGGCGGCGCTGGAACCATGGCGCCGGCACCCCTGACCCGTGCCGCCGCGGCGGTCTCGTCACAGAAAGTCGGTCCCCGCATGGTCCTTGAGCAGGTCGCTGTCGCGGACGTAGCCGTGTTGCAGGGAGCAGACGTGTGGGCGCAGTTGCCCCAGCCCCGTCTGAAGTTTAGGCAATACGAACGGAGATTGGACGTCCCAACTCCAGCATGCGGTTGAGGGCATGGACGGCGACGTC
>JAABUV010004950.1_pt1 | contig 15493 bp, 15 predicted proteins | sample 5559971 | NCBI WGS metagenome assembly JAABUV01 (sample SAMN10711881, study PRJNA513362) | rock metagenome | isolation source: Antarctica rocks | place: Antarctica: Victoria Land, Knobhead nord | collected 2015-12-19
CCACTGCCGCTCATTCAGAGCGGCGCGCATCACATCAAAGGCTGCTGCTGCCTCATACTTCTCCATCACATGAGCATAGCATACGTTTCTTTAAATGGATATCTTATTTAGGAGAGGGGCCTTAGTCAGGGGCGGCGGGGCGCGTTGCTCACGACGCTGGGAGTCGGAACCTCTATTTTGGTCCATGCGACACTGGCCGCCGTGGGGCTATCCGCCCTCTTACGCACGGCGTCGGCGCTCTTCACGGTCGTTAAGCTGTGCGGCGCCGTGTACCTAATCTTTCTGGGCGCGCGGGCTCTCTGGGCCAGCCGCCCAACACAATCCAGCGAGGGCAACGTGCACTCCATGGCGGACCTTGCGATATTGCCCATGGGCGCTGGTTCACCCTACCGCCAAGGGGTTTTGAGCGCCCTGTTGAACCCCAAGCTCGTGGTGTTCTTCGCCACCTTCCTGCCCCAATTCATCAATTCGCGACAGGCTGTGTTGCCCCACATGCTGTTCCTGGGCGCGCTCTTCGACGTCATGGTTCTCGTTTGGTTGACGGGCTATGGCTTGTTCGTAACGCGGCTGCGGGCCTTTTTCAGTGCGGCGCGGGTGCGGCGGACGATGGAGCGATTCACCGGCGTTGTCCTGGTAGCCCTTGGCGCCCGGCTGGCCCTGGAAAAGTCCTAAACGGCCGCCTTCGCGCTATGGCTCACGGAGCGAAGACGTCCTCACCTTTTTTAACACCGGCATACAGGCATAAATATTGCGTTGTGATACAATATAGGATATCGGCTCCAGCGAGTAGCGAGTAGAGCATTTATGAGGAGGTATGACGATGAGAGCTATTTTTCCCGGTATGACGGAGCGTCTGAATAGCGGCGTCGCGATACCCGTGACAGACGTGCTGCTTGACACGCACACGCACGCGCTGCGCTATCTTGTGCTCAGCCCTAACGGTTACTTCGGGCAGGATGTCCTGGCGCCGGCGGCGACGATTCTGTTTGTCGACGACGATGTCCACCTCGCCTTGACCAACGACGAACTGGTACAGCTGCCATGTTACGACCACTACGCCTATCGCGCCGATGGTCTGTGCAGCCGCTCGGCGTACCGTCACGGCGCCGACCGCCGCACGGCCCCTCGACCCCGTCTCGTCAAGATCGCGGACACGATGGACCTGGCGCACTAGCGTTGGTCGGGGCGGTTGCCGCTCCACTTTCGTGGCAGGCGTCCCCTGGAACCACTCTCCTTCAAGGAGTGGTCCCAGGGGACGCGTTGTTTGCCATTGTGTTGTTTGATTGGCGCGGCTGTGGCAAAATGGGGTCACGAGGAGTGACCAATGATGCTGACAGAAGACATCGCCATGATGAGCCTACAGGATATCCTGCGCCCCGAGATTTTGCCCGACCCCTATCCATTCTACCGTCGGCTGCGCGAGACCGCTCCGGTCTATTGGGACGCCGCACGCGAGACCTGGCTACTGACACGCTACGCCGACATCGTCGCGGCCCTGCGCGATCCGCGCCTCTCAGCCGAGCGCGTCCTGCCCGGCGGCGCTTTGGAGCAGGACGCTGCGTCGACGACCCCGATCGCGCGGGCTATGGCCAAGCAGATGCTCTTTCAGGACCCGCCAGACCACACGCGCCTGCGCGGCCTCGTGAGCAAAGCTTTTACCCCACGCGTCGTCGAGGGCATGCGCCCACGTATCCAGGCCCTCGTCGACGAACTGCTCGACGCGGCCGAGGCGCGGGGGCGCATGGACCTGATCGCCGACTTCTCTTTCCCGCTGCCGGCTATCGTCATCGCCGGGCTGCTCGGTGTGCCGCCGGAGGACCGCGACCTTTTTAAGGCATGGTCGGAATGCTTCGGCGCGCTCCTCGACGGGGCCGCGCGCTCGTCCGAGGAGGTCGAGGCCGCGCAGGCCGGTGTCTTTGCCCTCGTTGCCTATCTGTTGGAGATCGTCGAGGCGCGCCGCACGGAGCCGCGCGATGACCTGATCAGCCGGCTGATCGCGGCCGAGGAGGAAGGCGACAGGCTCGACACGGAGGAGTTGCTGCTCAACTGCGTCCTGTTGCTCGCGGCGGGGCACGCCACGACCACGCACATGATCGGCAACGGCGTGCTGGCCCTCTTGCGACACCCTGATGAGCTGCGGCGCCTACAGGCGGAGCCGGGCTTGATCAAGAGCGCCGTCGATGAGATGCTGCGCTACGATGGGCCGGTGCAGGTGACGGGGCGACGGGCCAACGCGGATATGGAAATCGCCGGCGCGCGCATCGCGCGGGATCAGCACGTCACGACGGTGCTTGGCGCGGCGAACCACGATCCCGCGCGGTTCCCCCACCCCAACCGCTTCGACATCGCGCGTGGGGACAACAAGCACGTCGCCTTCGCCCACGGCATCCATTTCTGCCTCGGAGCGGCGCTGGCGCGGCTGGAGGGCGAGGTCGCCATCGGGACGCTGCTGCGCCGCTTCCCCGCGCTACGTCTGGAGGTCGACGAGCCGCAGTGGCTGCCCAGCATTGTCTTTCGCGGAGTAAGCGCGCTGCCGATCGCGCTGGCGTAAAGCGGATACGTAGCGTTGTGGAGCAGGTACAACCGGCGCTCTTCGCGGATGTCGCGTTGGCTCGACGCCTGGAGTCGAACGAGGCGCTTAACACGGCCGACTACGCGCGCACGATGGCGCGGCTGTACCCCGATTCGCGCGCGCATGCGGAGCCGGTGGGAGGAGGTTATGCCGTCTTCACGGGGCCGCGTTTCCCGATCAACCGTGTAGTGGGCTTGGGGCTGCACGGGCCGGTGACCGCGACCGACCTGGACGTGATCGAGGACTTTTACGCGCGGCGGGATATGCCGCCTGAGATCGAGTTGTGTCCGCTCGCGGATCGCTCCTTGGTCGATGCGCTGGGGCAACGCCGCTACCGCGTTGCGCGATTTTATCACCTGTGCGTCCGCCCATTACCGTGCGCTGACGCGCCGCTACGCGATCCCGTGATCGCCGTCACGCCTGTCGACTCAACAAACATCGACGCATGGGCGCTTGACCCCGATGTCATCAGCGGCGTTGTGCCCGACGATCCCTGGGTGGCGCTCAACGTGGTCGCGTTTAATCGGCCCGATGTGACGTGCTTCCTGGCGACAGTGGCGGGGGAGATCGCGGGGAAAGGGGCGCTGGCGGTACGTGGTAAACTGGCGACGCTGTTCTCCGCGAGCACGCGCCCCGGCTATCGTAGGCGCGGTGTGCAGAGGGCCTTGATCGCGCATCGTTTAGCTCTTGCCGGCGCGATGGGGTGTGACCTCGCCGCCGTGACGGTCGTGCCGGGCGCCGACTCGCAGCGCAATCTTGAGCGGGCCGGTTTCCGCATCGCCTATACAAAGCCCGTTTTCACGCGACAATGACGGATAGGTGACGGCTATGAGGGGCCTTCGGGGAGCGCTCGGTGTAGCACACGCAGCCAATTACCGCCCATGATCGCCGTCACGGCCTCGTCGGTGTAGCCGCGGCGCGCCAATGTCTCTGCCAGTCGCGGCAAATCGGCGATCGTATCGATTTCAGCCGGCGCGTCCTCCGCCCCTTGTCCGCCGTCGAAGTCGGTCCCGAGACCGACGTGTCGCGTATCTCCGGTCAGTTGACAGACAATCTCGATCGCGTCCACGACCGTTTCGATGTGCATGTCCCCTTTCGCCTTCGATCGCCAGGCCGGGTCCAGCGCCCAATTCAGGGGCATGACGCCGATGACGCCGTCGCGCGCGGCCACGCGCCGGATCACGGTGTCGGGCAACAGGCGTAGCATGGGGACCAGGCGACGCGGGTTCGCGTGGGTCGCTACGATGGGTCCCTCGTAACGGTCGAGCGCCTCTACACACGCCTCCTCTGCCATGTGGCTGAGATCAAGCACGATGCCATACCGCTGCATCATCGTCAGAAGGTCGCGGCCGAGGGCGGTCAATGGTCCGGGATCGAGTGTACTCCCCGTATAGCGGTTGGTGTGCCAGGCCGGTCCGATCAGGCGCACGCCCTGCGCGTACCAGAAGCCGACCTCCTCGACCGTGCGGATCGAGTCGGCGTTTTCCATAAGCAGAATGAGACCGACCTGCCGCCGATCCGGGCGCTGCCCCGGCTCATGCGACCCCTCCCAACTACGGAGGACATCGGCCAGATGCGCGTGGTGTGTGATCAAGGCGATCCGCGGATGGGTGGCCGCCCAGTGGTGGTAGATGTGCAGTTGCGCGAGGGCCTGCTGATAAGACGCTTCTATAGTAGGATAGCTCAGTTCGCCGGGCTTGGCGTGGGTGTGCGGGATCGTGGTGATAGTGGCGACGATCACGGCGACGCCGGCCTGGAGCCATTCCGGTAGCCCCAGCATGCACAAGCCGTTGAGGTCCGGCACGGGGCCACCCGCTTCCGTCGCACGGGTCGTGTAGGCCGATTCGAGGTACGTGCGGCCATCACCCAACACGTTGTAGGCTAAGTCCTCGTGCGCATCGACGATGAGCATGACGCGTCTCCCGAGTAGGCCAGCGATGAAGAGGTCTTCTGATCTTCATCGTCGTCGAAGATATACTGTCGCAGTGCAGCCATCGTCACTCTCCCCGTTATGTCCATTTTGCTGTAGTCAGGGAGGGCACGGCCGCGAAGTCATTGTCCGTGGTGAGCAAAGTCAAATTGTAGCGGAGCGCTACAGCGGCAATGAGCGCATCAACTGTCCCAAGTTGTCTACCGCGACGGCGCAGCGTCACTTGTAAGCGAGCGGCGTCGAGCGCGTCGGCCTCGTCGGTCTCCAGAAGACTCAATAACGGTCGCCACGCAGACCACTCTTGTGCATTTTGGACGGCGCGTGGGAGCGTGCTAAAACCAAATACAGTTTCCGTCACGACAAGGATGGTCAGATGGAAGCGGTCTCCAGCGGCGGTGGCTTGCGAGATACGTTGCTGTAGGGGGTGGCCGATTGTCACGAGCCTGCTAGCATGATTGGTGTCCAACAGGTAGGATGTCATAGTAAAGGACGACGGCCCTCGGCGACGTCATCTTCGTCATCGCGTCGACGCATTTCGGCGAAAATGTTATCCCACACCGTGTCCCATTCCGCTTGCTCCGCCGGACTGAGGGGCGTTTGTTGCGCGACATGCGCGATAATCCCCTCGATGGCCTCTTGTGAAGGTGGCGGCGGTAGCGTTTGTCCAACGCCACGCGCCCGAATGCGCGCGACCACATCCTCGGGGGTTTCCTGATCCCCATCGTTGTCGAAAATATCCTGTCGCAGTGCTGTCATCGTCGGCGCCCTCCGTCCTTGGTTAGAGTTAGAATTTCTACTTATTCAAGCTGAGCACCGCCATGAAGGCTTCCTGCGGGATCTCCACGTTGCCGACGCGCTTCATGCGGCTTTTGCCCTCTTTCTGCTTCTCCAGTAGCTTGCGCTTGCGCGAAATGTCGCCGCCGTAGCACTTGGCGAGCACATCCTTGCGCATGGCGCGGATCGTCTCGCGCGCGATGATCTTTCCGCCGATCGCGGCCTGTACGGGCACCTCGAAGAGTTGGCGCGGGATGATATCCTTGAGCTTCTCGATCAGCGCCTTGCCGAACAGGGGGGCTTTCTGGCGGTCGGTGATGATGGAGAGCGCGTCGACCGGCTGCCCGTTGACCAGGATGTCGAGCTTGACCAGGTTGCCCGCGCGGTAGCCAGCCACGTTGTAGTCGAGCGAGGCGTAGCCCTGGCTGATGCTCTTGAGTTGGTCGTAGAACTCCACGATCAGTTCGGAGAGCGGTAGGTCGAAGGTCAGGTGCACGCGGCCCTCGTCGATGTACTCGATGCCGCCATACTCAGCCCGGTGCTGGCGGCACAACTCGTTGATACTACCGATGTACTGCGCCGGCGTGAAGATGCTCAGGTGTACCCACGGTTCGCGGATCTCGGCGATCTCGCCGCCGGGCGGCAGGCCCGAAGGGTTGTCGATCGCCAACTCGGTCCCATCGGTTTTGGTGATCTGATACTCCACGCTCGGGGCGGTGGCCAGCAGCTGTAGGTCGTATTCGCGCTCCAGCCGCTCCTGGATGATCTCCATGTGCAGCAGACCCAGGAAGCCGCAGCGGAAGCCGAAGCCCAACGCGACGGAGCTTTCCGGCTCGTAGGTCAGGCTGGCGTCGTTGAGCTTGAGGCGGTCGAGGGCGTCGCGCAGGAGTGAATAGTCCTCGCCGTTGGTGGGGTAGAAACCAGCGAACACCATCGGCTGCGCGGGCTTGTAGCCGGCCAGCGGCTCCGCGGCGGGCCGGCGCGCCTCGGTCACGGTGTCGCCGACCTGGCAGTCCTTGACGTTCTTGAACCCCGTGGCGATGTAGCCGACGTCGCCGGCGGCGAGGCTCTTTAAGGGCGTGAGGGCGGGACGGAACGCGCCCATCTCCATGATCTCATTCTGCGCGCCCGAGCCCATCAGGGCGATACGCATGCCGGGCCGGATCGTGCCCTCCATCACGCGCACATAGGCGATCACACCGCGGTAGGAGTCGTAGTGCGAGTCGAAGATGAGGGCGCGCAGGGGCGCGCCTGCGTCGCCCGTGGGCGGCGGTACCTTATGCACGATGGCTTCGAGCACGTCTTCAATACCGATGTTGGACTTGGCGCTGGCGAGCACCATATCGTCGGGGTCGAGCCCGATGACGCGCTCGAGTTCGGCCTTGACGCGCTCGGGGTCGGCGCTGGGCAGGTCGATCTTGTTGATGACGGGGACCATCTCCAGGTCATGGTCGAGCGCGAGGTAGACGTTGGCGAGAGTCTGCGCCTCGATGCCCTGCGCGGCGTCGACGACGAGCACGGCGCCTTCGCACGCGGCCAGCGCGCGCGAGACTTCGTAGTTGAAGTCGACGTGGCCGGGCGTGTCGATCAAGTTGAGTTCGTACTCCACGCCATCGCGGGCCTGGTAGAGCATGCGCACGGCTTGCGCCTTGATCGTGATGCCCTTTTCGCGCTCGAGGTCCATCGTATCGAGCAGTTGGGCTGACATGTCGCGGCTGCTGACGGTGTGTGTGTTCTCGATCAGGCGGTCGGCCAGGGTCGACTTGCCATGGTCGATGTGCGCGATGATGCAGAAATTGCGGATGTTCTTTTGGTTCATGTGGCCTTTGGGGTAGGCGAAGGGGCGGACCTAACGCGTCCGTCCCTTCGTTTTATGACTACTGTAAGTATAGCAACCCTTCCTAGCTATGGGTTTGTTAAGGTGAGTCGTTGACCAGCGCGAAGGTATAGGTGTCGAGCAGATCCGCGAGCATGGCTCGGTTGCGCGCCTCGGACAGGCTACCCTGCGGAGTCACCCGCACGGTGTCGGCAACGCGGTCGTAGAGCGCGACACTATAGCGGGAGGGGTCGTGGCGCGCCCGATACAACAGCCCGTCGGGACGCGACGGATGCGCCCAAAGGGCCAACGCCCATTGCTGGGCGACGCCGTGGTCGCCGGAGCACAGCCGCTCATCCGCCCCAAGACGCGCGAGTCCCGGCCCGGTCAAGTCGATCAAGGTGAGCGGGCGCCCTGTCTCGAGTCGGGCGAGGCAACGGGCGTCCAGTTGGGATGTTGTAACGTCGCGTCGCCCGAGGTCGCCGAACGTTTCGACGAAGGCGCAGTGGGTATCATTCCCCGCGTACAAGACCCCGTATTCGCCGTCGGGCGCGTCGAAGCGGTTATCGCCCGTACGGCCAAAGTACAACGGGTCGTACGCGCGCCGATATATCCGCGACCAAGGTCCGGCGTTGTCGACAGTCGGCAAGGTGAAGGCGGCAAGATCTAGCGGGGGCAAGGGATGCGGCCCCGGTCGCGCGATCTCAGCCTTAGGCCGCGCCATGCTCTCCCAGCGTGCGCGCCGCGCGCCGCACCTCGTCGATACGGCCGGCCCGCAACGCGTTCAAGGCCGTGTCGCCATCCAAACGCGTATTCGCGCTGAGCATAAAGACCGCTTGCGCCCAGGGGCTGTGTCCATGTCCCCGCAGGTCGGACAGCACATCGCTCAAGCCTGACAGCGTCCCTTCGCCCTCCCGGTCGAATTGCCAAGTGGGGTACGCGTAACCGCGGCGGCCAAGAGTCAGCCCTATCAACGCGCCGGACTTGCGCCGCTTGTCTACGGCCTGACGTGAGATGCCCAATAGGGCGGCAGCTTCGTCCGCGACGACCGTCCCGCCTTCCGCCTGCAACACCCATTCTTTCTCCCGCAGCCCCCGTAGGCGAGCCGGGGCGAGGGGATCTTGCGCGCGGAGCTCGGCCAGGGCTTCAGGGCGTTCGAGCGCTCGGAGTAGCACTGCGTAGTCGGAATCCGCGCGCGCCGCGTCGCTCAGTAGGTCCGGGTCTACGTCGGCCACAAGGCGCGCGAGCGCAGTGAGCGCCCGCGCGACAAACGACGACTGTACCAAATGCGAGGGCCGCTCGGTTGTCGCCGTCACGCCCTCTCCCTCGTGAGACATTGTCCCTCCTAACCGCCCGCCACGCCCCTTTTTGTTTACTAGGTATAGTATATGGTATACGCGTGGCGTTTTGTCAACCTGAGATTGAACACATGATTAAGGCATGTTACAGCAGCCGTGCTATAATCCTAGCGGTTTTGTGAGAGCGGGGAGGGTCGGAGGGTTGATGGAGCACGCCGAGCGTACTGAACGCGTTACGCCTGTCACGCTGGTTATCATGGATGGTTTCGGCATCGCGCCGCCGGGGCCGGGAAACGCTATTACCCTGGCGCGTACGCCCAACCTCGACGCCTATCGGGAGGCGTATCCGTATACGGAGTTGGCCGCGTCGGGCGGCCCCGTGGGCCTGCCGCCCGGCGAGATGGGCAACTCCGAGACGGGGCACATGAACTTTGGCGCCGGACGCACCGTCTACCAGAAGCTAACTCTCATCTCTAAGATGATCGAGGACGGGACGTTTCACGAAACGCCCGCTTTCCAGGACGCCATCGCGCACGTCCGCAAGAACAACTCTAAGCTGCACCTGGTCGGGCTGATCGGGCCGGGCGGCGTCCATTCCTATGAGGGTCACCTCGATGCGCTGCTCACGCTCACGCACAATGCTGAGTTGCGACAGGTCTACGTGCAGGCTATTTTAGATGGCCGCGACACCGAGCCACGCAGCGCGCTCGGCTACGTGCGCGAGCTCAACGGACGCATGGCCGCGCTCGGGACCGGGACTGTCGCGACGACCTCGGGCCGCTACTACGCCATGGACCGCGACAACCGCTGGGACCGTACCAAGCTGGCCTACGACGCCATGGCGCACGGGCAGGGTCCCACAGCCGCGAACGCCGCGGAGGCCATCGAGCGCGGCTACGCCGAGGGCCTCGGCGACGAGCATCAACTGCCGGCAGTCATGACTACGGACGGCGCGCCGGTGGCGACCGTGGCGGCGCACGACGCCGTGATTTTCTTCAATTTCCGCGGCGATCGCCCGCGCCAGCTTACCAAGGCCTTCGTGTTGCCCGAGTTCGACCAGTTCGACCGTGGGCCGCGCATCGAGGATCTCTACTTCGTAACGCTGGCCGAGTATGAGAAAGGCCTGCCGGTGGTGGTGGCCTTCCCGCCTTCCCGCCTGAGCGACCCTGTGACGGCGCCGCTGGCCCTGGTCATCAGCGCGGCCGGCCTGCGCCAGTTGCATGTGGCCGAGACAGAGAAGTACGCCCATGTGACCTACTTCATCAACGGCGGGCGCGAGGAGCCGTTCCCCCGCGAGGACCGCGCGCTGATCCCCTCGCCCCAGGTGGGTACCTACGACGAGGCGCCGGACATGAGCGCGGCGGGCGTGGCCGACGCCGTGGTAGAGGGGCTGACGCGCGAGGACTACGCGCTGGTGATCGTCAACTTCGCCAACAGCGATATGGTCGGGCACACTGGCGACATCGTGGCCACGGTTCGCGCCGTCGAAACAGTCGACACGCAGGTGGCGCGCGTCGTCGCCGCCACCCTTGCCAAGGGCGGCGCCGCGCTGATCACGGCCGATCACGGCAACGCCGAACAGATGCTGGCCCCCGAGGGCGGCGGTCCCTGGACCGCGCACACCAACAACCCTGTCCCGTTCATTCTGGTCGCCCCGGACGGGACCTCCGTGCGCCACGCTACACTACGCGCGGGCGGCAAGCTGGGCGACGTTGGCCCCACGATACTGGCGCTGCTCGGCTTGGAGCAGCCGGCGGAGATGACCGGGGAGTCGTTAGTCGTGAGTGGTGAGTCGTGAGTCGTCAGTTAGGCGACTGGCTACCGCGAGTGTTTGTCGTCACAGTTTTGTCATGTAAATAACGGGTACTGCTCACGGCTCACGGCTCACCACTCACCACTCACGACTCACGACTCACGACTGGAGGAGATTATGGAACGCATACGAGTGCCCGCCGAGGGCGGAGAACCGACGGCGATTAGCGATGTGTACGGGCGCGAGATCCTGGACTCGCGCGGCAACCCCACGATTGAAGTCGAAGTGGTACTGGAGAGTGGCGCGCGGGGCGTCGCGGCCGTCCCCTCGGGCGCGTCGACTGGCGCGCACGAGGCGCTGGAACTGCGCGACAAGGATTCCAAGCGCTACAACGGCAAGGGTGTCCTGAAGGCGGTCGAGAACGTCAACACGACCATCGCCGACGAACTCGTGGGGACGGACGCGCTGGACCAGCGCGGTCTCGACGCGCGGCTGCTCGAACTCGATGACACCGCGACCAAGAGCAACCTGGGCGCCAACGCCATCCTGGGCGTCTCGCTCGCGGCGGCGCGCGCGGCCGCCGCCGACCTGAGCGTCCCGCTGTACCGCTACATCGGCGGGGCCAACGCGCACACGCTGCCGGTCCCGATGATGAATATCCTCAATGGGGGCAAGCACACCGAGTGGCAGTCGACCGACCTACAGGAGTTTATGGTCATGCCCATGGGCTCGCCTTCGTTCCGCGAGGGCTTGCGCGCCTGCGTCGAGATTTACCACGCGCTGGCCAAGGTGCTGACGGGGCGCGGCCTCACGACCTCCGTGGGCGACGAGGGCGGTTTCGCTCCCTCATTGGCCTCGAATAAGGACGCGCTGGACGTCATTATGGAGGCGATCGCGGCGGCAGGCTACAAGGCCGGCGACGACATCATGCTGGCGATCGACGCGGCCGCGACCGAACTCTATGAGGACGGCAAGTATCTGCTGCGTAAGGAGGGCCGCACGCTCACGGGCGCGGAGATGGTCGACTTCTATGCCGGTTGGGTCGAGCAGTATCCCATCATCTCCATCGAGGACGGCCTCTCCGAGGACGACTGGGCCGGCTGGGCCGCACTCACGGCGCGCCTGGGCGACCGCGTGCAGCTCGTCGGGGACGATCTGTTCGTGACCAACACGAACCGGCTGCGCCGCGGTATCAAGGAGCGCTCCGCCAACTCGATCCTGGTCAAGCTCAACCAGATCGGCTCGTTGACTGAGACGCTCGACGCCATGTCCATGGCTACGCGGGCCGGCTTCACCGCCGTCGTGTCGCACCGTTCCGGCGAGACCGAGGACACGACGATCGCGGATCTTGCCGTGGCGCTCAACGCCGGGCAGATCAAGACGGGCGCTCCGGCGCGCTCCGAGCGCACCGCCAAGTACAACCGGCTGCTGGCCATCGAGGATGAGCTTGGCCCCTCGTCCGCGTATGCCGGACGCTCCGCTTTCTATAATTTGGCGCGCTACCGTGACGCGTAGCCAGTTGCCAGTGAGGAGCGTGGCAGATGGAGCAGCCGCCACCGGCAAACGCTGGACGATGTGCGTTACGCACCTGCTGACAACTGGCAACTAGCAACTGACTACTATTCAATGCAGTGGCTGAGAGGCAGCGGGGAGGACGAGCGATGAGCGTTCAACAGATCGTCGAGCGATTCAGTTTGCCGGATGATACGGAGGAGAGCCTGGTGGGAACGGATTGGCATCAACGCGCCATCGTCAATACGTATGACGCCCTGCTCGATCTCGCCATCCTCACGGGCGCGCCCTGGCACGTCGGGAACCAGTTGACCCTCGTGGCCTGGGCGCCTGATGGCTCCGTGTGGCGTCCCAGTCCGGACATCATGGTGCATCCCAACGCGGGACCGGCTCCGCGCAAGGAGATGGTCGCGCGCGACGATGGTCCTCCCGCGCTCGTCATCGAAGTGGCGAGCGAGTCGACGTGGCGCAACGATGTGAACGCGCTCCATGGTAAGGCCGCAGGGTATCTCGCCCTGGGGGTGCGGGACTACCTCGTGTTCGATCCTACGGGCGCCTATCTTGGCGTCCCATGTCGCGGCTGGCAGCGTAGCGGGGCGGGCGCCCATGACTGGAAGCCTGCCCCCGATGGACGGTATCACAGTCGTTCATTAGGGGTATCGTTCCGCGCGGAAGGGGTCTTTTTGCGTGTCTACGCTCGCGATGGCCGTCCTATCGCGAGCCGCGAGGAACGCCTCCAGGAAATCGCGACCCTGCGCGCCGAACTAGCGCAATTGCGTCAACAGAACGAGTTGACTGATTCGTTTCCAGCAACGACGGAGAACGACGGGGGCGCATAGCGGCATGACCGTGGCTGCTTTGATGGGATATACTAGATAGGACAAAGAAAGCGATTGACTGCGGCCGATGTCGGTCGCGGTCAATCGAAGGACACGCAACACATGACCGCACAACGTACCGCCCTAGCGAACCCTCGCGCGCCGTGGGCCGAGATCGTGCCCAACATGCCGCCGATGACGACGGACGAGCTGCCCGCCATTCCCGATGACGGATGGGCTTATGAGTTGGTCGAGGGGGTTCTTGTTCGTATGCCACTAAGCAGTTTGGGGGCTTCTAATATCGGGTCTCGCTTACCGAACCTCACCGAGAAAGCCCACGGCTTCAGCCGTGTGGATGAATCGGCGCCCTTCACGCGCGTCAGCGCGCCTGCTCTTTGCCGACCGGGCTCTCGCGGATCAGACGCCTGATCGCCGCCGCTCGCGACACCCCCCAGGCGACAGCTATCGCATCGAGCATGGCGCGTTCTTCGGCGCTGATAGATACCGGGATACGATCCCGTTGGGACGGGTATTTGATGTCGACAGAGAATGGGCGTGCCCATCATGCGGCTGTGTCTTGGATAGGGACCTGAACGCGGCGCGCAACATCAAACGCGAAGGGGTCAGGATACTGAACGTCGCCGTGGGGCACACGGAGACACGAAACGCTTGTGGACAGGGCGTAAGACTTCCGATGGAAGCGGCGCTGGCAATCCCGGCCTAGCCGGGCGGAAGCAAGAATCCCACGGCTTCAGCCGTGCGGAGTGTCAAAAACGAGCGCCACAGCTTGCCCCTGATCTTGCTGTTGACGTGGCCTCGGAGAACCAGTTCGCGCCGGGCATGGAGGCGAAGGCCAGAACCTACCTCACCTTCGGGACGCGCCTCGTGTGGGTCATCTGGCCCCGCTACAAGCGCGTGGACGTCTGGCATCCTGGCCACGAGACGCCCACACCGCTTGGCGTCGACGACACGCTCGATGGCAAGGACGTGGTACCCGGCTTTACCTACCCAATCGGCCGCCTTTTCTCCTAGCGGCCTGTCTCCCCAACGCCTGCGGCGTGGGCGGCGCCGACACCCTCGTCGTTCGGCTTCATCGACCACCCTTGGGGTATCTTCACCTACTCCGTTAAGAAAGGAATGGGCAAGCCCCAGGCCGGTAAGCCGATACGTTGGGTTGGGCGGCGGCGCCTCGGCGTAGCTATAGTGGGGATGTGATACTGCAAACACCTCCCCATGTGGTACCTGCTGGCCCTGACACGGCGCACGGCCACACTGCTGTGATGGGGCCACGGGTGAAAACGGCGATCGCGGCGGCCGGCCTGATCGCGTTGGCGCTTGCCGGCGTCGCCGTTTTCCTGCGCGCGCAACTGGCGCTAACGGGCAACCTACGGGGCGTACCGCTCGACGACGCCTACATCCACTTCCGCTTCGTCCAGAACCTGGCGACGGGGCATGGCTTTGCTTTCAACCCCAATCAGCCGGTACCGGGCTCGACCGCGCCGTTGTGGGTGCTGCTGCTTGCCGTTCCCACTGCCTGCGGCGCGCCCGTCTGGATGTCCGCGAAGGTATGTGGTGTGCTCTTCCTCATCGCATCGGCGGTCCTGGCGTGGCGCCTGGCCACGCGCTACATCGCCGTACCCATCGCGGCGTGGATGGTGGGAGCGCTCACGGCGCTCGACGGACGGTTGCTGTGGGCGGCGCCCTCTGGCATGGAGGTCACGCTGTTCACCGCGCTGTCGCTGGCGGCGTTCCTGGCGCGTCCTGTTCCCAACAGCGACAGGACGGCGCTGAAGCGGCGTGTGCTGCTCGTCGCGGCCCTGTGCGGCCTAGCTACGCTGGCGCGGCCCGAGGGCTATCTCCTCACGGCCGTGCTATGCGTCGACCTGCTTATACGGTTCAGGCCGCCTATCGTCGCCGTCTTGTCTGCCCTCGCGCTTTACGTGGCGCTGGTAGCGCCCTACAACGTCTTCGCGTTGTTGACGACGGGGCGTCCGCTGCCGACGACGTTCTACGCCAAATCCGTCCCATTGGGACCCTTGACGCTGCCGCACGCCCTTGTGTATGTCGCCGCCCTCGCCTACCTATTGGTGGCCGGCAACGTCATGCTGATTCTGGCGCCGCTCGGAGCGTTCGCACTGTGGCGGCCTGTTAGCGCTACAAATGTGGCGGTCTCTACCCGAGCAGTTGGCTTGCGTCGACAACCATTACGTTCACATAGACCTTTTAAGGTCCGGTCCCTGCCATGGTCCTTCAGGGCCAGGTCCGCGGCGCATGACGCGGAGGCGTGCGCCCTCGTCGCGTGGCCGCTCCTGCTCATCGCCGAGCAAGCTGTGCTCTCGCCCGTGCTTTACCACTTTGGGCGCTACGTGATGCCGCTACAGCCGTTTCTGCTATTGTGGACCGTCGTGGGTCTCGCGCGTCTAATACGCGTCTACGCTCCAACCAACAAGCATGGGTGGTCTATGACACTTGTGTCGTCGGCGCTCGTGGTGGCGCCAGTGTTCTCGTTAGGCGGGTGGGCGCAACGATACGCCATGTCGGTGCGGGACATCGACGGCATGCAGGTCGCGCTAGGACGGTGGGTACACGCTCACGTTCCGGCCGGCGCGCCGGTCGCCGCGCACGATATTGGCGCAATTGGCTACATCTCCAACCACCCCGTCGTCGACATCGAAGGGCTCGTCACGCCGCGCTTCCTGGCGTTGAAGCGTGAGCAGCCCGAGGGGCGCCGCGTTGCCGACATCGACGCCGAGGTCAAACGTCTTGGCGCACGCTACCTAATTGCCTTCCCGCACGCCTATCAGAGCCTGACCACGCAACCCGGTGTACGGCGCGTCTACAGCGTCACCGTGCGCGATCCCTTGATTGTGCAGGAGGCCACGATGAGTGTGTACGAAGTCGGAAGTCGGAAGTCGGAAGTCGGAAGTCGGAAGTCGGAAGTCGGAAGTCGGAAGTCGGAAGTCGGAAGTCGGAAGTCGGAAGTCGGAAGTCGGAAGTCGGAAGTCGGAAGTCGGAAGTCG
>JAABUV010004951.1_pt1 | contig 15493 bp, 12 predicted proteins | sample 5559971 | NCBI WGS metagenome assembly JAABUV01 (sample SAMN10711881, study PRJNA513362) | rock metagenome | isolation source: Antarctica rocks | place: Antarctica: Victoria Land, Knobhead nord | collected 2015-12-19
AGAATCATCTGATGTTGATCTAATCGAGTGATCAGCATAGAGACGGAACGTTTCATATGATCTTGAACAGTTAGATTCGAATAAATCGCATGAGTAATGAGCTTTTTTGCATAATGATCATCGAATCTTCTTATTGATTTGAGCTTGATTAAAGATAAAGATTCGATTTGCAAATGATCACAAACATTCTGCGCGATTAATTCATCAATGAACGAATAGTCAGCTGCTTCAGTGTCAATCAATGACTTTAATGAGTAACTAATTTCATTGCTAGATAGTACACATTCAGTAGTCAAAGATTTCGAAGCAAAGAGATCATTTGAGCTGCTCGTTGTTGAAGAAATTAACACATCTTTCATCGCGTCTTTGATGAAAGTCACTAGTTTTTTGTCTCATTCTTCGATTTCTCTGTAAATAATTTCTTCTCTTCTTTCGACATGACGATCTCATTGAGACGAGAGATGAATGCACGAGATGTCAAAGTACTAGTCTTCAGATGAGAGCAGTTCTTTGAAAGATGACTCGATACTTTACAGTTGAAGCAGATGATTGACATTCTTGATCATTCAGATTCGAAGATGAAAAAAGTAGCGAGTCGAACATAGCTAGTAGTCGAGATTGAAGCTGATGTCGACGAAGAAACAAAACGTTTTTTCGAAGCTGCTATCGATTTGACTGTTCGTTGCTCGTCACGTAGCTGATAATTGACTCGTTGTTTGTTATTCACATCTTGAAGAAAGATCTTGAGCTTATCAAGCGAGCTAAACTCTATGAGACAAACTGACAACGCGTTCTGAAGGCGATTGTTGATTTTATCCTGAATGTCGTTCATCAGAATGACATCGTCGTAGTTCAGAAAGCTGAATATTCTAGTGAATTCTGAATAGAAAGAGCTGAAGAGCTTGTTGAGCTGCTTCAGAGCGACGTATTCGCGACGACACTTCCGAATCAGGTCCTGATCTTCGTAAATTCCTTCCAGATGTTTCAGTAGCTCTGATAGGGATTGATAGGGTGAGAGAGCGCCAACACGACGCTTTGCATAGGTTTGCTGATCAGCATCGCCTTCTAGCCTGAAAACCACATAGACAATACGAATCTTTTCAGTAGGGTAATGGTCCGCGTTGACATCGAGCTTGTCAGCTATTTTGATGTTTCATGTCTCTCAGATAGAGTCATCTGTTCCGATGAAGATGAATGAATCCGAAAGCTTGACGGACTTGTGATGACCGTTCCCGTTTCCGTTATCAGATAGAGTAGAAGATTCTCGTTGGGTTGATTGCTGGCTCAATGAAACAGTTGTTCTTCGATGTTTATGTTTCATGAGGTGACAGCTTCCTCAGCTTCGACTGAAGCATCGATGAGTAGAAGTGAAACTCTTCTATTGACAGTGCTTCTAAGCAGACGAGTTGTTCGGGGCTCAACTGGCTCGGCGTCGCGTGTCATGATGAGAGAAGGTAGAAGTTGTTGAGATAAGGGTAGGTGAGAGGTTGATGTTTTGAATTGGTGTTTTTTGATGAGTGAAAATTCAAAGAATCCCTTGTGAATTTCAGGTAATAATTGAGTGCTTTATCCGAAGAATTCCTTGCGAATAGAATGGTGAAAATGAGTGTAGAACCGAAGAATCCCTTGCGACCTAAAATGATGGTGCAATTTTGAAGAATCCCTTGCAAATTTTCCTTACTGAATAGATTGTTTCGTATCGTCTATTCGTCGATAGCAGAGTAGTAGATGATGAGCATTTATCTAATGTTAGGAGCCTGCCTAGAGCGAGTCAGATAGGGGTGTCATTTAACTAGAAGATAAATGCTAAGGAAGAAAGATAGCTACAGAAAAGAAGCTGACTACATATGTGTGTTTCTCAGCCGACGCTAGGCCCAATAGAAACTAGTCAAGGTGACGAAGCGAGAATAGGCCTGGCAAGGCTAGAAGGCTGAGCCTGGCAAGGCTAGAATCGTGACACACATCAGTGTTTCGATGATTGATTGATAGCTCTCTATTTCTTCAGAGATAGCTTGATACTCGACTCACTTCTTGAACTTTCAATAGACGTTCTTTTTGAGCTGACATCTGTGATGCATCGATGTTTTAGTTGAACTGCAGTCGCTCATGCTCAGAAGCTCAATGACTCGCTTGATATAAATGCTTTGATTGATTCAAAGAGTTCATTCAGCTCTATCACAAGTTATGTGCATTTCTAGATATCATTCGATTGAGTCAAGATCTTTCATTTGAAAGCACTCTGCAAATTGCAGCTTCAGTGCTTCGATATCGAATATGTTCGATTCTAGAATGAGTAAATCGTTCACATAGATAACGATAATGATGTCATTATCATGAATGAACACTGAATGATCAATTTCTACTCTTTGATAGTCGATGAAGATGAGATAAACTTTCAGAGTTGCATATCATTTTCGAGACGTCTGTTTTAGTTCATATAGAATCTTGTTTAGACGACAGATCAAAAAGATCTCATTTGATTCTTTTTGCTCAAACTTCGAAGATTGCTGCATTCAGACCTCTTTCTTTAGATGTGCTTCTAGAAAAGCGATGACAACGTTCATTTGTTCGACTTCGTAGTCATATTTGACTGTCAATGCTAGAAGCATTTTGATGATCGTGACTCTGATCATCGAAGCAAAGATCTCGTCATAGTCAATTCTCTGCTTCTGACGAAACCTCTTATACACTCATCTAGCTTTGTATTTGATCATCTTCTCTTTGAGTTCTCGCTTAATGATAGTTACTCAGCGCGTCGACAGTATTCGTCGATTCGACGAAGATGTTCTCAGAATAAAGATGTCATTTTTGATGTGAACGTCGAGCTCACTTCTGAATGCAAGCTTTCATTGTTTCCAATCGAGACTAGCTTTAGCATGTTTCACTGTTTGTGAAGTATTCGATTCGATTTGAACTCGATTTGCTCTACTGACAAAGTCTCGATTATGATCTCTGACTCAGAGATTGTTTAGTGCTCTGTAGTCAACTTATTCAGTGATGACTCGTTTGAGATGTTCGCTCGAAGCATCAGAAGCATCAGAAGCATCAGAATCGCTTGAGCTATCTGACTCGCTTGATTCTAGTTCTAGTGATCTGCTTCTAGCTTTCAGTGAAGCGACTGATGTTCTTGTTTGATGATCGTCGACAATTTTCGCGATCTTCGCATTTTCAGTGGTTTTTATCGAGAAAGATGCATCGTCGATTTGATCATCGAAGCTTAGTATCAAAAGATCTTCATCATACTCTTTGACTTCGATGATTATCTCGTCTCATTGAACATGACTAGATATTAGTACATTCTTCTCGTTTTACAAGCGAAACTGATTGACTTTCTCGTAGCTCAAGAACTGACATTTTAAGCTCTTGTCATCGAGCTTTCGATGAGCTTTCTTCACATGATGATAGACTATGCATTCAAACGTATGTAGATAGCTAAGATCAGACTTCTTGTCATGTCAGACCTCATAGAGAGTTATATTGTTCAACGCAGTGATAGAACTTCTGTTCTTCAGATAGATGACAGTCATTATTGCTTCATGTCATAGTCGTATCGACAATTTGACGCTAGTCAGTATAGCGCGAGTTCGTTCAAAAAGAGTGCGAAAACATCGCTCTGCAACTTCATTTTGACTCGAGTTATATGATGTCATCGACTTTCATTTGATCTCATGCTCTTCAAGCAATTCAATGATTTGATGATCAGCATACTCATCTTCATTATCTGAACGCAGTCGCTGAATCGAAGTGCTCTGAATCTTCATGAATTTCAGATATTTTCGAAGTACGTCTTTTAGATCGAATTTTCGTTTCAGTAGATAGATGATCGTATATTGACTGTAGTCATCAATCATAGTAGCTACATATCTGAATTCTTCATCGATCTTAAATATCTTATCATCGTCAACGAGGTTCGAATGTACTAGCTCATCTACTTTGATGACTCTGATGTGAAATTTTCGACTTGACGTTCTATTTTGCTTGCCTATGACACAGACTTCACATATCGATTCTGAGAATTCTTCGTTTTTCAGACTATCAGTCGAATTCACATCGATGTCGATGCTCATGTTGACAAGGCGTTTGACGTCTGTCATATTCAGATGAGCTAATCGTTTATGTCATTGACGTCATGACATCTTGACTGACTCTATTCTGCTTGTCAGAATAACTGATCGAGAATTTGAGAGATTGATTGATGTATTCACGAAATATGCTTTTGCATCGTTTCTTGAGTCGATGAGAGCGACGATATTCTTTGAATTCATGAATCGAAATTTGCCGTTCTTTATACTACATGTATAATCTTTGACTTTCATCTGATCGACTGACATCAAATTATAGTGTAGTTCTGAACAGTGATAAACATTGATTAATCGAATTTTGATTGATTGATCATTCAGCAAAACGTCGATTATAATCGAATTTTTCTCGACGATGAGTACTGTCTCATTATTTGCAGTAACAATGCTGTTATCGATGATCTTTCAATATGACTGTTCATTGAACAAGTCTATATCATAGCAGACATGATTCTCAGCTTCGCTGTCTATTCATCAGACATCTGTGTGACTGTCAGCTCGACAGACGATCTTCATTGTTCTGACTATTTTGACTTCGAAGCTTGTTTCGAAGTCATTTTCTTTGATCAGATTCTTTCTATTCTGATAAGACTTTCATTCATCTGAACGAAGATTCGAATGTAGATGTCAGCAGTTCTGTTCGCTGTGATCTTCTTGCTCGCAATGAGCGCATTTCTTCGACTTCTTTCGAAAAAACTTCGACTTCTTGCCATCAAACTGAGCTATCATACTTTTGAAGCTGAAGTTCTTCTCTTGATTTGACCGTTTGTCATGATCGATTAGAGCGATAGTCATATCATCAATTAATAGTTCAAATTTATTGATCTTGACGCTCTGTATCAGATCGAAGATGTACGATTCTAGACTTTCGTTGAGATCTAGAAGAAAAAGATTGCTCAGCATTCATGATTCTACTGTTTTTTTGATGTCTGCACACTTGATAACGACTTGCTTGAGTGAGTCTGCATAGTTCTGAATGAATTTGAAATTCAATTGCTTTGATTGAGTCAGTTCTTTGATTGTCAGAAATAAAGTGATTAAATTCGACTGCTCATATTGAGTCTTCAGAATAGACCACATTTTAGTGACGTTATCTACTTTGAATATATGTATTCTGAATTTCTTTTCGCAGCTGAAGTCAATTATATCGCTGACTCTGTGGTTTCTATCTTCTCAATGTTGAACATCAGTGATATGCTTCTTTTTATCTGCTGTCGAGGCGTCGAATGACAGTGATGTCGATTTCTTCAGCTTCTTCGAGATGATCATTCAGAGATCTTTGACTTTCAAGACATTGATTATATTCTTCTTTCATGACTCATAGTTCTCGCTTCTCTTTAGCTTAGAAACTCGATAGATCTTCGAACCTTTCATTGTTGTATGATGATTGAAGTATGAGAGTAGTTCTAGAAATTTGATCGAAAGGGAAAATTTCGCCTTTTGATGACAGCGAGTTCGATGCTTCTGTTCTTTGTTATTTTTCCGGTAGCGAAATAGCTAATTCGAGCTCATAACCTCTTGATATACGAGGGCACAAGGGTAGAAAGACATATAAATATATTTGACTGAACTATCTAGTAGATAGAGCATATGAGATGAAGAAGGAAGGAAAGAAGTGGGCGAAGGGTAAATACTCATTCACTAGCGCCGGATAAATGCGAAGATTACTAATCACAGAGATAACAGTATCGTTCCCTGTTTTCAACATTTTCAACAAAGAGAGCTTGAATCGAGTGTTTGATCGACGAATGCTTTGAACGAAGAGTTTATGTTGACATACGAGATCACATGAGACATTTTGATATTTTGATTGTTGCTGTTAGAAGACTATCTACGAAGGTAGAAGGTGAAAGGTGAAAACTCTACTAGCAGCTCTCAGTCTATGGGGCGAAGATTATCAATCAAATCACACCTGAAATTTCAACAGTTTTGAAAGAACTTGAAAGTTGCAAAATACTTGAGCAATCTTGAAGATTTCAGAATGATTATAGAATGATTATCGAAGAGAACAGAATCAAGAGTTGAGTGAGTGTTAGAAGGCGAAAAGATTACGACGAAGGTACAAGTCATATTCGCAGTTTACTGCAATAATCTCGTACTTTCTCTCTGATTTTCGCAATCATCAGCATCATCTCGTTCGATTGTCAAGCGAAAGAGAAAGATGCTTCATAAGCTAAATCTTATTCTGCGACTCTGAGAGCGCACGAATCGCTGCGAAAGAACGTCGCGAAGCTGAGAATCGTTCGTGTCTTTGTCTGTGTGATTTACACGAACGTGTCTGAATAAGCTGTCAGCCGCGATTCCTCGTGATACTTTGAAAGGTTTGTACCTTTGAAGATTCTCGAGTCTGAGGTATTTGTGCTTTCTCTTCGAACAAAAGGGACAGATGTAGCTCGAAGATTGATGTACTAAGCCATGTCTGATCATTTTATTTTTTCTCTTAAAGTCTTTCTCATCGGGTTCTCTGTTGCAGTCATTCACAGAGCAGTAGTATGAGCGAGCTGATGTGTGCACGTTTACGTGTGCGCTAGAGAAATGAAGTTAGCATCATACTAAGGTTCAGCTTGACTGAAGGCTATCGGCAAGCGAAGATGGCTAGCCGGCTTGACTTGATCAATGTCGATCGCTAGAGAACAAGAAGATTAAGCAGGGAAAAGGGGATAAATAGGTCGTTCCCTCTTCTGTTTCTTTCGTCATCTCTTTCTGTTTCTTCATCTCTTAGAATTCAGCCAGAAACGCGCTTTTGCATCTGCTACTCACTTTGCTACTCACTTTGCTACCCACTTTGCTACTCACTTTGCTACCCACTTTGCTACTCACTTTGCTACTCACTTTGCTACTCACTTTGTCATTCACACTGCTACCCACTGCTGCCACTGCTACTCATCGCTGCCATCGCTACTCACTGCTGTCATCGCTACTCACTGCTGTCATCGCTACTCATCGCTGTCATCGCTACTCACTGCTGTCATCGCTACTCATCGCTGCCATCGCTACTCACTGCTGCCATCGCTACTCACTGCTGTCATCGCTACTCATCGCTGTCATCGCTACTCACTGCTGTCACTGCTACCTCATTTGCTTCACTACTGTCATCACTGCGATGATCGCTTCTACTCGTCGTCAGAGTCGCGTCAACGTCGACGTCGCTGTCAGCAGAAGACGAAGTCATCATCGCTCTTTCTTTTCTCATGTGTCTCGCTCTCGCTCGTCTGCATCACTGTCATCATTCTCGTCGAGTTCATCTGTCTCTTTGAATCTTCTTTCTTTGAGTGTTTTCTTGAGAGAGATCGACTTGAAACAAATCGTTGAAACATCAATTACTCTCGTCATGCAACAGAGAATTAAAGACGTTCATCAAGTGAATATGAAACGCGAGCTGAAACAAAAGTTTCGACGATTGAAAGCTCAGAGTACAACGCTGAATCAATTGAAAAACAACTCATTGATAGAAAGCTTTATCAATCAAATGTCAGATACTATTCTCTCAAGTGACTCTTGCATTCAAACAATAATATCTCGCTATTTCTTTATTGATATCACTCAACTGACTTTCATCTTCAAGAACAAATTTTGAGCTGTCAATATCTTCAAGCTGATCAATGATCATATATCAAATTCGATCAACAAGCAAGATCTGTGATTATCATGAATCAATAAGCTTTAAGCTCATGACGATGATGTTACTCAGCAGAATCTCAAGAGCATGATTCTTTTTCTACGCTGTTTAAAAGTATATAATTAATGTTTCATTAAAATAATCAATAATCAATTGAGACGTTCTTTGCAAGCAAGCTTAACTTGATACATTAACTATCTATAGAAACTTCATCTGCATTACATTTTCAAGTTTTTGTGAATCTTTCACTTTCACTTTCATGAGATTTGCATGATAAAAGAAGTCAATGACTCAAACAAGTGATACAACGCTGAAAATGAATTGATTGATTGAGCATTAATAAAGAAAACATCTGCTATCGTTTCTCAAATGAAATATCAAAGTCAGAAAGTCAGAAAACAGTTCTACAACTTCAGACTTGAAGAGATAAGTACAGAATTCTCAGTATGCAACAAGTTCAACAATAACAGTTGCATTTATTTTGATTGTACATATCAATATATTTGCAGTGAATATGATGAGACTTATGCTGCTATCAATTGCAAAACATTGAATTTAAACAGTTAATTAATCATCAAAAGAAAGTGATGTTGAATTTCGATCTTGCTGATATCAATATCAAAATTCTTTTCATATCAGCTCATGAAGATTGATGAGATTTTTCTAACGCGCAGAGACTTTCTAGATGCAAGTGCATGACAAACACAACTAGTTGAACATTCTGATCATAAATATCTTTAAACATTGCTGTTTATCATTGAACATGAAGTAAAAATTGAATATTGAGATCTCAATCAACTGATTTTGAGCAAGAATCTTCTTTCAACAAATAAAGCTTCAGATACTCTTCAAGTCGATTTGATGCAGCAAGTTCGCTGTGATCAACTAATCAAGATTCATCATATTTCTCATCACTTTATATTTTCATCATTGAGACTAGTATTGAAGAAAAATAATAGCTGACGTCGAATACATTATTTATTATATTTGAAAGAAAGATAAATCAACTGCTTCATTCTCAAGAACTGAGAATCAATTGAATATTTCATCTTTGATCAAACAATCATTGTTTTATGTGATGTTGATTGAAATACAGTTCTCATTAAAAGAGATCTGATCAATGTCTTTTGTCATGTGTCAATAGCAACATCAGATCACTGATTGTTCAATTTCTTCTGAGAAGATAAGTATTAAATAAATCGCTTTCTTCTCTTCAATTTACACACGTCATCATATTTATTTAATCTTTTTGCTAAAGATCTTTGCTGAATGCTCATAGTCACTCTGCAATGAGACTTGATGATACATTATCTGAATGACTTTCTAGTCATACAAGTGAACATGATCAAAGCTTATAAATATGAGATTGATTTCAATGATCTGTGCACTTAGTTAGAGTTTAACATTAATCTTAAAAAGAATTTTATCAACATTACATGCATTTTTTTGAACATTGAGCTTGATTCAATTAATATGATGACTCATCTATTATCTGATAAGCAGCAAAAAACAATTCAACTCATTAACAATGCACTTATAAAGAACTTTTTATCATACAAGAAGTTGCAAACATTATTAGACTTTCTGTCATTTGCTGCAAAGATCGTGATTTCTGAAAGAGTTTTTCTCAAATGACTGTTCAATGATTTAATCATCATCAAATCACATGTCATGATGTCAGATCATCAACTCAATTTAAAACATAAATTGTTGATGTTTTAAATAATCTTGATTCATTGAATTTGTTTTGCAATTCAATGAATCAAGTCATCAATCTAGTCATCATCATCTTAATTTAGTCTCAGCAATTCTGTTTTGATTATCTTAATCATGTGTGCAAATCTTTGCAATCTTAAGTCATAAAACTATTGTTTAGTCTTGATTCTGCTTGATTCATGTATATAAAAGTTGAACTTTCATTCTTTTCTTTCATTCTTTGTCTTTTGTCTTGTACATTATTTGATGTATTATCTTGTATTTAAATTTTATCAAAGTAATAATAATATCAGTCTTTTATATTGATAGTATTTCTAGTCTAGCTCAGTCTTTGACATTATGAAAGATTTACACTTTTTGCAACGCTTTCATATGTTGAAATCTCATCTAGTTATTCTTTTGCTCAAATGAAGTTATTTTACAATCTCTTGATCGACGATGAGCATGCTGTTAAACAGTTCGCTTAAAGTATGATTGAAAATTCAGTCGAGATCTTTCACATAATGCGTGAGCTTCAAAATCAAGTTTGACAACATGATGTTATCACTTCATTCTCGCTCATCATTTTCAGTTTTTCAGTTTATATAAAATTGAATTCTCAGTCTCTTGCAATAATAGCTCAGATCATCACACAAATCTTGAATAATCAATCTTTTCTCATCATTCATCTTTTTGCAAACTCTGTCACTGTCTTCATCACTTCTAGATTCAAGAAGCTTCTTAACATATTTGAGTATAAGAGAAACAAAGATCAATTGAATACATGAAAGCAGAGTCTAATACAGCGCATGAACATGAATGATGATCATTATTTCTTTCATCGAGTCAAGATCATTTATGTTGAGTCACAACTTATCATAGATAAGAAGATTTACAATCTAATGAATCAATATTGAGTCAATGATCTTTGTATCATTTTCATCTTCACAAATTAATGACACAAGTTGCATCATTGCTGTAACAATTCTTTCAAGACAGAAGATACTCATTTATATCTTCGTGAAACTCTGAAGCAAGACACAAATAGCTTTGTTGATTATTACAATCTTTTCTATCAAAAGAAAGAATATTCTTTGATGAAAGATTTCTCATTGATTGACTGTTTGAAGCGCAATGTCAATTATTTCATTCAAGTCATCATTTTCTTCTGATGAAATCTTGATGAAACTCAATCATTCATCTTTCATCAATGAGTTCAAGCATTTTTTAACATCAATGAAGAGCTTCAGCAGCTTAAGCATCATCAATCTCGCTTCATCTTTGTCATTGTTTCATTCATCAAAGTCAAGAATATCTCTGCGTTGACTAGTAATTCTTGAAATTCAAAGATCATCATTTTTGTGACTGTTGTTTCAACAGTATTTTTGTTTTTCTCTTTCTCATTTCTTGATGAGTCAATGAATCTAAGTTTTGTCATTGTCATCATTCAAGATAAGACTCTGATCATTTCTGAGATTAAGAAAATCTGCAACAAGTGAAAGCTGTGTTACTACTGCAAATTGCAACATTCAAGCAAAATCACTAAAGAATGCTCAAATAAGAAGTTCTTCACTCTGTGTATCATGAACATCTACAACAGTGACATCATCAGTATAAATGAAGAAGTCTCGCTGTCTGTGAAAAAAGTTTAGTCTTTGAGCTAAGTCACGCTCAGAAATCTGTATACATATCATCTTGTCTATTAGTCTCAATCTTTTCATTCTCACTTCAATCATATAAAAAGTTTTCTGCTAAATTTGTCTTGAAACTCTTTGAATTTGATTCAACATTCAAAAATAGTCACATTGTCGTAAGACGAAGTCTCATTCCTCGATGATTCATGAAACAGCATTGATTCAATCGTATCTAAAGTTCACGAAGATATTAGCTACTATTGATAGAGATTTCTCGAGCATGACTCAGTTGCATCTTCAGAATTCATGAGAATATAGACTATCATTCATAGAGGTTTCCCGAGCAGAGCTATTGAGTCGCATCTTCAGAGTTCATGAAAACATTGACTACTATTGATAGAAGTTTCTCGAGCATGACTCAGTTGCATCTTCAGAGTTCATGAGAATATTGACTATCATTTATAGAGATTTCTCGAGCAGAGTTTTCTTTCTCATCTTTTTACTCATCTTTTCACCTCTTTTCTAGGCGAGAGCATCTACATAGAGACATATTTATCTATCTATCTATCTATCTAGTCATCTGTATCTAGTCTATCTTCTAGATCTATCTATCTACTAGATTGATCGTTGCATGTATTCGTGCTCGCTCTGTTGATTTCGAAGCTTTCTATATCACATTTGTATTCTATCTCTCAACATTGAAGCTCAACGCGAGAATATCATTTTCATGATATTGAGTAGAGCAGTGACGAAACAACAGAAAGCGACACGTTCATCTCTGCAACAATGAACGCATTGATGAGCAGCTTGAACATGAACGCATCGATGAACAGCTTGAGCGAGCTGAACATGAACGCGTCGATGATCTTTGATCAGATGATGATCTTGTCTTCAAGAGCTCGCAGACAGATTCTTCAGGCTTTGCATTCAAATGATCGATAAATCGCTCAGGCATTGAAGTCTCAGCTCGATCAGCTTGAGAAGTTATCGAAGAAGCAAAAGACTGAATTGCATGAACATTGACAGATCATGTTTGAAGAGCTGAATCTAAAGAAAGCTCAGGCTCAAGAGAAAGCTCAGACTCAAAAGAAAACTTGAGCTAAAGAGATAGCTCAAGAAGAAACGAGGCATTCAAAGCTACTCAATGACGATGATGATTTGAATGAGATACATCGAATGTGTGAGCGAGAAATGACTCGTCAACAGATCATAAAGCTTGTTTGATCTGAATGATTTAATTCGACTTCATCTGCTTCGACTGTTTCTTGAAAATTCGTCTCGTTGCCAGTTCGAAAGCTCACTGTTTCTCTCTTTCGTTCTTCGCCTAGATTCTCGACTTCGTCTACAAGCTCATTCTTTCGCTCGTCATCTGCTCGAGATTTGCAGCGATTCTACGCTCAAATCGCTTCTCTTTCCCCAGTCTCTTCGATTTTCTCTTCGATTTCCTCGACTATCTCACCTACTCGATCGTCTGCCCGAGATGCTAGGAATTTACATCGAAAACTCATGCAAAGACTCTCTGTTTCTTCGTCTCGTTTCTCGTCGCGTACCTATCTCTCTCATGACTCATCTCGTGACTCATCTCGTAGCTCATCTCGCTACTTATCAGCTCGAAATTCTCGTCGAACGCTCACTCGAAATGCCTCTTTTTCCTCGTCTAGATCATCTGCTCGAATTCTCTTTCGTGATTCATCTATTCTCTCACTCTCTATTCTCTCACCTCGTGACTCATCTGCAAGAACTCTCTCTAGTGACTCGTCTTGAAGCTCATCTCATGACTCATTTATTAAGTCGTGTTTATTCATAAAGAATTTATACATCATGTTTCATAGACTCAGCGAGAAAGAACACGCGTCGCAGAGTCAAAGACAACGCGTCTTTCTTGAGCTCACATACTCGATTTCGTTCTTTATCTCTGTCTCATTACTGCGTTTTCTAAAGCGATTTCTTCAAAGATCAAAGACGAAACTATCTTTCTGAATTCGATAGATATAGTCAATCAGAATTTCGCAGGCTCAGATCTGTCAAATGCAAAGATCATATGTTCGAATTCTAGCATTGCTCGATTTTATTTTCATTTTTGATATATAAGAAATAAGAAATAAGAAAGAAGAAAGAAAATAATCTCGTAAGAAACAAAATAGTTTCGTAAGAAAAATAAGAAATAAAGAAAGAAATAAGAAAATGAGAAACTGTACAGTCGAATATTCAGTGACAGAGTAGCTCATCTACTACCTCGTAAGACCATGCGACTATCTAAAACATCTCGTCGCTCTCATATAGCTCATCATTCGATCGTACAGTTGAATATTCAGTGACAGAGTAGCTCATCTACTATCTCGTAAGATCATGCGACTATCTCATACATCTTGTCGCTCTCAATTTATCGTCGATTTAGTGACTATTATCTCATTTGATCGAAGCTTGCTCTAATCATTACACAATGAACTCACTAGCGTTCACTGTGTAATGATTAGAGTTAGATCTTGATGACTCTATTCATTTTCATCATGTTCAAAGCTTCGCTCTAGAAAATATCACTCTCTAGCTATTGATCTACTGACTAGTCATATACCTTGTCTTCGCTCTTGAATACTTCGTCATTTAGCTATCGTTCTACTAGCTATTCAACATATTCGCTTCTTGTAACTTCGCTCGAATTACATCTATGACTTCGATCTTCGTCATTCGCTTTTCGCTTTCGCCTATTCCATATGAGTAATGATAGACAGCTCTGACTATCATTGTTTTTGAAGAGAAAATTAAGCGAGAACTTGGGAACAGAGAGCTGACTATCATTGTTTTCGAAGGCAGACTATCATTTAACTTCCTGAGCCGATTTTCTTCAAAATTTCAGGTCTTATTCGTTTCAGTCAGCTGTATTCACGAACATAATATCGAACTCAACGGCATCAAACTACATTTTTAGAAAAATGTTGAACATTGAGATTTTAGAGAGTTTTGCTAGCGCGGATCAGTTTGAACATCAAAACCATCAATTTCCCCCGCCCGGATTGATTTATGCGCGCTGACTATCTCACATACTTTGAGAGACATAATTGTAGCCCTGAGTCAGTCGAATCCAATGCTTCAAAAATAATTGAATAATGTCAAGGTTTGACCTAGTAAATGAGGTTGAGAAGGTTCAATGCGCTGGTTGACCAGTCCCCCGCCTGCCACCACCTTCCCCCGCTCGAATCAACATATGCGCAATGACTATCTGACATACTTTGAGTGACATAATTGTAGTTCTGAATTAGCTGAATTCAATGCTTTCAAAATAATAAAAAAATATTGAGGTTTGACTCAGAAATCGAGGTTGGCGAGGTTCAAAGCGCTGATTGATCGATCCCCCGCCTGCCACCATCTTTCTTCGCCCGAATCAACATATGCGCATTGAGTACTCGAACTTTCGATCGAGCTTTCTACCAAACTTTCTACATGCTTCAAAATGCATATCGATCGGGCGCATAACACACGTCAAACAGTGCTTCGAACACATGAAGGATCAGCTTGACTGAATGCTATCGGCAAGCGAAGGAAGAGTATGAAAGATGGTAGAAGAGATGATTATCTCATCGTCATCGTTACGTCGTTGTCATCAATTACGCAATAGTCAGGCGGGGAACAGAAAGATAAATAGGCAGTTCCCTTTCTGTTTCTACCCTTCATCTCTTGAGTTTCTTGCAGAAACTCGCTTTTGCCCCACCCACTCACTTCATAGACTCAGTCGCTTAGAGAGAGTGCTTGACACCTCAGAGCGACTTCCAGGGCAAAATTTGGTCCTAGAAATCGTCAGAAGCTGTTAGGTTTGCGCAAACAAATATAATATATATATTCACGATTCAACCGAAATTGAGACCCGATGTTCAATCGAAATTGAGATTCGATAGAAAATCATTTCTGTTTCACAGCTGCGAATAACTTCATCATTGATTCAGGATCTATCGTCTCTTTGATTACTCGACATTGTGTTGAATTATAAAACAAGTCATCAAGAACTTCAGTTTCGCTTCATCAATCATTGATATGAAGATTTGTTACTGCTTCGTTCATGCGATGATCTACTGACTTAGAGTTATATCTAGTAGTAAGTCTGCTTCAATGACATTCTTCGTTCGTGCAATGAATCTATCGAACCTCATCATCTCATTCACTAGAAAGTCGACATCTCTCACTCAACATAATAAGTCTGCTTCAATGACATCTTTCATTCAACATAGCGAGCATGCTTCAAAGACATTTTTCATTCAACGTAGCGAATCTGCTTCAAGAAGACATTTGAATTTGATTTGAGTTGATAAAAAGATTGATAGAAAGACTGACATCGAATTTCTACTTAGGGTTAGGGTTAGGGTTAGGGTTAGGGTTAGGGTTAGGGTTAGGGTTAGGGTTAGGGTTAGGGTTAGGGTTAGGGTTAGGGTTAGGGTTAGGGTTAGGGTTAGGGTTAGGGTTAGGGTTAGGGT
>JAABUV010004953.1_pt1 | contig 15490 bp, 17 predicted proteins | sample 5559971 | NCBI WGS metagenome assembly JAABUV01 (sample SAMN10711881, study PRJNA513362) | rock metagenome | isolation source: Antarctica rocks | place: Antarctica: Victoria Land, Knobhead nord | collected 2015-12-19
GAAGCGTACATTCCCTGCCCCCCCCCGCCCCAAATTCTGCCACCCCCCCCCCCCTCTCTCCCCAAGGGGCTTCCTGGCCTCCTTTCCTTCCTCATGTGCCTCCGGCAAGTGGGCCATGCAAGATGTAGACTGTTGCGTTTGTGTGCGCATACTCTGTTACACACCCCGTAATCAAAACACTTTGGTAGGGATGACAGTGATGCGTGGGGCAAGGCCATGGGTGGGAGGACCACCCTGATTTCCTTTCCGGCCGTCCCACAGAGCAGCCCAGTCCACCTCATCTTTGGACTCTTTTCAAATTTACCGCCAAAAGCATGAAGCTTTATGCTTCTTCTGCTGATTCTGCATTCTGCCTGCAGGTGCCCTGAGTATGCTGGTGCTCATCATCACATCTGGCTACGCCATTGTGCGCACCTCCATCCCCGGCTGGTGGATCTGGGCCTACTGGATTTCCCCCTTTGCGTACGGCTTGAGGGGGGTCGTCATCAATGAGCTGACTTCCCCTGGATGGGACGCGATCCAGGCTGGTACCACTGAGACTGTTGGCGTGTACTCCCTCAAGGAGTTTGGCTTCTACACTGAGAGGTGAGGCTTGAAACATAGCATGGTGTGATGCAGCACAGCACAGCATAGCAAAGCAAGCACTCTGTTACCAAAGGAACTGTCATGTGGGGTCTGTTCAACGGTTTTGGCGTGTTGATTGTAAGGTGAGATGCAAAATATTGCGTGATGTGATTGAAGCGCAGCACAGCATGACCTGGCTTAGCACAGCATGCTCCCTAGCACTGCTGAGATTTAGCAAGCGTTTCTTTTGCAATGACACACAGAAAGGCAGCAGACAATTTGGCAGCGACACTGATTATATGTTTGCTGTTTGACGTGTGTGCTGAGATTGACAGCATGTCACAGCACTGTAAAGCATAGCATAGCATGACAGACAGCAAAGCATGCACAGCACTGTGCTGAGCTGCACTGTGCTGTGCAGGTCAGCACAGCATAAAAACCAGGGCACTGTCGCAACACAACACATGACCTAGCCTAACAGGCCTGCTATCAGATCTGGATCAAGCTGAAGACTAAACAGGCAAAACAGCATGGCACAGCCTACAGCACAGTCATTCAAGGTAAAATTTCAAATATGAAGGGCTGATGTGGCAGGTACTGGATCTGGATCGGTGTGGCCTACCTGTGGTTCTTCTGGTTTGTGTTGACCACCCTCACTGTGGCAGCTCTGAAGTACCTGGACCCTGAGAAGGCCCGCCCCTCTGTTGATGACGGCGCCTCGGCTGCTGAGCAGATGACCATGCAGCAGCGCGTCATGAAGGCTGTCTCCCTCAAGAATGTCACACAGAGTAAGCCTCTCTTGCTTGTGGTATGCACTGCAGGGGTCACTCACACACTGTGCAGGGATTACCCACATATCATGTAGGGGTCTTTCACACACTGTGCAGGGATCATCCACATGTCATGCAGGGGTCTTTCACACACTGTGCAGGGATCATCCACATGTCATGCAGGGGTCTTTCACACACTGTGCAGGGATCATCCACATGTCATGCAGGGGTCTTTCACACACTGTGCAGGGATCATCCACATATCATGCAGGGGTCTTTCACACACTGTGCAGGGGTCATCCACATGTCATGCAGGGGTCACCCACATATCATGCAGGGGTCGCTCAATACTATGCAGTGATGGTGCACAGTGTCTGAGTGACTAACAGGTATCAGATGCATGACTTGATGCTTACTACAAACAATGTTGCAAGTGCTTGTAACCCACAGCTGCATGACAGAGCAACTGATGATCAGGAGCAGTGTGCCGTGCAGCAACTTGCTGTCAAGACTTCCTCCAGCAAATACTTCAGCCTCAAAAGTTGGTGCACAAGCCTTGTAAGCAGCGTCTGCACAAGTGCATAGCATAAATTGGGATTAGATGAGGCAGTAGATGGTGGACAGTACATGAGGATGGAGGCAACAGGCAGTAGACAATAGGCGGAAGGGAAGGCAGAGCAGCAAAAAGCCACCCAGGCCTGCAAATTGTCAACATGTCAAAGCCTTTGGTGGATTTCAACTGTGATTTTTGTGTCGTGCAAGGCCGGGAGCTGTTGCCAGACTGAATTTCATGGCAATGAAGCAGAGCAGCAGCACCCGAAGGTTGCAAAGTAAGGTGACCCCTTGCAGGTGAAGCGAAACTTTGTGTCGTGCAGGGTTGAGCTTCAAGAAGAGCCCCCAGGCTGAGGCCCTGGGGGATGTGGAGGAGGGTCGGAGGCTGCAGGCAGCAGGGCCTGGCCTTGTGACTGGCGGCCCAGTCAGCCTCTCCAGCAGCCTGCCCTTCACCCCCATCAACCTCATCTTCAGGGTAGGCCATCATCCAGTCACAGTGTTGTCCCTTGATCTGTGCTGAGGTCTGGTCTGTGTGACCGTGCATAGTTGTGTGCCTTGTGATGTCACGCTCCTTGACAGTGGCCTGCCCTATTGCCCCTGTCAACTCGCGTCTTAGGGTCAGCTTTAGTTTGGCTCTGCGGTTATAGCTTGGTTTGTGCTATTAGTGGTGTGGCAGCCTGCACATGTTTTCCTAACAGCCTGCCCTTTTTCCGTTATTCTGGTTTTGAGGTACAGCAGCCCCTCAGCTCCAATCCTACACCATCAGTTACAGGACATCCGTGCTCATACCTGTCTGTATATGTGACTGTGCATGCAGATGTAAGTTAGTCTCCCAGGTTGATGTGCACGGAGAATGTTTGCATGGCTGTCTGACACTCTAACACTTACCACGCAAAGTCCTGTTGTCCTGGTATCCATTGGTGTGACTGTGCATATCCGCATGCGCATTTTGCAACCCTGTTGGCATCAGTATTAAGCCTGCTCCTGTACACCCAGGGAACACTGCTGCATGCAATGATGCTTCTCTCAGCACCTTGGTAATGTGCAGGACCTGAAGTACTTTGTGGATGCGCCCTCAAAGGCCAAGTCAGACAACCAGAGCAAGGAGAACCCCGCCAAGCTGGAGCTGCTCAAGGGCATCACCGGCTTCTCATGCCCTGGGGTGCTGACAGCCCTCATGGGGGGTAGCGGCGCGGGTAAGACCACCCTGATGGATGTCATCGCTGGGCGTAAGACTCAGGGCGAGATCACTGGCGGAATCCTGGTGAATGGGCATCCCAAGGATCAGAAGACCTGGTCCCGGGTGGTGGGCTATGTGGAGCAGACTGACATCCACTCTCCCCAGGTAGGCCCGTGTTGGTGACCGGTTACTTCTGCTAGGCTTGAAGGGTGAAGGGTACTTGCCTGGTTGATAATGTGCCTGACTGGCAGAGAAGCTTGTCAACACTTGCTGTTAGTCTATGTTCATGTTGACAATATGCCTGACTGACGGGGAGCTTGTTGACACTTGCTGTTTGTGTACAATTACATTTACCTGCATAATGAGAATTCTCGGTGCAGCAGTTTGTCCATCTGCCCTTCGGCATGTCTGTGTGTCTGTCTGTCTGTCTGCTTCTCTCCATGCCTGCTTGTCAGTCTGACACAGCCTGCTCATGACATTGCAAGCACCACCAGCAGTCAAGCAATATTGTGACTCTTGTACATCACACAATTGCTGCATTGCAAAATCTTTTCGTGGCAATGCAGGCCACTGTGAAGGAGGCGCTGATGTTCTCTGCCAGGCTGCGTCTGGACGGCAGTGTGTCTGAGGCCCAAGTGAGGGAGTATGTGGACGAGGTGATTGGTATTGTGGAGCTGCAGCCGGTGCAGAACAAGCTGGTGGGCATGCCCAAGGTTTCCGGTCTGTCCGTTGAGCAGAGGAAGCGGCTGACCATTGCCGTGGAGCTGGTGGCTAACCCCTCTGTGGTGTTCATGGACGAGCCCACCTCAGGTTAGTAACCTCTCACCTGTTGTTGGATGAGATTGACCATCGTGGTGGAGCTTGAGACCGACACCCTCTGTTGCCTTTGTAAACAAACACACTTGAGAGTTCAAGACCTGCCTCTGGTGTTTACTGAGGTTGACCATGGTAGTGGAGCTGGTTCCTGAAGTCATTGACATCTTCGTTGGTCTTAGGTTAGTAACCTTTACCTGACAGTGCCCATGGCTGTGGTCTCGCTGGTAAACCTGTCTGTGGCTCATGAATGACTCCACCTCTCCAGGTTAGCAATTTGCAAGCTGCTGACAGGAGGCTGACATCGTAAAAATTTAGGGGGTGAACCCTAAGTTAGCTGGAGGGAGACATAGGGTTGACACCACAGATAGTTGGATTTTACACCATGGACACCTGACAGTGATCCTGACAGAACATGACACTTTTAGTATTCTGAAATATTACGCATTTACATCACAGCTGGTATTTGTGTGAGGCTGACATGTAAGCAGTGTGTACAGGATTCACTGCCACTGTTGCTGCTGAGCAGGCTGAGCACAGCTGGCTCTTGAGTGCTGCATGTACAATTGTATGTTCAATTGTAAATCCTTCATTGGCCTCTGCAGGTCTGACTGGTCCATGACAATTTCAAGTCTAATTTGTTATTTCACCTTTGCAGGTTTGGATGCTAGAGCGGCAGCCATTGTGATGCGGTCAGTGAAGAACGTGTCGCGTAACGGGCGTACGGTCATGGTGACCATCCACCAGCCCTCCATTGAGATCTTCGAGGGTTTTGACGCCCTCTTCCTGCTGCAGCGTGGTGGCCGGGTGAGCCCTTGCTCTAACCTGTCTCACCATTGCTTAAACCGCCTCACCGCTTCCTAACCTGTATAATTGCTCTCACCTGTGAGCACTTTTCTCAATCTGGGTAAGACCTGTTCGAGCTCCTCCATGCCCCATGAAAAAGCATTTGCTTCAGTCCACACCTCTTGTGCAGGCATGGTTTTGTACTCAGGGCTTAGGAAACATGGAAGGGTTGAGGAGCCCTGAAACCTTTCCATGTAGCTCTTGTCGCCAGAAGATGATGCAGGCATCACAGCCTTGAGCAGCTCAAGCATCTCATGAAAGGGCAAACAGCATAAGCTAAGGCATTCATCTGATGGGCAGAAAGGGATTGCAGCGCATTTCTTCATATGAGATAAACATGACTGTTGCTGTCTGCAGTTGACTTACTTTGGCATGTTGGGCCATGAGAGCTGCAACCTGATTGGGTACCTGGAGGGCTTTGAGGGGGTGGCTCCCATCAAGAGGGGCCACAACCCCGCCACCTGGATGCTGGAGGTGACAGGTGGTGCCACCTCCAACAACATCAAGGCCTCCCAGCAGGACTTCCCTACAGCTTACAAGGTATGGGTTGTGTGTAAACTAGTGCATTGAGCTCTTTGCCCTCAACCTGCACAACTATGCAGAGTTTGCACTACAACTTCCAGCCATGCTTTACCAGTAAGACTCCTGTATCTCTGCCAGTACTTGTGCATCACAGTTCATGCTTCGGTGCTGACTTGAACATGTCCCATGCATGGCCCCACAAGTCTTCATGAGGTGTCCCTGCATATTTTTTACGGACCGCTGCCACAACAGCGCCAAATTTGCACCAATTATCTTTTCACCAAGCAGGTCAAGCAGTGTCAGCAAGGCTTTCTCACTGTGTCCACCATGCATGTCTGCAGGAGAGCGCATTGTGTGCTGAGAATGCTGCAACGGTGGAGAGGCTGATAGAGCAGGGCAAGGCCCATTACAAGCCCCTGGCCCTGGCCACCACCTACGCTGCTGACAAGAAGACCCAGGTTAGTCACTGTCAGTCATCCTGCACCAATGGTTCACATGCATCAGCACTGCAGTGTTCGGAATCGTGTTGCCGCTTCTTGCTACAAACTATGTTTCAATGATGTTGCATTACGTGATTGTCAAAACTATCGTATTAGTAGGCCTTATAGGGATGCACAAGACAGGCTGCTCTGGAGAGACAAGACTTGTCCTGCACGTACCTAGCTCATCATGAGCTGGAAAGCGTTTTAATTATTATTATTTATTATGCCGGTCACAAGGATAGCTAGGTGCATTGTGGTTGGTCACAGGTTAGATACTCTAGGTTGGGCTCTGCTAGGTTAGGTTGGGTGAAGTTGTGTTAGCTTAGATTAGGTAAGCAGTGATTTCTAGGGCGCCATGCACAAGCTGTGTTTGTGTTCATCGTTTCTGTTGCTTCTTGTAGTTGCTATCAGCACGCTGCTGGCGACGACGCAGTATGCTAATCAGAGTTCACCGCCTTTCTGGTGGAGCAACCCTGGCCTTGCACCTTTTCAGTTTACGCTGGCACGGCTTCCAATGGGAACGTGGCCACATGCGTGGCTTGCCAATGCCAGACAGCAACCAGAACCTCAGGCTGATAGTGATGATGAACAATGTCATGCTGCCAAGAGCGGCACAACACACATGGCTTGTCAATGCCATGCAGCGACCACAGCCATGAGCTGATAGTGATGATGAACAATGTCATGCTACCAATGGCGTCACAATGCCTCGTTCTGACATGGGAACCCCTGAATGCAGACGTTTGCGCTGATGAAGAAGTGGAGCACCATGTACTGGAGGAGCCCGGCCTACAATCTGACCCGCTTCCTCATGACCACCCTCATCGCCCTCTTCTACGGCACCATGTACCTCCAGAAGGGCCACCTTCCCAAGTCAGGTATGGGACCCTGCCCATGATACTGACTGTCCAGAGCATGAATTGCACTGTCATCTCCCTAAGATGTCTCCTCAATGTAGATACACGTTTCTGCTGTCCCCAGACATTGTTTAGTTTAGCTTTACACTGTGAAATGGATGTTTCTGTTCAAGGCATGTCGAAGAGCGTGTCTAACACTCCAACCTGTCTAGTCCAGTCACCTTCAAGTGGTATGCAACCCTGTGTACAGCAATAAAGACCGTTGAGAGTGATTCTGCCCACGCATGTGCTGTGCAATGTTGTATTTTTTTGTTGCATCGCCGCTGAAGCCATGCACCGCAGCCATGTGGGGCTTGATCACAACAAAAGTCAGCGTCTGCATTGCGCGTTGCTGCTGAGTCGCATTGCAGAGCGTCACCACATGGCGCACTCACGCTAGGATCTTCTGCTGCAGAGACATTGCAATACGTGTCCTGCGTGTTGCTGTGTTTGCTGTCATCACAGCATCAAGTGCCATCAACAGAACGTGCTCAACATGGCAATCATTGCTTTGACAATTTTTTGTTCACAGGGTTTGCAATTGTGTTGATTGTATGGGGGCTGCTCTCTATCAGGCTGCTCTGGAGAGACAAGACTTGTCCTGCACGTACCTAGCTCATCATGAGCTGGAAAGCGTTTTAATTATTATTATTTATTATGTATGGGTGATGCAGGGGGGTCAGTGGGCACGGTGCAGAACATCATGGGGGTGTTGTACTCCTGCACCACCTTCCTGGGCATGTTCAACATGATGTCAGTCATGCCCATCCTGGGCTATGAGCGCTCTGTCATGTACAGGTCGGTTCTTCTTCTTGACTCCTCCTCCTCTTCTTCCTGTTCTTCTCTTGTTTCTTCTTCCTCCTCCGCTTCTTTTTGCTCTGCTGCACCACCTCATGGTGAATACGGAACTGCTCAAATGCCATTCCCTGCAGCATGATGCACATCCACACAGCTTCCTTGCCCCATTGGTGCACCCCATCATGCTGAATGGTGCATTGCTGTGGCTGAGACGTTGATCTAAAAGATACTCCTGCAGCATGATGCAGATTCACGCAGCAGTTTGCTGCAATGCCATGGCTGAGATGCTGGTCTGTCTGGCTGTGTGTCAGCACGTGTCATTTCTCACACTGCCTGTCACATAGATGCAAGCTCAACACATGCACCAGTGTGAATGCAACAATTGCATGTCTGGAGGTGACAACTCAATCGCCTCCATTCATCTGCACATGCAAGAGCTGATGCCCCCTCATGGAGTAGGGCCTTAGCCTTGGCAGGATTGTAATCTTATGCCGGCAATCATCGGGGTATGCCATGTACAATAGGCCAATCACGACTAATTTATTTCATCTGCACATGCAACCCTGCATGTATCACTGGTGACACCACAATGCAACGCATACCAGGCATCAATATTGATATTGACAGTTTTGATGCCTGCACCACAGGGAGCGGGCAGCGTCGATGTACAGCTGCGCTCCCTATGCAACAGCCTCCGGCTTTGTGGAGCTCCCATACCTCCTCCTCCAGAGCGCCGTCTTCATGCCAATCACCTACTGGATGATTGGCTTTGAGGCCAACGCCGCCAAGTTCTTCTTCTTCTGGCTGGTGTTCCTGATGGCCCTCACCCTGAACACCTTCCTGGGGCAGCTGCTGGTCATGGTCACCCCCAGCCAGCAGGTGGGCCAGCTCCTGGGTTCAGGTGGGATCCCTTCTTCCTTCTGTTGCTCCTCCTCCCTTCCTTGCATTTATGTTTTATCTCTTCTTCTACTTCTCCCTTGAACATTCGCTTGTGGCAGCCAATCACCCCCAGCCAGCAGGTGGGGTAGGTTCAGGTGGGTTTCCTTTGCTTCTTAACCTTCCTTCTGTTGCTCGTCCTCAGTCCTTCAGTCAATCAGGGATGTTTCATGGTCATTGTCTCTTCCTTGTGTTCATGTTCTGCCTCTCCTTCTGTTTCCTTGAAACCTGCCTGGGGCAAATGCAAGTTGTCCCCAGCCAGCAGGTGGGCCAGGTTGGGGTCAGGTGGGGTCATTTGTTTTTCCTGTGCTTCATCACTCTCTCATTATGTTGCAAATCTATGCTCCTGAGATGAACTCTTTTGTGCATTCCTAAATTAGGTGCTGCTGCTGCTGGCTCCTCATTCCAGACTGGCATGGCATTGCGTCAGGCCTCTGAGCTATTGACATGGTCAGAAGCACGTGTTGTGGCACACTAACAACAATTGCATGACCCTTGCACTGCTGCTCATCACGCGCATGACATGCGCACCAAGCCTAGGCAGACCAAACTGATTACCACTAGCACATCGCCCCCAGCATCGCCACTGTGCTATGCCATGCTGTTGACCTGCAACACATATCTCGATGCCTGTGCCTCTCTCTCTCAGGAGCTCATTTTACAGTCACCTGTTGATCTGAACAGCTCTTTCCCTGCGCTTGTTTGGTCATATTGAGGCTTAGTCACAGACAATCATGACAGTCGCTAACAGACCTGCTGTGTATTGGAAGTGCCGCCAATTGCATGCTGCAACAGAGCAGACGCGGCCCAAGATGATCAACCAATGCCTGTGCTGCCAACCATGCCAGCTATCTTGAGCATCGCTTGCTTGTGATAATTGCCTGGTGACAAATGTCACGACTGCAAGTGCTGAGAGTCTGATGTGCTGACTGCAGCTCTCAACCTGATCTTCCAGATTTTCAATGGCTTCATGCTGCCCTACCCCAGCATCCCCCGGGGCTGGAAGTGGCTCAACAGGTACCCTGCCCTGTCCTGTTCTCTTGATCCTGACATTGTTGTAACACCCTTAGTTGGCAATGCTGGCTGTATTACAAGGCTTGCATTGGGAGTCAGACCAGATCTTACTTCACATCAGGATTGACACAATGCATGTATGCCATGTTGTTGCTTCTCGTTTCTGTTTGCTCTCAGTATTCAGCAGCAGCAGCAGCGTTTGTATCAACAAGCAAGTCTGCAGTTGGCTGTACAGATTTTTCTTGAGGTTGTTCAGTCAGGTCAACTTGTAGAGGTTGCTCTGAACCTGGAAAGTGTGTTGCAGGTGTTCTCCATCTACTTGGATTCTGTACGCGCTTGCTGTGAACCAGCTCGGCAACAGGGAGGATCAAGTCACAGGATTTGATGGCAACTTGCAGACTATTCACGATTTCATGAGGAATTACTTTGGTTACAAGTATGAGTTTAGGTGGTATGCAGTGCTGATCATTGCAGCTTACTTGGTGGCTTTCCGAGTAGCTGCCATGCTGGCACTCAAGTACATTAGCTTCCAGCGGCGCTGATCTGTCCCTGCTCTGCCAGCATTGTAGTCTCTGTACATGGTCATTGAAAGTCTGCAGTGTAATGTCAAGTGTTGCCTCGCTTCTAAGCTGTTGTGTTGTAGCCTTCTGCCTGTAATTCAGTGCAGCAGAGCTTTTGATTTGCACTGGTGTACAGAAAAGTAAGACACCACACGATGACCTGTGGCCGTAGCAGAAAAAGCCTGTTCATTCGCTTAAAAGTCCTGCTGTGTCTGCAGCAACGTTGTCAACCTTTCGCCAAAACGTTAACCACTGCATAAGCATCCAGCATGGTTGCCGATCTTGCAATTCGCTGGATATTGCAACACATGCACCAAGGCAATTGCACATTGCTCACATGAAAGTTTACATTGAGCCTGCAGCAGTCCTCTTCGAACAGCCTATTGTGTTGCAGACACTTCTTGACAAGGCAATACTTGCCAAATGTAATTTGGTTTCCCAGGCTTGAAAGTTTCCTAAGTAAACTACTCCCTAATAACTATATTTCTTCTGTAGTCATGTAGCCAACAGTATAGCAACACATCTCCCTAATAACTATATTTCTTCGGTAGTCATGTAGCCAACAGTATAGCAACACATCAGAAGCTACAAAATCTCCTGTCAATTCATCATGCACATACCTGTACCTCTGCAAACATCCATGCGCACAATGACAAAGACCAATCTCAAAAGATGGCTTGCATTCACTCTCCTGCCAGTAACTGCAACACATCTTGACTACAGCTGCAACCACTCAGTATCTCTGGTTGGGGTTTGTGGTGGTGCCTGTTGTTGGCTGCCCTGTGCTGTAGCTGCTGCCAGTCCCACTTGATCCAGTAGGACCACCAACCTTGTTCTTGACATATTCCAGTCCTGACTGAGTGTAACCCAGACCCCCAACAATGCCCTGCTTGGCTGTGTCAGTCCAGGACTTCTTTGCCTGCAGCACGCCAACTTTGCCTTTTGGTCAAGACAGGATTTAGTCTCTGACATAACACGGAGTCTACCTTCAGGTGGAAGGCAGAAGCAACAGCTGAGAGACAAGCTGAGCAACCAAGCTAAGCATGTGAGCCGCCAATGGCAAGACAAGAGCAACAAAATGTCAAGCTTCAGGCGCAGGCTGTTCCTGAAAACTAGATTAACAATGCCATGTACCCCATGTGTGTTATGCTCACACACTGATGACAAGCTGCAAAAGGTTGAGCACCAGCGTGGAGTGCGTCTGTGTATCTTGCTGTCCTGCAAGCTGTCGCAGTGCATCATGAACACACAGGAGCGCAAGCTGCTGTTCCTAAACTGGCCACAATACATCAGCGCCTCGTTGAGACAATGGCCAAGCCCTCATGACAAGCACAACCGTCAGTGTGACCGCAGCCAAATTAGTCACCTGTGGGTCAGGTGCACCGCTGTGAGTTCGACTCTGTCCTGATCCCGAGTAATCAGCACCCTGACCGTAACCAGGTGTGGCACCTGCGCCTGCTCCTTGGGTCTGTCCAACGTGTGTGCCCTGATTGAAGCCAGGGGTGCCTGCACCTTGACTGTACCCTGTGCCTGACCCTGTTGCTGTGCCTTGGCTGTAACCAGTGCCTGTACCGGTTGGCTGTCCCTACAGGCGACAACATGAAGCTGTATGAATCCATGTGTTCCACCCATGTGTAATTGTTGGTATGTGTGTCAAGGCGTGTGTTGCCTGTCTGAAACATGCGAAGCTGCAGGGACCATGTATCATATGTAGGTGAGCATGTTGCCTGCATATTTTGCAATGTACGAATTGGACAGGAAAGCTGACTGCCAGAGCCCTTGCTGGACAGTGCTGTGATTCTGCTACAAATGTAAACGCAAAACCTACCAGCCCAATGATAGGGGTGCAGTAAAGGGCAGCAACATCAGCGTTATACCTGCTTATCAATCTGCTAGCAAGCCTTACATAACAGAAATGATGCTCTGCATGCAGACTAGATGCATGGCAAAAAGAACATCAAAATGAATGCGTTACATGCATGTGTCTATATTCACAATGCTGTGCAAGCTTTTGCCATAACTGCACAGAGAGCGCACATCATCACAGCAGAGAGCTGGCAGAAGCATCTGCAAACGCCTTGAACATGGCAAAGCATGTACGAGCGTACCGCTGTGGTGGATGGGCCGGCCACCTTGTTCTTCAGGTACTCAGCCTGTCCATGCAAGTTGTCTGCAACTCTTGCAGTCCATGTTTTAGCCTGGTCTGTGTAGCTTGGCTTCTGCAGCATAACCAGTGGCAATGAGGATGCATTAGACATGATTCATTGAATCGTCAAGTTCTTGCTGAGCTGGTGTCTGAAGGCAAGCAGACAAGGCATCGACGTGGGCCTCATTGAAGAAGTTTGTGTTGCTACAGCAACTTCGAAAGCAATCATTGCACTGATATTGAACCGACTAAAACAGAGCACAACATGACAAGAAAAATTATGTATCTTGCATGTTGAGTTCTGATCAGCAGCTGGACTTGTGTTCATGTCTTGTTCAGTCACATGCTCTCATTTGATGTCACCCATGCACAGATGCATGAGGCTGTTGATTGCCTGTCATTACACAGGAAAGACTGTCACAGCAGCAGGAAGCTGACCATACCTGAGCTGTGTGACCATACGTGCCATCAGCAGCAGTCCCACTGTTGGCTTGTGCAGGTGCGTAGCCTTGGCTCAAGTGAGCGTTGTGACCATGTGCAACCCCTGGCTGGTTGCCGCCTGTGCTGTACCCGCTGTTGGGGTCACTGTAGCCTGTGGTGCCTGTACCGGTAGATGAGCTGTAGCCGGTGCCAGTGCCAGTTGGCTCATAGCCTGTTCTAGTACCAGTTGTATTCAGACCTGTTCCTGTGGTGCTACCCTGGCCCTGCACAGTCACTCTGATTGTGAACAAAGAGAAGACTGGTCTTGAGTGAGCTTGCAACAGATTGTTCATGTTGGGACTGCAGGCTTGCGCACGCTTGATGAGTTGGCTTACCGTGGCACCAGAGCCTGCAAACTTCCCCTTGAGGTGCTCAGCCTGGCCTTGCAAATTGTTTGTGACCCTGTTGGTCCAACCTTGAGCCTTGCCGAGGTAACCTCCCTGCAGCACAGCAGTCACCGGTCGCTGAAGATCGTCGCAAGCAAGGTGCGGGGGAAGGATGCAGCAGCTGAGCTGCCGCCAGCCTGGCGGAGAACACACACCTGGGCAGCAGTGTCGGATTGCGCAGGCACATTGCCTGTTGGTGGTATCTGAGAGCCAGCAGCGTTGGTGTTTGTATAGCCAGTCATCGATCCGGCTGATCCAGGCAGCAAAGATAGTAAGCAAGAGCGAGTGTTGACGGAGAGTGTCGAGACGAAGACGGTGCAGCAAGTAAGTAAGCAGGTTGAGCTGATTAGCGGCGATGTCTAGCTCCTCCAACGCTTCCGTCAACTTCCTCATGAGTACCGCAAATCTGAATGCAAGCTAAAATCAGCGAAACCGTAACCGTAACCGTAACCGTAACCTGGATTCATATTTCAGGGACAAATTGTCTCGCCTTAGTGGTATGATATCGATGACCAATTCCCGAAACTGTGCTTGTCAGCAAAGCTCGGTAAACTGTCGGGATCAGTGTGTACGTATGAAAGGGTCAATGCAAAATATGTCGGCAGGCATGTATGGGTTTCATATGCATGTCGGAAGTGTCGTATTACAACAGGGGCTGGCTGAGTGCTGACACACTGCAAGCTGTCGGCTGTAAAGAAACCTGAGGCTGAGCTTATGCCAAATTGATGGAAGCGCTGCCGGCCACGAGCTCAGGCACAAAGCATGTAAGTCCGTCGCAGGATGAAGCAGTGTTTATACCTATATCAGCAGAGTAATGTGTGTCAAGGCTGGTTCGAAGGGCACAGGCCCACTCAGGCACAAGGCAGACAGGCTCGTGACCGGCTCGCTGAAGCTGTGTTCTGTGGTTGCTCGCCGTTAATTCGTATATGCTTCAGCCGTTAGTCCTTGCGTGAGATAAGTTCATGAAAGCCGCCTGGTATGGCTAAGGCGCCATGTGAACCCAAAGAAGGTGGTGGAGGTAGCGTAGTTGGCAAAGATGGGGTAGTAGGAGGCTGCTGGGAAGCTGCTATCGCCCTTCTATGTTCCTTTTTACACCTTTGCTTCTTCATGTTGGCCAGTTGCTTGAGCAGCTTGCCATTCCGTACATTGTAGCCCCTTGGGTGTAGGGTCTTTCTGTTATCCATCCAGAAAGCTTCACGCCCTTCATATCCCTTAGCAAACACTTTGGGAGTACAAAGACGTGGATCAGCCATCACAACTTCATCTGGATAGATAGCCCAGCCGTCAAGGCCAGTTGCAAGCCAAATGCGGTACTACCAGCACACATGATGTACGGTACATCATGTGTGCTGTGTTATGAACTTTGTGTCCACTAGGTGGACGACGGCCATATTGGATGGCAGCTTGTATGTGCTCATAGAAACGTCCCAAGGCGGTGTTATGCGTCAAGCCAACATACATGTGGTCATTGCTGCCAAGCTGGTATATGATGTAAACAATACACTGGATGTCAAGACGTATGAGACTGGTTCTGCCAGTGTACTTCTGCTGTGCTCTACGCAAGGATAAGTATTTGCTGTCAAGCTTGCCGCGTGGGCGCTCATGATAATGCACAAGGCGATTTCTGACATTAGTCAATATGACCAGAAGGCAATGGCACAGATGGGTGCACTAGAGAGAGAGGGTCCACAACCGGACGCATGCTCTGCACCGGTGGGACTACCAGATTGTTGAGATTGGGAGAAGTCATCACTGTGGCCAAGTAGATACACACCAACACCAAGCGCATCAAGGTGGTTGTAGCCAAAGTTGCTGTATGTGAAGCTGCTATGGCTGAAGCAAGTCTAGCTGAGGCTGAAGCAAGTCTAGCTGAGGCTGATTTTCTGTGGCTAAGGCTAGGGGCTGCTCAGACAGTTCTGTTGCAGCTGACAGGTGGTTAAGCTGAGGCTGATGCTACCCTACTGGTCTGTTGGCTGTCAGCTGTAGGAGTATCCAATCCAGCTGAATCAGTGTAGCTCATTGGTGAGCGGACCGCATTATAGCAATACGCTATGAGGCAGATAGCACAGCAAGGTGTTCTGTCAGCACTGGCTTCTTTGGACTGCCTTACCATGTCGTCCAAAACCAATCTGAGTGGTTTGTTCAGTGGCATTCCGACTCATGCAAGGTGTTGTCAAACCCTTTGCGTGACATATGGATCCAACATGCCAACAGGTAACTTTACTTAGTTTCTTGAAACAGAAATCCAAAGTGCAGCAATACCTGAAACAGTCATAAGCGTGTGTTATGCATATCACAAATAAACTTCAAGTTCGATCAAAGAAATTCCTGAACTGCTGCTTTTGCTTGGCATTTGCTGCTTTCTGCTGTAGCTTCAGCTTGGCTATCTGTGCATCAGCATCAGCTGTTGCTGACGGGTCCACCTCCTTCCATTTGATGAAATCTTCCTCTGCCTTCTCAAAGTCCCCAAGAGCTGCGAAAGCCATTGCACGCCTGTACAAAGCCTTTGCATGATTATGGCTCTCCCTGCATAGCAAGAGTCAGC
>JAABUV010004955.1_pt1 | contig 15482 bp, 14 predicted proteins | sample 5559971 | NCBI WGS metagenome assembly JAABUV01 (sample SAMN10711881, study PRJNA513362) | rock metagenome | isolation source: Antarctica rocks | place: Antarctica: Victoria Land, Knobhead nord | collected 2015-12-19
AATTTATCTCGCTCGGCAGGATGCGATGCCCGCGACCGTGTCTCGCTAAAAAAGCAACCCTCCTCCCGTCTAACTCGCCAACGGCAAATGCCTCCGACGGCTCTCCGAACGGTGTCTCCACTCGCTGTTCCCGCACTCCGGTCAACCCCGGCATGGCATACAACCCGCTGCCCCCAATAATTCCAATTTCAGCCTTCACCAAATCTTCTGCTCCTTGAGATCTAGATCTCGCGCTGCATCCCGCATCATCTCGACCCTAAGCATATCCCGCAAAGACAGATCGCTCCCACTCACGGATCGGCACAACTCCCCTATCCCCGGAGATCTCTCGACAGCGCCACCACTTGCCGTAAGCAGGGGGCCCGTGATCTGCGCCTCCAGCAGCAATTCGCGTAAACGTCGCGCCAGCGGAAGCTCAAACCCTTCGCTCACAAAGACCTCCGCCCCTGCCCTCCGGATCAAAACGTCTCCCTCATTCGTGGTGCAGATCTCTTCGTCATCATCCGCACCTGCTTCCACACGCTTCACATTCGAATACTTTCGCGCCAGCTGCCCGGCATACATCCGAGCGAAGCTGTGCGCCGAGTCCGGATTCTTCCATCGCGAAAGATAGAAAATCGCCAGCGAAGACGTGGATATCCTCTCTGCCTCCTTCGCCGCTCGCCTCTGCGCCGCGTAATACAGGCCTCCATCCCACGCAGGCGTCAACGCCTCAGACATCTCCCGTCCGCCAAACAACTCCGCCAGGATCCGGACATCCAGCGCTCCCATCACACCCACGTCGTACGGCGTGTACTCCGCATCCAGCAGTGGGTGAATATCGGGCAGGCGAAGCGTCGGCACCGGAGTATGGGCCAGGTATGCCGCCGGATTCATAATCTCGTAGCTGGAGCTCGGAGGATGTGCCAGCACCTGTGCGAAGGCGGCCTGCTTGCCTGCCTTCATCAGCACCTCCTGCTCGAATCTGAGCCCGTCGCCATATGGAAACAGAAGCGACTGCTGCACCAGCAGAGGCGCTCGAGCTAGAACAGGAGACCCCCCACTCGACATATCCGAATCTTTCAATCGATCCGCAAGCTCTGGAGCTTCTGCTATCGTCCGTCCCGATCTTCGCAGAGTGTAGTCGACGAACACCGCCATTGCCTGGCCCTCCGCGATCGCGCCCCGTGCCGTCTCCATCTCATCCGTCTCGAGATGCCGGTTGTCCTCGCGCGAATTCTGCGACAAGCCGTGAACACCCGAGCTGGACCACCTCTCCAGGTCGACACTCTGATCCTGCAGAGCATGCGTCAGCTCGTGCGCCAGCACCGGCTTCTGCTCCTCCGGCTCGATCCAGTCCAGCAGATTCACCGTCTTCGTCTTGTTGTCGTAAAAGCCCGCGATCTGCTCCGTGAGCAGGCTGATCAGAAACGGCCTGAGCTGGAAATCTCGATCCAGCAGACCGAACTTCTTCAGCACCAGCTCCGAGCGCTCCATGCGCTTCGCTCCCTCGTCCTCATCGAACTTCTTCTTCAGGAATCGGTTCACTTCGTCGCGCGAGATCAGCCGTCGCTTCACGCTATGCTGGATCGACAGCTTTGTATCGCCGCTCACAAAAGCAAGAATCTCGTCGACCGACCGGAACAACTCCTTAGCCTGTTCCTTGGTGATCGGCTTACCCGTCTCCTGCTTGGTCGGCACCGGAGCTCGAGGGGTCTGAGCAACAGCCGCCGCGCTCACCAGGATCCCAAGAGTCAGCACTACCGCGATCGCCCCTCCACGCCTGGGCAAGGCACCTCGACCTCGTTCGCGCTTCAACGTCCTGCCCTCCGGCCACGGCTATAATCACAGTGTACGCATCGAGTTTGTGTCACCCTCCATGTCCCAGACAATCTCTCCCGAAAGCACGTCCAACACCGCGCGGGTCAACGACCCCCAGTGTGGCTCCAAGGTTGAACTGCAGGCGCTCCTGACTAGCGTAGGCACGGCCCCCCTGACCAACACAGGATGGATTAAGGTCACCGGTCCGGACCGGGTTCGATGGCTCAACGGAATGGTCACCAACTCCGTCCAGGGCCTCGCCACCGGGCAAGGGTCTTACAACTTCCTCTTGAACGCCCAGGGCCGCATCCAGGGCGACGGCTACGTCTTCGCGGAGCCCGATCACCTGCTCTTCGAGACCGGTCGATCGCAGCTCGTTCATCTCCTTGCTTTGCTCGATCGCTTCATCATCATGGACGACGTCGAACTCGAAGACATGACCTCCGCAAATTATGGACTCCTGCTCGCCGGTCCACACGCGCCCGATATCCTCCATCGCCTCCATCTCCAAGCCGCCCCGTCCAGCATCCCAGCTTTTACCCGTCTCGACTGGCGATCGACACCGGTCGTCGTCCTAAGCGCCTATAGCCCGCTTGTCCCGCGCTTCGAGCTCTGGTCGAAAGCAGAGACGATTGCCGAGCTCGCCGCGGAGATCGCCGCCATGGACATCACGCAGTGCACCCCCGCCGCTCTTGAAACGCTGCGCGTCGTCGAAGGAACGCCGCTCTTCGGCGTCGACATACGCGACCGCGATCTTCCCCAGGAGACCGGCGCCGTGAGGGCTCTCCATTTCTCCAAAGGCTGCTACCTCGGCCAGGAGATCGTCGAGCGGATTCACTCCCGCGGCAGCGTCCATCGCACCTTCGGAGGCTTCTACCTCGAGGGCGAAGCCGCCACAGGAGGTCTCGCCCTCTCGGTAGACGAAAAAGCGGTTGGTGAGCTCACAAGCGTGGTAAATGACCCCTTCTCCACGAGAGAAGCCCAGCCGCAAACCGAATCGCAGACCAGACTCCAGGCCGGTACCCAGATCGGCCTCGGTTACATCCGTCGCGAGGCTCTCGCCGGAAACAAGCCGATTCACTATCACGGGGGCATCGCATACCCCACATCCCTCCCGTTCGACTTCGCGAAGATTCACAAAGAGCATCAGTCGCCCAGTTCCACACCAGATACCTAGATCACCTCGCACATCAGCAAACATCACCCAGGAGAGATCCCTCATGCCGGAATCAAACAAGCCATTCGTCGTAACAGACCGCCGGAAATTTACGACAGAGGGCGATCTGCGTCCGGATGCGGAGCGCTCGCCCAGGGAGCCGGAGCAGGAACAGCCGAGGCCCGCGGCACCGGAGGTGTCAAAGCAAACCACGCCTGAGCCGCCGACCCAGGACTTCCGTGACGATGACTCCATCCCCGCACCCACGCCCGAGCAGGCCGAGCAGTCCCGCTTCGCCTACGAGCAGACAGCGGACCGTCTCGATACCGCCATCCGTGCCGCGAACCCCGGCGGCGATCACCCGCCCGCGATGAACTTCGATCAGCTCGTGCAAAGCATCTATCTCACCGCCATCATGCAGCTGGGCGGAGCGACACCCGAGGGTCAAAAGCCTCAGGTCGACATCCTCGGTGCACGCCAAAGCATCGACATGCTAGCTGTACTCGGTGAAAAGACGAAGGGCAATCTCAGCTCCCAGGAGGTTAAGCTCCTCGAAAGCGCTCTCTTCGAGCTGCGGATGGCCTTCCTCGAGATCACGCAGGCCTTTGCCCGATCCGCCGCCGCCAAGGCCGGCACCGCCCCCAAGCCAGGCATCGTCCTCTAGTTCATGCAGGCGACCCTCACGTTCCTGGGCAGCGGTACGTCCATGGGTGTGCCGACCCTCGGCTGCCTGTGCGCGGTCTGCACCTCCACAGACCCTCGCAATCGCCGCACCAGGCCTTCCATCCGTCTCGCCTACAACGATCACGTCGTCCTCGTCGACACCGGCCCCGACTTCCACGCCCAGGCTCTGCGCGAGGAGATCCGCCGCATAGACGCCGTCCTCTACACCCACGGCCACGCGGATCACGTCATGGGCTTCGATGACCTCCGGCCCCTTAGCTTTCGTGTGCCCGGCGGCCTACCTCTTTACGCCGATGATGAGACCGCTAGAGCCATCGAGCGCATCTTCGAGTACACCTTTCGCCGGGAAAATCGTTACCCCACCAGCGCCCGTGTGCAGCTTAATCGCATCGACTCTACCACCGGTGCCGGAACAGAGCTCTTCGGAGCCTGCTTCCGCCGCATCCCTGTCCTCCACGGGAAGCAGGAGATCACCGGATATCGATTCGGCGCAGCCGCCTACCTCACCGACATGAGCGACATCCCCGCCGAGAGCCTGCCCTTCCTCCAGAATCTCGACGTCCTCATCCTCGACGCGCTCCGTCGCGATCCCCACCCCAGTCATTCCCATCTCGATCGCTCGATCGCCTTCGTCGAACAGCTCAAGCCGAAGCGCGCCTTCTTCACTCATCTCAGCCACGACCTCGACCACGAGGCCACCGAGGCCGCCCTTCCCCCGCACATCCGGCTCGGATACGACGGCCTGCAGATCCACTTCGAGATCGCCTGATGCACATCTACCGCCATCTCGATGACCTCCCCCCATCGCCCACGCCGGCGGTCGCCACCATCGGCAACTTCGATGGCGTGCATCGCGGACATCGATGGGTCATCGCGAATGTCCTGGATCGCGCACGCAGCCGAGGTTTGCGATCTCTGGTCATCACCTTCGATCCCCATCCGGCCCGAGCCATCCGGCCCGACCTGAGCTCGCCCCTCCTCACTCCCCTCGATCAGAAGCTCGATCTGCTCGCATCGACCGGCGTCGACGACGTCGTCGTCCTCCCTTTCAACGGTGACTTGGCCAAGATGAGCGCCCGCCAGTTCACCGTGGAGATCCTGCGCAACAAACTGAACGTCGTCGAACTCCACGAGGGAGAAAACTTCCGCTTCGGTCATCAGGCCGAGGCTGACGTCGCCACCCTCACCGCCCTTGGGGCCGAATTCGGCTTCAGCGTCTCCAGCTATCCGCCGCGCAGCTTTCACGGTTGCACCGTCTCTTCCAGCCGCATCCGCAGCCTGGTCGCTAACGGAGACGTCTCTGCCGCCAGAAGGCTTCTACACCGCCCCTTCAGCATCCGCAGCACACCCGCTTCGGGAAGAGGCTACGGCACCCGCTACACCGTCCCCACTATCAACCTGGCCCCCTACAACGAGCTCCTTCCAGCCCACGGGGTCTACATCACCCATCTGAAAGTGGGCGGCGGCACGGCCTACGAAATCTTCGAAGCGGTCACCAACGTCGGCAACCGCCCCACCTTCGGCGCCGACTCCTTCACCGTCGAATCCTACCTGCTCAACTTCCACCCCGTGGACCTCTCCGAGACCACCCCTCTCGAGCTCTGCTTCCTCCATCGCCTTCGCGAAGAGAAACGCTGGCCATCCCCGGAAGCCCTCCGGGAGCAGATCGGCCGAGACGTCAAAGCGGCCCAAAGATATTTCAGCCTCCTCCGGCAGCTGGCGTCTCCCCCCGCCATCAGCTCATAACGATCTAGATCGGCTCATTGATCCGGCACCGCCTGCGGAGAGGGCGGCCCGTTCGGCGCCGCCCCGGGAGGCACCTCAGCCGGCGCTGCTGGCGGCTCTCTCCGCTCAATCGGAGCCGGCGCGTTCTTCTCCGGGGTCCCCTCAGGATCCGCCTCATCGCTCCCCTCTACCGCCTTCCTCGAAGGGACCGCCACATCGCCCTCGTTCGCAGCCTCAGGCACATCAAGCACCTTTTTCGGTGCCCCGGCAGATGCAAACGCCTCCTTCGGCTTGCTTGCGATCGCCATTCGCATAAAATCCATCCACATCGGCAGCGCCGCCCGCGCCCCCGTCTCCTTCTCCCCCAGCGACTGCCGGTCGTCGAAACCGATCCACGTCCCGCACGTGACCGAAGGCGAAAATCCCACAAACCACGCGTCCGTGTAGTCGTTCGTCGTCCCCGTCTTCCCGCCCAGGGGATGCTTCAGCTGCGCCGCCGCCGCTCCCGTTCCGTACCGGGTCACCGCCTCCAGCAACTGCATCATCGTCCGTGCCGTCTCGACCGAAATAACCTCCGTCACCTGCGGAACCTTCTCCGGCAGAGCCAGCCCGTCCGCCTGCGTCACCTTGCGAATATAGTGCGGCTCAATCCGCAGGCCGTCGTTCGGAAACACCGAATAAGCTCCTACCTGCTCGGCCAGCGTAATATCCGCCGATCCGATCGCCACTGGCAGGAACGCCGGGATATTGCTCGTAATTCCAAACCGGTGCGCCGTCTCGATCACCTTTCGGATGCCAGCCTTGTTCGCGAGCTTTAGTGCCGGGATGTTCCGCGACTCCGCAAACGCGCTCAGCAGCGTCATCGCGCCCTTGTAGTCGCCCTCATAGTTATGCGGCGTGTACCACCCGCTTGGCGTCGGAAAGCTCGTCGGCCCATCCACCACAATATCGCTCGGCTTTGCCCCGGCTTCGATCGCCGTCGTATAAACGTAAGGCTTGAACGACGACCCCACCTGCCGCTGCGCCTGCGTCGCCCGGTTGAACTGCGACAGCGCGAAATCCCGTCCGCCCACCATCGCCAGAACCTCCCCATCCGAGTTGTCGACCGCCATCAACGACCCCTGCGCGCCACTGTCCTGCTGTAGCGAAAGGTGAAGAGACCCATCCGCATGGTCCGCCTCCACGCGCACATAAATGAGGTCGCCTGCGTGGAGAAACGCATCGGCTCTCGTGAACTTCGTCCACACAAAATCGGCAGGCACCATCTCCGCCGTCTGCGCTCCGATCCTCACCGTAGCGATCTCCTTCAACACCCCAATCACCACAGTATGAACGTAGGCTCCCGGCTCGATCGCCTGCGACCAGTCGGGGTGGCGATACGCCTCGATCCCGCCCGCGCCTCCCGCGACATTCTGCTGATGCCCCTTCCACCCGTGCCTGCGTTCATACGCCGCCGTCCCGTCCAGAATGGTCTTGTTCGCCACCATCTGAAGGTCCAGATCGAGCGTCGTGTACACCCACAGCCCCGCCCCGTGCACCTCTTCTACGCCATACTGATGCTCGAGCTGCCGCCGCACCTCTTCAACAAAGTACGGTGCAATGCTGTTGGCCGGCGTCTCGATGTTCAAGCCCAGTGGCGCAGCCTTCGCCGCATTCGCCTGCGCCGCACTGATCTTGCCGTCCGCAAGCATTTCGCTCAGCACCAGATTCCTCCTGCGCAGCGCACGGTCAGGGTACTTCAGCGGGGAGTACGCCTCCGGACCCTTCGGCAGAGCCGCCAGCAGCGCAGCCTCCGGAAGCGTCAGGTCTCGCACATGCTTGCTGAAAAAAAACTCCGACCCCGCCTCAAAGCCATACGTGCCATGTCCCAGATAAATCTGGTTCGCGTACAGCCGGAAGATCTGCTGTTTCGTGAATCTCCTCTCCATCTGCATCGAGAGGAAGATCTCCTGGAACTTGCGCCCATACGTCTTCTGCGAGGAGAGGAAAAGATTGCGTGCCAGCTGCATCGTCAGCGTCGACGCTCCCTGCGCGCGGCCGCTCGCATGCAAATCCCGGTACGCCGCCCCCACGGCTCGCACCAGGTTCACCCCCCAGTTGCTCTCGAAGCTCTTATCCTCGATCGAAAAGATCGCCTCGCGCAGCACCGGCGGAAAATCCGAGTACGCAACAACCACGCGACGTTCCAGCGCAAAGGAGCCGAAAGCTCGTCCGTGAACATCCAGCAACTCGGTTGTTGTATTCGGACGGTAGCGGGCCAGCTCGTCCATCTGGGGAAGATCGATCGAATAAACCACCAGCAGACCGCACAGCGCCCCAAAAATCGACGACAGCACCAGCAGGACCAGAAAAGTGGATCGCGCCAGCAATCCCCTGCCCGGAAGCCGGGCCTCAAGCAGCGATAAGTGCCGGTTCAGCCGCTGCCAGAACGTCGCGTCTTCAGCGCCGGACGCCTGCATCTCCGGTCTAAATAGGCTTCCCACGGCCCTCCCACCATACCATGTGAGATCCGGCCGTTCGTGGGATCCTCATCCCGCTCAGCCCTAAGCTGCCTTCGCTTTCAGCAGATCAAGAGCCTTCGTCAGCTGCTCGTCCACACTCACGCTCGGCTTGGCAGCCGGCGTCGTCGCCGGAGTCGTCGGTGCCTCGTCCTCCTGCGCCGCCGCGTCCTCCTGATTTGAAGCAACCAGAACCGATGGCGTCACACCCTCGTCCTGAATCTTCTTGCCGGAAGGCGACCCGTACTTCGCAATCGAGAGAATCAGGGCGGCACCGTCCGGCAGCTCAAACGTCTTCTGCTGCGCTCCCTCCCCAAACGTCTTCTCACCTACCAGCTCGGCGCGCTTGTTATCTGCCAGCGCCGCCGCGACCAGCTCACCCGGTCCAGCTGTTCCGCGATTCACCAGCACCACTAGCGGCGCAGTCGCATTCAAGACCTTCCCAGCTTCAGCCGTAAAAGTCTGCTTTTGCACCTTCTGCCCTTCCAATGTGGCGATCGTGCCCGACGCCAGGAAAAAGTTCGCTAGACGCGTCGCCTCAGGCATCTCCCCCGCTGCCACGTTGCGCAGGTCAAGCAGAATCTTCTTGTTACCGGCCTTCGGCATCGCCTTCAGCTTCGCTTCGATCTGCTGGACGTGCTCATGATCCAGCGCGCCCGGTTTCAGATACAGAATTGTCGCGTTCTCGTACATCGTCTCCGCCACCGGAGGCAGACTCGTCATCGTACGCGTCATCACCACCTTCTCCGGCGCTGCCTTGCGCGGTCGCACTACTGAAAGCGTCACCTCGGTCCCGGGCTGTCCATCCAGCAGCATCTGCATCATCGCCAGCGATAGATCGCGGGTATCTTGGGCGCCGATCGCCTCGATGATGTCGCCGTCATTCAGATTCGACTTGTCGGCCGGGCTGCCCGGAACCACCGACACCACCGTGGCATACCCAAAGCGCTTCGACACGTTTATGCCAACCTGCGCCTTGCCCGCTCTTCCGGCCTTGTAAACCTTGTAGTCTCCGGGCGTCAGATAGCTCGAGTCCGCGTCCAGAGACTCAAGCAGCCCACGCAGCGCCCCATTCGTCACATTGCCGATGTTGGGCTCTTCCACATAGTCCGTCTGAATGTGTCGAAGAACCTCGCTGTAAACGTTGATCTGCCGGTACGCACCGTCGTCCTGGTTCGAGGCGGCGCTTACACCGCTCGAATTCACACCGAGAAAGATCGTGAGCACGAGCGCCACGGAAACGGCGAGCAAAATAATCTTGGAAATCTTCAGCATGCGACAGCAGCCTCCACAGGTGTCTGGCGAACAGAGACAGGCGTTAGACGATCCCCGCACCCAAAATGATACTCTCTGACTGACTCCCCGGCTGGATTCGAGCGCCGCCGATCGTACCACTTCTGTGGTGGCGGTGAGAGGAATCGAACCTCTGACCTACGGGTTATGAGTCCGTCGCTCTAACCATCTGAGCTACACCGCCATAATTGCTTGGGGTCGTACCGGAGGAGAAAGTCATCGGCGGGAAGAAAGAAGCATCGCCAGTGACGCAAGCAGGTCCCATCATACTGGATTCAAACTCAACCGAAAAGGTTTCGGAGCGCGTGCTCGGCGTCATCCCGGCGCGGCTCGCCTCAACCCGGCTCCCAAAGAAGATGCTTCGCCACATCGCAGGGAGGCCGATGCTCGAATGGGTCTACGAAGCAGCAGTTCGTTGCCCCGATCTCCACACCATCATCGTTGCGACCGACTCCGAAGAGATTGCGGATCTCTGCCGCCAGCGCGGCTGGCCCTTTCGCATGACCTCGCTCGATCTCCCCAGCGGATCGGACCGCGTCCAGGCTGTAGCCGAAGAGATCCCCGCGGACATCTACGTCAACATCCAGGGCGACGAGCCGCTCCTCCGGCCTGAGCACCTGTCGGCCCTGCTTCGTCCCTTCCGCCGAGCTCACGTCGGCGTCTCAACCTTGAGGGTCGCCTGCCCTCCAGAAAGCGTCACAAACCCGAACGTCGTAAAGGTCGTCACCTCGCTCGACGGCCGCGCCCTCTACTTTTCCCGCTCCGCAATCCCCTTCGATCGGGAACACAGCCATCCGGGCTACTGGAAGCACATCGGCCTCTATGCCTACCGTGCATCCGCCCTTCAACAGTTCACCCGCCTCCCATATGGCGAGTTGGAACGCGCTGAGCGGCTCGAACAACTCCGCTTCCTTGAAAATGGCATCGCCGTCTACGTTGAGACCACCGGAATCGACACAATCGGCGTCGACACGCAGGAGGATCTCCTCGCCGTCGAACGAATTCTGGGAGGGCGGGGGCCTTCGCCGATCGCTTGATCCCAGTCACCATGGATCCAGGGGCCGGATTCACGGTGAGTGGTCCTGCACCTAGGTTTCCAGAGGGTTCCTCGTACATTCCTCCTGCCCTGTTAAGCGGACTCTCCTGTCAACCCCCTTCACGGCATTCACCCGCGCCAGGCAAGCACTGGAGCGTGGCGTAGGCGCCTTTTAGAAAGGCATAGACTGGAATAAGGGACGAACTGTGTCACCGGCAGGGGCCACGGCAAACAGTGAAATCGTGGGTAACATCCAGCTGTTAACCCTATTGTCTACACGATTTTACCTGTAACCCGCAAGTTTAGACTATTTTGCAGGAACAGCAGAACGCATCCCCAATGGAATGACTATTTACCTTGGTACGGGGGAGGGTACCCCCCGACCGGGGAGTATTGAAATCACATCCCTCTGACCTCAGCAAGCGCCTCCATCCCTAAGTGGCGATCGCAAAAAAAACGGCCCCTCGTAAGAGGGGCCAATCTGCCTTGGTTCTCTCTGGTTAGGAGAGTGTTTTGCGAGCGCGCTCTGAGTCGCTGACTCTGCAAACTTGCGGGTGAGGAAGGTTCACTCACCCTTGGGAGGACTGCTTCAACTTACTGGTTGGATGGCGGATTGCTCGTGCCAGTCGGTTGGGTGTGCGTCGTCGAACTGTTCGCCGCTGCCTTGTCCATCGTTGCCAGGCTGTTGTGGAGAAGGGTGACCTTGACGCCGTTTGTCAAAGGCTTCTCTCCGTCCGCCGCCGTTTTTACCGCGTTCTTGCCGAGACCGCTCTTGTAAATCCGGTACACCGGAACCTGGTGCTCAGTCACAAGGTAGCGAACAACCGAATCCGCCATTGCCTGGGAGGTCTGCACGCCTGACCGGCTATATCCCTGGACCTCAACGATGTAGCCCTTTTCGTTGCCGAGCTTCGTCGCCACATCATCCAGATCTGCCTTGGCGGCCTTTCCCAGAGCAGTGTGTCCCGCCGCGAACGGCACGGTCGTCGAACTTACTTCCTGGTACTGATCCAGATTGCTTACGGTCCCGTGCAGCGCATCCGTGCGGCTGCTTGCGGTACCAGCCAGGGTATTCGCAGTGTTCGCCCGATTGCCTGCATCCTGAGCATGCTGATCGGCCAGCGCTGCGGCGGAATTAGCCTTGGTGATGCCCGTCTGGGCCCGGCTATCCACATCGTGGATGTCGTTGCGATTCTTGGCCTGCAGCTGATCGAGCTCGTTCGTGCGATCTTTGATCGGTGTAATCTGCCGATTGACCCACTTCTTCCGGGCAAACGGGTTCACATGCCCCCAGAAACCCTCTTTTGACTGTGTCTCGAGAGGTTTGCCGGTCGCGTAGGTCGCACTGTCGTTAGGGCTCATTGCAGTGCCGGTGCTTGCTGCGGCAGGGTCGCTGGATGGCGAAGGCGGAGTCTGAGAATTCTGAGCAGATTGAGCTAGGCCGGGAATTGTTAGCGCGCCGCTCAGTAAGAGCGTCGAAAGAGTGACTTTGTTTGTGACCTTTATCATATGTTGGGCTCCCTTGACCCCATCTCCGCATATTACTCGCGTGGAGACACGTCGCACTGCATCGTGCCGATAGTAAGAGCAGTTCGGTCACCAAACTGCCTTGTGCTCGGAAGCTACTGATTGAGTTGATCTTGTCCGAGATGTGGATCCCACCCCAACTCTCGCCATGGCGTCTTCTGTCGGTAATATTTACGCTCTCAGGTAAGTATTGCCAGTGGTCTACTTGGTTGTGACCCGGACAATGTGAATCTCTGGCAGATGGACGTTCCAGTTCCCTGGAAGGGTCTCGAAGATCAGCCGGAACTCTCGATCCTCGCCCGGCTGCAAGGGAGAGGCAGAGATAGGCTGGGTATCGACGTACGGTTGACGCATCCGAACAATTGGCAACGGAAGGGTCTCGATATGAGGTGGCATGCCCTCCTCATTGCGGAAGAACACCTGAACACTCACAGCCGTGACCGTCTTTGGACCACCATTTCGGATTGTGCCATCGATAAAGGTGGACTTCCCTCCGGAGAGGCTGACGGACTCACTCATCACCTCGCCAGTGATGGGGAGACTCGCCGCGTACGGATCGAGCGGAAGAGCCTCATTCACCGAAGGCCGTGTGTGCGCCCGGCCAGCGATAATCAGAGTAGCCACAAGCGCAAACACCGCCAGACCCGCGGCAACCCACACACTGGCCGGCAAAGCATGTTTGGGGTTAGAAGGTCCAGGCGCGCTGGCCAGAATCAACGGGTCCGCGCCCGACCGTCTGGCTTCAGGACGTGGAGGAATCGGTGCTTGACTCAGGGGCTCGCTCATCAGGCGCGATTCTACCTCCAAGAACGGCCAAAGCGGGCCAACCTTGGGGCCCTAACCTCGTCCGTGAACGACCGCGCACTTACCTGTGAGGCTCGGGACTCGCAGACGGCTGCTATTTAAAGCTGGCTCGCTTCGAACGCTGACGATAGTCCTCCCCCTGCATCTCGACGACGACACACATCTCCTGGAGGCGCGAACGCATTCGTTCGCCGATCTGATCGCCGAGAGTTCTTCCATTTTTTCTGGCCTTCTTTTGGCCGCCCAACTGACCAGTTTCCTCACCCTCACCCGCCTGAAAGGGGGACGCGTTGACGCGGTTCGTGGTGATGATGGTGGAGCGATTTTCGTTATACCGGCTATTCAGAATGTAGGACGTGGTATCCCACGTCCAATCGCTCGGCGTGATGTCTCCAAGATCGTCCAAAACCAGCAGGTCACAGGTAATAACTGACCGCAGCAATCTGTCCTCAGCCCCGGCGACACGTCCGTCATAGAACGACCGCAGCTTGTCCAGCAACTCCTTATGCTCCCAGAAGTAGCCGGTCGCGCCACGATGAGTGACAACGTACTTCAGGATGCTGATAGCAAGATGGGTCTTACCAAGGCCGCTTGGCCCCGTGAAGAGTATCCCACGCCCCCGCGTGTCGGTCGGGTACTTGGTGGCGAAACTATGACAAAGGAGAAAGGCGTTTGAGAGCTTTTCGTCCGCGAAGTCGTAGTCAAACGTACCGAGAGAACACATGGTGTATCGCGGGGGAATACGCGCGAGCAGGAGATTGCGCTCCACACGGAGCTGAACACGGCAGACGCAATCCTCAGCGAAGCGCACACCCTTAGTCTCAACAAGTCGGAAACCAGAACCTTCGCAGATGGGACAAACTTCAAGCATCTCTCCTGCAGTATCTCAGGGTGAGAGGCGGGCTTTGCTGTCTGAATCGAATTGCCGGGTAGGGGAATCCAACGTAGACTGAGGAAATCGCCGCACAGAACCGACAGGCCATGTGAGCCGGTAACGCGACAGGAAAATCGATGTGAGTGTGACCCAGCCACTTGCGAGCGATCCGCGATCACGGTAAGCGATTGAATAGAGAGGATTTGGTAATATGCCTAAGGAAGGGATCCATCCAAAATATAACGACATCACCGTGAAATGCGCCTGCGGAACGAACTTTCAGACGCGGTCGACGCACAAGGGTGACATCGTTCTCGAGATCTGCTCTGCCTGCCACCCATTTTTCACGGGGAAGCAGAAGTTGATCGATACCGCTGGACGCGTGGAGCGGTTCCGCCAGAAGTTTGCCAAGTCCGATGCGGGCAAAGCAGCAGCTGCGGCCACCACCAAGTAACCCGTCCTGTTTGAGGGAGATGGCCTCCGCCTGGCGGGGGCCATTTTCACTTTCGAGGAAGCTGTGAAGAAGCGATACACGCTGGAGCAGAAGCGGTGGGACGACCCGGTAGAGCACCTGATGCCGAAGCGGACGCGCGTGCCGGCGAGCTTCCAAATCGGCAGGGTGGATGTGGCGCCGGCTACGGTGCTGGCTCCCATGGCCGGGGTGACGGACACGGTCTTTCGACGGTTTATCAAGAACGCGAGTATGTTTTCGGCTGTTTCGGGTGGTGCATTGCTGGTGGATCGTGGTGCGGAGCGTGGTGGGAGAGAAGCGGGTTCTTCGGCTGCGCCTCAGAATGACAAACAAGAGGGGCGACGGTTTGAGGGCAGTGGAAGAGAAGCGGGTTCTCCGGCTGCGCCTCAGAATGACAAACAAGAGGCGCCAGGGGCTGAGGGACCTGGTGCTCGAGCGGGGGTGGAGGCGGAGACGTCGAATGAGCGGTCGGGATGCGGGCTGATCATGACGGAGTTCACGTCCGCCGATGGTCTCTCGCGGATGCGGGAGACGAAGCGAAAGCGATACCTGACGTACTACGACGACGAGCACCCGATCTCGGCGCAGCTGTTCGGGTCGAACCCGGAGACGCTGGCGGACTCGGCGCGAATTGTCGAGGAGGCCGGATTCGACGTCGTGGACCTGAACCTCGGGTGTCCGGCGAAGCGGGTGGTCGCCTGCAATGGAGGCAGCGGGCTGCTGAAAGACCTGCCACTGATCCGGGTGATCTTCGAGCAGGTGCGGGCGGCGGTCGAGATTCCCTTTACGGTGAAGTTCCGGATGGGATGGAACGATTCGCATATTGTGTGCGTCGAGCTGGCTCGGATGGCGGAACAATGCGGCCTGAACGCCGTTGCGCTGCATGCTCGGACGAGGGAGGACGGGTACACGGGGCAGGCGCGGTGGGAGTGGATCGCGGCGGTGAAGGATGCGGTCAGCATTCCGGTGATCGGGAACGGGGATGTGCGGACGCCCGAGGACGCGGCGGCGATGGTTGAGGCGACGCGATGCGACGCAGTGATGATTGGGCGAACGGCTCCGGCGAACCCATGGATCTTTCGGCAGATCGCGCAGTACACGGCGACTGGGCGTTACGACGAGCCGACGGGGGAGGACCGGTACCGGATGATCCGGACGTACTTCGGGATGCTGGTGGATGAGGTGTCGGCGGAGGAGCGAGGGGCGGGATCGGTGCTGGGCGGTGTGCCGAACAAGAGTGTGGAACGGGACTGCGTGGGCAAGATGAAGCAGTTTGCAAGCTGGTTCACGCATGGGGTGCCGGGCGGCGCGGGGCTGCGGCGGGCGATCTTCGAGGCGAAGAGCGGGGCGGCGGTGTTGGGGGCTGTGGAGGAGTTCTTCGCAGGGCGGGTCGCCTCCGGGAGTGAGGCAGCCGCGGGAGAGGCGGATTCGCTCCAGGCCATGAGTGTGGGTTGCGACTAGCGATCGAGGTGGATCGGCCTTGACGCCCGCCCGCTGCTCAGGGCTCTGTTGCATTAACCGGGACCGACAGTGGGCGCTACGATGGTTCATGTTTAGGCGTCGTCGCTTCCCGGTCGAGATCATCTTGGTATGTGTTCGGTGGTACTGCAAGT
>JAABUV010004956.1_pt1 | contig 15479 bp, 16 predicted proteins | sample 5559971 | NCBI WGS metagenome assembly JAABUV01 (sample SAMN10711881, study PRJNA513362) | rock metagenome | isolation source: Antarctica rocks | place: Antarctica: Victoria Land, Knobhead nord | collected 2015-12-19
CACTTCGTGAAGCTTTTGGCGTCGGTCTCACAGCTTCGAGCCCCCCAGCTGTTGTTCTGGTAAGCTCCGTCTTGAGCTTGCTGTGTTACCTCATTGCCTGCTTGCTGAGCTTCCACCGGGGCACTGCTAGAACCACCACCGAAGAAGCCGCCGATGGCGTGGCCTATACTGGAGCCGACTGCTACACCACTATCAAATGTAAGCGATTGTTCATCGCCTTCACGCTTGTTATGTGTTGAGGTCCACCTGGGCTGCCTCCACGGCGTAGACTTGGACCATAGGAATGTACTCACGCTGCAGTGGAAGCCATTTGTCCAAACATTCCAGGCTGCTTTCCTGGCTGGGCCGATACGCCAGCTTGTTGAGCAATAGCTGGGGGCCCCGCTGCAGTAGTTGCAGGGCGGTTCGGCTGGTGTGGTGGCGTGACATTTGGCCTGTTCGGGGCAACGGTTGGGCGCGCGGGGGCGCTGCGAGCTGGTGCTGCCGCACCACGGCGTTGACGAGGCATTTGAGGAGAAGTTTGGATCGTCAAGGAAAAAGTAGGTCGAGATGCAGAAGCTCAACGATGGTGATCAATGATTACAGAAAGATCGACAAGGTAACGTCGAAAAGCACTAGCGCTCGGCTTTGTTTAGATAATCTACCCCTGAATTTCATCCCTTTAACCGCTGCCGGAGAGCCACTTTTAGCGTATTCGCTTAATTCACCAATAGGAATCATAGAATATCACCCTGAACTGATTTTATTGATGCTATTCAGAGGCTATTGTGATATGCAGCCCAACAAGAACCGTCTTTACATAGAGGGATATCACAGATATCACAGCCAAATATAGAACGCTTTCCCCGCTTGCTACCATCTAAATTTGGTGTAATTTTATCGAGAACTTGTCGTTTTCTAGGCATGACTGTTAAGTCTATCTCCTTGCACCCACGACAGTCATCAAGGCTCTTTCTTCTGCAGATTTGATGATCATCTAAACGTATCATTGAACGTTCAATTGCAGGCTCAATTGACGTTCTTTTTCGCTTCAGAAACTGTCTTTCAGATGCCTGAATAAAACCTGTAGCTAGAGTCGTTCTGAACTCGCTATGAACAGTGTATTTAGCCTTTTTCGAAACCTCTGAATGCAAAGAGAGTTTATAGATATTGATAACGCTGATTTCAATCAAGAACTCGTACAAGATCTTGTGTTCTTCTGATCTACATCAATGATTGTATGCATAGAAAGAACGTAACTGATCAGTTTGATCAACAGTTATCATGTAGTGATTATAAACGTCATCAAAGTTCAAAATCGAAAGCTTTGCATGAGATTTATTATTGAATGAAGTTCTTGCAGTCTTAGCACTGATAGACGTTCTAGAAGATCTCTTTCTATCGCGAATGATGTAGATCTGATCGTCAAACATAGTTGATTGAAACAAGATGATAGAGTTATCTTTTCAGATGAATTGCATCATTTGATTATCAGAGATGATCATCATCTTAAGCTTCTCTCAGAGTATCTTATTTCGTTTCTTGTCTTGAGTCTTCAGTTGAACAAATTTCTTGTAGATTTCGAAGTTTGAACGAGCTGTGTCAATAACTTCATAGTCTCTTTTTCGTAGATATAATAGAAGCTTGTGACTCGTAAAAAGATTGTCTAAGAACACTTCATAAATGTAGTCTGATTGTTTAGACAATTGATCAAGAAAATCTGCTATCACTGTGACTGTTTTATTACTTTCTAGTTTCTTTGAAATCTTGACATTTAAAGATTCTTTGCCACGCTGATGATAGATTCAGGCTAGAACGTAGTCTTCATCAGCTATCACTCAGATCTTGTAGTCTTCAGAAGTTGATTTCGTGAGTATAATAAGCGTATCATGCGATTGACTCTTGAATCGCTGCATTATCTCATCTACAGTCACAAATCGATCAGATTTTCAGTGTTTTTTGCATGTCTCTTCAAGCAAGGTATTAACAGACTCTGTCTGATAAAGAAAAGTTAGTTTTCTCAACTAATTTAAATGAAAAACACATCTAATTTAAATGAGAAACACACTTACTTTTTGAAAGACAGCACTATCTGATTCGAATTCTGATTTATAGTCGAAGAAATATAAATTTCAATCAATATTTTTGTATCTATTCAGAGTCATTGCTCTTTGAATCAATGAATGAAGAGACTTATTTAGCTTCATATTTCAGTAGTTAGAAACTTGAGATTCTCTATGAAAACTCATATAGATGTGTATTTCAAAGTATGTCTTCAGTTCTAGCTCATCTGTGTTTGAAAATAATCTGACTGTTAGAGATCAATTTAGAGCGAGTTATAAAGATGTCATTTAACTAATAGATAAATGCTAAGAAAGAAAAGTATGTACAGATAAGAACTTGAGTTCTTATATGTGTTTTTCTCAGCTCTGTGCTAAACTTGAAAGAATTGATGTCTTACACATATGATGCAGAGTTTCAATGACATCACTACTAGCTCAAATGCTCACTAGACTCAATTAGAATGAAACTCAGATTAAAGCTAGAAAGAATAAACAAAGACTAGAATCGTAACATTATCTCTTTTTCTTGACTATTCATGTTCGCATGAATGTTGTTTCTAGCGCGCTTTTCTTGAATATTTGATATAAAATTCATCAATCATCTCTTGAGTGTTCATAAACTCATCATCGTCAGCGTTATATCAGTTCAGATCGTTGTCATAGTCGTTTCATTTAACTTTATATTGAAGTCATCTTCTATAGCATCAAGAGTTCAGTATATCATCGATTTTTCATTCGTCTTTATCGTTTATTACTATTGATTTCAAAGATTCATTCTTTTGATCAGACAGAAAGTTATCAACGACAGAACAAAGAAGCTCTGAATGAAATACATCATGTATATGCATAGTCTCTGATAGTTTCAACTTATAGAATGAGTCAACAGAGTCAGTGATCTGAAATGAATCAAGCATCTTGTCATTCAATTTTTTGAAAAATCTCGCTGTAATGATGTTTCGTTCAGAAACATCTAGACTGATTGCATCGAGTTGAATACTTGAGTTCAAATCAAGTATTCAACTTGAAAAGTATCAAGTTAAGTTGAAAGATTTTTGAATTCAAGTCACGTCGAGTTGAAAAGTTGAACTCGAGAACTCGAATCGAGTTGAGAAGCTTGACTCAACAATTCGACTCGAAAACTCGACTCGACTCGACAAGATATTAGACAGATGTAAATAGCTTGGTTGAACAGTCTTCATGAGTCTTCTTCATGACTTTCTACCATGTTTTCTCGTCATGACTCTCTATCAAAGTCAAACAACCTTCATGTTTCTTCAACATGACTCGAAGCTTTCTATCAAATGATCTTCATGTTTCCCTTCATGTTTCCCTTCATGTTTCCCTTCATGTTTTCCTTCATGATTTTCCTTTATGATTCTTCTTCATGATTTTCCTTCATGACTTTTCATCAAACAATCTTCATATTTTCTCGTCATAGCTCTCTATCATGGCTTTCTACCATGGCTTTCTACCATGACTTTCCTTCATGACTCTCTATCATATAGTCTTCATGTTTCTCGTCATGACTTTCTATCAAAAAGGTAATGCAAAAGCAAAAAACCGGAAAAATTTCTATATTTAGCTCTCTTGACGTCAAGCTTGAGTTCTTGACAAGTTGAGTTGAATTGACTCAATTCTCAGTTGAGTCGAGTCGCGTCAAGTTGAAAATATGAGCAACTTGACTTGAATTGAGTTGAAAATGTGAGCAACTCAACTCGATATTGATTTGAGTTCAAAATGTCAATTCAAAACTCAACTTGATGATCAGTCTAGAAACATCTTTGATTCAATTTCATAATTAATTCTCTTTTTATGCTTATTAGTCTGATTCATCATTTGCTCTCATGTTTTGATCAAAGCTTCGCGAGCGAAGATCAATGTCTTATTCATGTGATCAAATATATCTTCAACTTGAGTGATCTGCAGACGTTCGCGAATGCTTTCATACTCGATGATGTCAAAGTCAAAGCTCATATGAGAATAAAAGTTCTTGTTCATGAAGAAGAAGATCAAGAAGATGACTGAAGACAAGATGTTATTGTTGACAAATTCAATCATGAGTAGTCACTTGAATCAGTTGTTCTGCATGTACAAACAGAAGAAATGAAGATATCGCTTAACATTCTGATTGACTCATTCACTTTGATCATCAATCTGAAAATAATAAATGATGAACAATCAAAGAGAAATGCTCAGTCATTTGCAAAAAGACTTTCAAAGAATAAAGATGAACTGAGAATCTCGATCGAATACAATGAAGCTTGATAAATCATGAGTTTGATATACTCATTGAAGCAACATTTCAGCTGTCTTTTCAACTGTGATATCTTCATCATCAGTGATGCAAGAGATATAATGCCTTTCTTTCAACAATCTGCACATAACAGTCAGAATAACGTTGTAGTTGTATAAATTAAATAGATTGATAATGAAGTTCATAACTATGTTCTATCATCGCTGTTCAGATATAAATAAAGATTGAAGCAAGTTGTTTGATTTATTTCTTGATGTTTTTAAACGTTGACATACATAGCAGTTTTGAATATATCAATCTATCGTTTTTCGCATAGAAGATCAATAGTAATTTCGCTTTATGATCTTCACTGTTCTAAGAATTTCAGAATGATCAATTGATGACTGATCATGTACTTCACGAATCAGATTCATTTGTAGAAGTTCATTAAATGAAACTCATAACTGACTATCATGAAACAAGATTTCATTCTGAGTTCAACAATTCTTCAATTTGATATCTTCATATTGTGCTTCATCTCTTGCTATTGCTTCGCGAAGTAGTGTACAATTCTCGTCAATTTCATTCATGTCAAGAACTTGTTTATAAATTGATTAATCATTATTCTTCTTTAAATCAGCGATCTTCATTTGATTTAATGTCAAAATAGTAGTTCTTTGATATTGAATGCATTCATTGTTGAAATCTCTAGGCACAAAGTCAGCTTGATGAGTTAATGCATCAATCTTAATGTTCTGTTTGTCAAATTAATACATTATCTTAAAGTTGAAGTCAGCTAGCTTTTGAACTCAACGCATTTATCATTAACTCAGCTTCTTGTCTTTTATCAATGAGATGAGCGCTTGATGATTGATAAACATCTTGATAGAAATGTCAATCAGCTTCAGTTCAAATCATCAGTGTTCAAATGCTTGAATGATGATCAGAAGTTTTTTATCATATATTTTGTAGTTGCATTCAGCAGAAGACATGTTCTTGCTATAAAAGACAATTGAATGTAGTACTTCTTCGTTATCATATTGAGAGAGAACTTCATTATTGACGTAGTTGAATGAGTCAATTTCAAGAATGTTATGAGTCTGCATAGAGCGAATCATATGAGTGTATTCTAACTAGAAGTTCAAAGCTGAAGTAGAAAGAAGATGCAACATGACGTGAGTTTTACTCATGAAGACATGCTAGATCGCTAGCGTGTCAACAACAGTTCTACTCACAGCTTTATACTAGTCTATGTTAGGCTAATCAGACTAATCAGAGATATCAGAGATGCATGCTTGCAATATTACTCTTTCTCTTCATCTAGCAATGTTTTCATTGCTGCAGTTCAATCGATTCTTGTTGAGTCAATTTCTACTTTGATTTGTTCAAATACTTCTGATGAAAGTCATTTATGATCTTTAAGCAGTCTTTGAACTCATTTTCATCAATATTGTATCAATGTAGATTGACGTCATAGTCTTTTCAATTGACATGATATTGCAGTCGTCTTCTGTAGTGTCTGAAGTTCAGTATATTCTTCACTTCTCATTCATCTTCATCATTTATCACTATAAAATCAGATGACTCATTTCGTTGTTCTTTCAAAGAGTTTTTCAAATTCAATCATAGCAGATTCAAAGTGAACTTTGAATGAATCTTCATTGTTGATGATAGTTTCAGTTGATATGCATGTTCAATCTCAGTCAGAATTTTGAAAGATTCTAGCATCTTATCATTCAGCTTCTTTAATGATCTTGCAATCATAATGTTTCTAGAATTCAGAAACATCATGTCATTTATCTTGTAAATCATTTTCTTTCAATGCTTGTCAGTCTGTTTCTTCATTGTGACTCTGACTTTTGCTAATGTCTGCTTAATCAACACTAATGATCATTTTATATGTTTAAATATATTCTTTGCTTTGTCTGCTTGAATTCTAGCTTGAGTGATCTCATATTCAGTTGAATTTGAATCGAAGCTCATATAAGAGTGAAAGTTCTTATTCAGAAAGAACGCTGATTGTTCAATTGATGATGAAATAGCATTGTTATTGACGAATTCAGTCATAGATAGTCAGATGAATCAGTCATCTTGCATGTATAAGCAATAACTTTGTAGATATCATTCTACATTCTGATTCGCTCTTTTCATTTAATCGTCGATCTGTGAGTAATAGTTAATGAATAGTTTTATCTTAATGTTGAGTCTCAGATATAAAGACTTTCAGACAATTGATATAAATTATGAATCTCTATTGAACATTATTGATCTTAATAACTCATGAGTTCTGAAGATTCATATCAGCAGCAGCTTGACTGTTTGTTCAGCGAAAGTTTCTTCGTCATTTGATCAACAGAGTATATAGTGATGTTCTTTAAACAATTGATTTATCACTGTCAGAATCGCGTTGCTTTCATCACTTTTTGATAAATCAATAATGAAATTCAATGATATGTCTTGTCATCGTTGTTCAAATATAGACAATGACTTTAATAGTTCATTGATTTGATCTTTTGATGCTTTTGACCTATGATAAACGTAACAGTTTCGAATGTAGCGTTTGATTGTTATTCTCATCTTTGATCAGCAATATAATCGTCTTAACAAGTCTAATGTTCAATTCATATCAGAATGATTATTGATTGAAAGATCATGTGCTTTTCTTATCAATTAAGTGATCATTGACTGAGAAACTCACAGTCTATCATTCTTTCAAAGTACTTCGTTCAGTACTCTGCAATTGTTTAAACTCATATCTTGACAAGTTCTTCTGTTCTGTTCTATGATTGTTTGAATATTGATACATTGTTGATTCGTTTGATTTTCAACTATAATTCAATTCTGAATAGAAATCATCTCTTTGATCAAATCTTCATTAACTTTTCATTTCTGTTTTGAATCTGAATCAAATATGAGCAAGATCTGAGTCAGATCTTGATCATCTTCTATTGATTACAGTTCAAATGTGCTTGCTGACAATAGCATTTGATGCTGATATAGCTTTCAATTATCATTTGATTCAACTGATTTGACGTCTGACATTCTGATCAGCACATCTGCTTTCAGATTCTGCTTTTCTGATTGATATATGATCTTGAAGTTACATTTGAATAACTTCTCAGCTCATTTAATCTGTCGTCTGATCAGTTTCTTGATGATCATGAAGTACTTCAAATTCAGATAATTAATGAAGATCTTGATTAAAATATCAGTACATTTCAATTCAAAGCATCAATGCTTTAAGCATCAAATAATAGTTAAAAGCTCTTTGTCGTGAATCTTGTAGTTGCATTCTGCAGAAATCATGTTCTTGCTATAAAAGATCATTGAATGTAGAATGTCTTCATCGTCATACTGAGACAATACTTCGTCGTTAACATAGTTCAAGAAGTTCATTTTCAGAATAACTTTTCTGATCAAATTGAAATGCTTCAGAACGAGAGCTGTTGTCATCTATTGCTTCAGTATCTCAAAGATCATCTGACAGATCTCTGTTCATTCAAATGAATGATCTTTTCAAGTCAGCTTTATCATAAATCAAGCAATCTTCAAGAAGTTCTTTATGAATCATTGATAAAAATTGCAGAAGTTAATGAAGATCTGTACATGAGTCAATGATCAAGACACTTTTCAGCTTTGAATTACATCTACTTTTCAAAAGTTCATTCGTAGATCATTGATGAATATCAGTAGTTTTAGAAACAAGATCTTCTGAATCTTGAATTCATACTTGTCAATGTTTATCTGCAGATCAACTTCATGAAGCTTGTCTAGCATCTCTTTCACATGAGTTCTATGTTTCTTCAAGATCTTACTGTAAATGAGAATGTCATTCAGATAAATCTGACAGAATTTATGCAGACATTTGAACAATATGTTATTGATATAGTGCTGAAAGAATGTCAATTCATTGATTAATTCAAAGAGTATTACTTTATATTTGTAAATATTGAAGAAAGTGATGAATGTGATTAGATTCTCACTTTCAAAACTCATGTGAAACTTATTAAACGTGATGATAATGTTAAGTTGAGTCAGATATTTACTGTCTTGAATTCAAGCGAGTACTTCGTTTATCAAGAGTATTGAATAACGATCTCTTTTGATCAGAGCATTCAGTTTTTGATAATTCATGCAAAAGTGAAGACTATTGTCTTTCTTTTCGATGAATAGTATTGATGAAGCGAATGAAGCTTTGCTGAGTGTAATAAACTTTTTCTTCAAATTCTCTTCTAAATACTTCTTGATCTTCTGCAACTTGTGACTCGACATAAGATACAATTAACTTCTAGAAGATTGACTTTCATCTTCTAATTTAATCTTATGATCATATGATTAATGCAAGAGTAACTGAGTTGTCTTTTCTCTGTCAAAAACGTTCAGAAAGTCATGATAAACTATTGAAAGCTTCTTCTTTAGTTTCTTTAATGACATGACAAAGATCATTTCATTCAGTTTCGCTGAATCTTTGATCGAGCTAAGCATCTTATTGATTTCACTAATGATCAATGTAAAGATCTTGACATTCTTCTTCTTGACTAGAGTTTGATAAGCAATGACTTCAATCATGATAATATTGATGAACTCTTTCTTCTTTGATGACTGAATGAGTTCATGTTGATTGAAGTCAACTTGAATGCTTTGCTTTTGTATGAGAGCTGATTCAATGAATTGATTCACTGATTTTAAATTTGTAGTTCGCTTTAAGATAATTGTTGACATAGACTTCAAGTTCTTTCGTTTCATTTCGCAGATTTCGCTTGATTCAAGTTAATGAAATGCTGATTGACTGCTTGTTTTCAAAATGATAAGTTTCAAGATTTGAATATTTGATGAAGATATTAATCAATCGTTTGCAGAATTTATCAAAATTTGATTTCTTTTCAATCAAAGATTGTTAATGATTATCTTGTGCTGATCTAGACAAGTTATTAATAAAGACATCATTTTATTCTTATGTTCTTGTATAGTGACTGAGATATACAAAGCATGTGTAATAAATCTTCAATTGAGAATTTCATCATATGAACAAATCAACTTCGATTTGAACAGTGAAATTGACTGAATATCAAAGCGTTCACATAGCTCTAAAATCAATGAATCATTTATGAATGTCATGTCAGTGACTTTGATGTTTATCAGAGCGAGAAATCGAAATATCTTTTCTAAACTATTCAAGATGACGTTCATAATAAATGACTTGAAATCAAACAAGTCATTGAGCATATTGATGAAGCAAGATATGAGCATGTCGCTCTCAGTCACTACTTTGACGAGAATAGATTGTTTTTCAAATTCGCTGCGATTTCGTGTATCTGAGCTGATTCAAGACAGTTGCATGCTCTATGTTCTGACTTCTTGCATTTAAAGCAGAGTTCTTTTTTAAACAACTTCTTTCTAGCAAAGTTAATGTTCAATATTCTGAGTTTCTTTCATGCAGAGAATGAGACTGAGATCGTGATCATCATCAAGATGCTAGCAATAGAATGAGTGACTTGAGTCATCAATGTTTTGAGAACTGATCAAGCATTCAGTTTCGTCAATAAAACATCAGCTTGCATGCAGATGTTAATAAATTCATTCAAATTGATGATTTGTTCATTAAGTGTTGCTCATTGAAGATCTGAACTGATCTTATGCTGCAGATCATTTAATAAAGTCTCATTATTGTACTTTAATTCTGCACTGAATTGTTGAAATTTTATTCAAAAGTCATGAAAGAAGATCTTATTTTGATACAGCTTTAAGAACTGTTGTTGAGTCGTGTGATGTCAATTGAGATCATTGTACATTTTGTTTATGATCAACAACATCTCTTCTGCTTCTAGAAATGAGTTCGTGATTGAATCTCTCATTTGAACTGCTATGTGTTTGATCATCGTTTCATCGACTCGACTTTTCACATATGCAATCTTCAATTCTTTGATAGAAAAATGATTCTTGTTCATCTTCAGCTTGTTTTGCATTCAAGACAATCAATTATTCACATTCTGTCTCAAATCTTCAAACAGAGATGAGTCAGATAGCTTGATTGACTTCAAGAATTGATCTTTCAAAATCAAAGTGCTTTTTCAACTCAATGCAGTCTTTACATGATGTATAATCACATTCTTGTTTCTTATCTCTTTCTGCAGACACGTTCTTATAGTATTCAACGTTGTCTGAATAGTCTTCAACTTAATGTTTATCTTGTTGACATCTTTCAACATCTGAATCATGTCATTGTGAGTTTTGATTTCAATGTCATGCTGATGAATCATGTACTTGATAAAAGCAATGATGTTGTCTGTTCTTTTATCAATTATTCAAGCATTTAGCTCTTCATTGATGCTGATCTTGATCATTTTATAGTTAAAAAGCAACGCGTTCATGTTCTTTTCTTCGATGTTCAACATAATATTCAGGCCTTCTTCTTCTGATGCTACTCGATTATATGATAGAAGTGATTCTCTTCTAGCATTTTGAAGTTCATAGTGAGCAATGCTCACTGATTCTGATTCTGTGCTTCTAGTCATTGTGTGAGTAGAAAAATTGCTGATCGAGATTCAAGTGAAACTTCAGGTTTCAATTCTAGAACAACATGTTCATGTTTTTCTGTTCTTCTGTTCTAATAATGAGTTTAGTAAAGAGTTAATCTAGAGTAACACGTTCATGTTTTTCTGTTTTTCTGTTCTAGAAATTTCTTGATTTCTAACGAATTTTCTGAACTCAATTTTCAAATTTCAATTCTGATTCAAGTTTGATGATGTAACTTGTTTTTATATCATCTACACATTGATAACAAGATTGATGAGCTTTGAACTAATGTTATGAATTTGCATAAAGCGAATCATATGAGTGTATTTTAACTAGAAGTTCAAAGCTGAAGTAGAAAGAAGATGCAACACGACGTGAATTTTACTTATGAAGACATGTTAAATCGTTAACGTGTCAACAACAGCTTTACTCACAGCTTTATACTAGTCTATGTTAGACTAATCAGGCTAATCAGAGGTATCAGAAATGCATGCTTGCAACAGAGAATAGTCTCATGAGTTTAATCAAAGTGACGTAGTATAGAAGTCTTGATCATACATCTCTTCATATGATTGAAGATGATCTGACAGACTTTATTTCATTCAAATATGATTTTCTTTTGAATAAGTTGAATTATTAAACAAACAATCTTCAAAAAGTTCTTGATGAAGCGTCAATAGAAATTGCAGAAGTCAATAAAGAACTGCATCTGAGTGAGATTATTGAGTGTAAATCAATCAATGACTGCTTGCATCTTTCGCGAATTCATCTTCAATTCTTCGATTGATATTAAAAGTTCTAGAAAGATAGTTTTCTGAACATGAAACTTGCACTTGTTGATGTTTATCTGTAGATCAGCTTCTTGTAGTTTATTCAAGATCAATCATACATGTCGTTTGTATTTCTTCAAGATTTTGCTATAAATGATAATGTCATTTAAATAAATCTGACAAAACTGATGTAGATACTCAAACAACACATTATTCATATAATGTTGATAGAACGCAGATTCATTGATTAATTCAAAGAGCATTACATGATATTTGTATGAGTCAAAGAAGATAATAAAGATATTCAAATCTTCATTATCTAAATGCATGTGTAGTTTGTTGAACGCGACAATGATGTTTAATCAAGTCAGATACTTGCTTTCTTGTATACAAGCGAGAATCTCGTCTATCAATGACAAAAAATAGTGATTTCATTTGATCAAAGCATTGAACTTTCTGTAATCAACGCAGAAACGCAAACTATTGTCTTTCTTTTTGATAAACAAGATGAGCAAGATGTATGATGCGAAGCTGAAGAAAATGAATTCTTTGTTTAAATGATTGATCAGATACTTCTTTATCTTCTGAAGCTTGTGATCAAACATCTGATATAGTTTGCTTTGAGAAAACATTTCTTCATTGATCAACTCAATTTTGTGATTTTAGAAACAATGCAATGATAGCTGATTAATCATTGCTCAATTGAAAACATCTAAATAGTCGTAATATTCAGAGAAAAGCTTGATCTTAACTTGCTTAAGAACTTCAGCATGAAAAAGCTCATGCAAATTCACTTCTTCAGACTTGTTTTCAGCTGTAGTTATGAGTCAATCGATTTTTAAGATGATAACAGCAAAGATCTTGACATCTGAACGTTTGACTAACATTTTATATGTCACTATCTCTATCATTGCTATGTTCATTGAACTGAAAGAGAATGATTTCAGACTGAACGTTGATTTAGAATTAATGTTAATCAAAGTCACGTCACATGATTTTAACTGTTCATTTAGTTTAACTAACTTCTCATTGAACTGACTGAAAGAAAGTGATTTCAGACTGAATTAAAATGTAGTGAAAGATCTCTTCAATATATGAGTAGAAGTTAAACTCTTCTGTTTCATGATTATCTTGTTGCTTGAGAGTAGAACAATTGATTTCTGACTAGAAATGAAATTCAAAAATCGAAGAAAATCAATTTGCATATCTATCACTAGATTAATTTTGTTCATTTATGTTTTTTCAAGAATCATTTAATGTTAATTTAATCAAGTGATTAACATAAAAGCTGTGTCAATCATATGATCTCGAACAGTCAGATTCAAATAAATAACATGAGTAATGAATTTCTTAGCATAATGATCATCAAATTCTTGAATTGACTTCGCTTTGATCAAAGTCAGAGACTCAATTTGCAACTGATCATAAAAAATCTGTGCAATCACTTCATCAATAAATGAATAGTCAGCAGCTTTGATGTCAATCAATGACTTTAATGAGTAACTAATTTCATTGCTAGAAAGTACATATTCAATAGTCAAAGATTCAGAAGCAAAAGAATCATCTGACATACTCATCATTGAAGAAATTAACACATCTTTCATTGCATCTTTAATGAAAGTCTCTAGTTTTTTGTCTTGCTATTCTTGAAAGACATTTTCTCATTCTCTTTATTCTTTGAAATGATGATTTCATGTAAATGAAGAATGAATGCACAAGATGCAGAAGTGTTGATCTTGTTCTGAGAGCAGTTCTTTGACAAGTGATTCAAGATCTTGCAAGTATAATAAATGATAAATAATCTTGCTGATTCAAAGATAAAAGAAATAATAAACTTAACATAATCAATTATTGAAGTCGTCATTGACAATGAAGTAGCAGCACATTTATCAGATATGACAGTGACTTTGATGATAACAATGCAACATTCGCTGTGTAACTGATAGTGAACTCACTGTTTATTATTCACATCTTGAAGAAAGATTTTTAAGTGAATGAGCAAAGTAAAGTTCTTTGAACAGATTGATAAAGCATTCTGCAAGCGATTATTAATTTTATTCTGAAGATCATTCATCAAAGTGCAATTATCATAGTTTAAATAATTGAATAGCTTCATAAAGTTGAAGTAGAAGACATTGAAGAGCTTGTCTGCTTGTCTCAAAGTGTTGTACTTGCAACGACACTTTTGATTCTTATTCTGATTCTCGTAAATCTTTTCAAGATGCTCAAGTAACTCATAGATTGAGATGTAAGAATGCAAAGTATCATGATGATATCAAGTAAAGATATGCTCAGCAGCATCATCTTCTAGTCTAGATATCAAATAAACAATGCAGATAATCTCATTGATGAAGTGATCAACATTTGTCTGAAGCTTGTTGTTTATCTTAATTCTTCAGCTATTTCATGTTGATTCATCTTCGTCAATGAATACAGATGAATTCAAAAACTTGAAAGACTTGTGATAATCATTATTAAATAAAGTGAACAATTTACATCAAGTATGATTCTCGATAGATTGATGAAATAAAGATTTTGTAGAAACTTGAGATTCAGTAAATTAATGAGATTGAGATTGATTCGCTGAATACAATACTTCTTTAAGTTTATTCTTAAGATTCAACATCTTCTCTTGATAATGTTTGTTTATCTCTTCTAGAGTGTCTATGATTATTTATTTGATCTCTAGTTGATTCAATCTCTTGTCATGTTCAACTTGAACAATGATTCACTGCTTGTTGAGTTTCAAAGTCATGTCTTGTTGAGATTTAAGCTCGTTTAACATCTTGATGATCTTGTTTGACTAATCATGAGCTCATTGACGAAGCTATTCTTCTGTCTTAATGTTTCATGAAATATCAGCGTTCTTGACATTGACTGAAGCATCGAAAGAAATAAGAGAAACTCGTTTACTAGCAGTGCTTCTAAGCAGATGAGCTGTTTATAACTCGACTGATTCAAAGTTGCATGTCATTGTGAGAAAGATAAGATAGATTTAATTGAGTGATTGATTTGATAAAAGTAATTCGAAGAATTTCTTACGAATTTTCTGAATAAACGAAGTAGGTTATTTCGTATCGTTTACACGTTGATAGCAAAGTAGTTAATTAGCATTTATCTACTGTTAAAGATCAATCTAGAGCGAGTCATAGAGATGTCATTTAACTAATAGATAAATGCTAAGGAAGAAAAGTATGTACAGGTAAGAACTTGAGTTCTTATATGTGTTCTTCTCAGCCCTGTGCTAGGCTTGAAAGGGTTGACGCCTTACACATATGATGCAGGGTTTCAATGACATCACTACTAGCTTGAATGCTCACTAGGCCCGATTAGGATGAAACCCAGGTTAGGGCTAGGAAGGATAGACGAAGGCCAGGATCGTAACACTGGCTTCAGAGTCTCTTTCTTTCCCCCATCTGTGACTTTGATTGACGTATATATTGATGTGTTTTGCTATTATTTGAAGTATTTCGAAGGAGAAATATAGACCCCATAAGCCCGCGGCATCTAAAGGGCTGATATTTGCTGGTATATTGACTCAACTGACGTTTGAAGGTATCTGAATAGGCTTAAATCGATCGTCTATATCAGTTATAGAACGCAGATTAGAACGATCAGTCCCTAGATCAGTTGAATCAGGTACTACGTCGCAGGAAGACATTATTCAGAATAATAGAGGGCTTTGTTGACATTGTTTCTATTTACAAAAAATAACCTTTTTGACCTAGCCTTACCACATCTGGTTAGGGTCAACCTTAAAAATTAACCGAAGGCAAACAGCGGTTAAAGGGATACTGTGTAAATGTTAAAACTAAGCTTCTTTTATCATGAGTACCACAGTACTACATTCACAGCCTTTATAAAAGCTAGTATTGTTATTTTGATCATTGAAGCTGCTGCTTCAGCACTACATCGTGG